>Ga0256838_1000686_pt1 | contig 19040 bp, 17 predicted proteins | sample 4571419metaG_FD_185978 | JGI IMG/M metagenome (GOLD analysis project Ga0256838, IMG submission 185978) | Hydrothermal vent microbial communities from Guaymas Basin, Mexico - 4571-419 | ecosystem: Environmental > Aquatic > Marine > Hydrothermal vents | place: Mexico: Guaymas Basin | collected...
GGTAACTTTTCTAATATCTCTAGGGTCATCTCTATATCAATGAGTTCTTTTATTTCTATTTTCATAGCTTATTTTAAACATATTTATTCTTTGTTATTGCTTAGAATTGTATGAAAATGACCTATTCCTGCCAAAGGGGTTAAACGCCTCAAAGTCACGATAGAAGAGCTTTTAGACTCCAAAAATAAAGCATATCGTTATCATATTCCCTTTAGTAGCTCACAAAAGATAGCCCATTTCTCTTTGGAAATCAAGGTACTCTCGGAGGATATTCCTGGTATCAAAGGTATAGATGCTGATATATCTGCTTGGGAACAAGGGTATTTTATTCGCTATACCAAAGACAATATGCGTATAGAAAGCCCTTTGGAGATTGCTATCCCCAAATCTCCACTCTCAACAAGCTATATCCAAAAATCTGCAAAAAGTGACAATTTCTTTTTGGCACTTGTAGATAAAAAAGAAGAAATACCCACTTTACGCAAAAAGCCCAAACAGATAGAAATCATTATTGATAGCTCTCTCAATCTCGTCCATAAAGACTTTAGAAAAGAGTTTGCATTTATGGATACGCTCTTTAAAGATATAGAAAATTGTCAGGTTTCCTTGAAGCGTTTGGATATAGATATGCACGATGAGGGAACTTATGAGGTAAAAGATGGCAAATGGAAAGCCTTAAAACAAGTACTCATGACCATGCAATATGATGGGGCAAAAGATTTATCCAAACTCAAAACTTCTAGTACTGCCGATGAAGTGTGGTTTTTTTCCAATGGTATCAATACCTTTTCAGACAGCATTTCTGTCCAAGAAAATATGATTAGTATCAATAGTTCTGTAGGGGCAAATCATAATACACTCAAATATATTTCTCAAAAATATATCAATTTACGACAAGAAATTTTGGAAGATGCCTTTAAAAAGTACAAAGATAGCAGTGACATACGCATTGACAAAAAATCTAAGCGTATTTCAGATATTTTTATCAAAGATGTAGGCGATGCCTATCTCGTGCTAGGTCGTATAGACAAAGAAAAAGGCTTCGTCACCTTTAGCAAAGCATCACAACACTATCGCGTAAATATAGACAATCCCAAAGCCTCTACACTCATCGCTAGAGTATGGGCAAAAGAAAAAATAGATGCCCTCTCTTTGCGTTACAAAAACAACAAAGCACAAATCAATCATTTGGCTAAAAAATATACCATCGTCACAAAAGATATGTCTTTAATCGTGTTAGATAGGATTGAAGATTATGTCCGTTATGAGATTGTGCCACCGACAAAAGCCCTACAAGAGCAGTATAATGCCTTGCTCACAAAAGAGAAAAAGCATAAAAAATCTCAAAAAGAACAAGCCATACAAGAAGCTATATCCCTTTTAAAAGAGCAAAAGTATTGGTACAAAAAAGACTTTATTGCCTTGTGGAAAGAGAACAAGAGAGAGAGAAAAGAAAATAAAAGCATGACAGAAGAAGACGAGGCAGTAGGAGGAGATATTCTTCCTGCACCTGTAATGGAAGCAAGCATGTCAGTAGCACCTATGGCTGAGAAAATGAAAAGTGCAAAAAAGACTAGCATACGAATGCCCCAAGAAGCCAGTAAAACCATAAAGCTCAAAGAGTGGAAATCAGATGCTCCCTATCTCAAAAAAATTGAAAGTGTTAAGAAAAACCAACACTTAGCCACTTACCATCTACTACAAGCCAAATATATCAATAGCATTCCTTTTTACCTTGATATGAGTCAGTTTTTTTATACACAAGGCAATAAAACACAAGCCTTACTCATTTTGTCTAATATCCTAGAATTAGACTTTGAAAATACCGAATATATGAGAGCTTTTGCCTTCAAACTCTTGGAACTAGATTTTCATACTCTAGCTGTAAGATTCTTTGAAAAGATAGAAATCTTACGCCCCTTTGAAGCCCAAGCAAGTAGAGATTTGGCTCTAAGTTACGAAGGTATAAAAGCCTACCAAAAAGCCCTAGACACACATTATGCTATCCTCACAAAACAATGGGATGGTAGGTTTATAGGCTCTAAAATCGTCACGATTAACGAACTCAACCACCTCATCTCTACCCAAAAGCTAGACCTCTCCAACATAGACAAAAGGCTCATCTACGATATGCCCGTAGGAATGCGTATCGTCATTAATTGGAGTACAGACAACAGCGACATGGACTTATGGGTCATCGACCCCAATGATGAAAAAACTTACTACGCCCACAGAGAGTCCAAAATAGGTGGTAAAATCTCTAATGATATGACTAGAGGTTATGGACCAGAAGAGTTCATGATACGCAAAGCCCTACGAGGCACATACCAAATCAAAGTCAAATACTTTGCCTCATCAGCCCAAAATATCATGGGAGAAACCGTCATAAGAGCTGAAATATTCACAGACTATGCCTCAAAAAAAGAGAAAAAAGAAGAGATAGTCTTCAGGGTCAAAGAAGCAAAAGAGGTTATTGATATTGGGGAGATTGTGTATTAAAGATTGATGTGTATTTAACAATTTTATAGTAAAATATAGAAAAGGGGTTATGTATGAAAAAGATAATGATATATGTAGTGTTGGCTATGCTTTTAGTTGGGTGTAAGTTAGACCCTAAGCCTGTAGGTGATGAGGGTCGAAGTCAGAGTGTTAGTTTTGATTTAATTTGTGCAAATGAGATAAATATACTTCCCATAAGCATCAATGGTACGACAGCACCCAAAGATGCATTTGATTTTTCTATAGCAAAGCTTAAAAAATATACTACAGATAATGTAATTGTGCATAAAAATATAGCGTTGACTTTAAATGAGTCTGATATAAATCACTTCATACATGACTTTGGTGTCTCTAACAACTTAAATATGCTTCAAGAGTCTCAAAAAGAACTACTGAGAGAAAAACTTAATACGCTACCTCAAAATAGTACAACTATCGTGATGATATATACCCCAACACTCCATTTTACTAGAAGTACAGAAGGTAGGTCGCTTAGAGGTATCGCTTTTGGTAAAAGAGCAGATCAGCCACTCAATGTGGTAGCGTACAATAAAGTAAATATAGACGGTGCACCCGTTATTAGCAAAAATCAAGCATGGAAAATAGTGTTAACGCATGAGTTTGGACATAGGCTAGGTGTACCTGCAAATATATCGCACAATAAAGCAAAACATTGTACCAGTAGAGAGTGCATCATGTATTCCTCTCCAGACTGGCAATCGGTAGTTTCTGTATTGCTTTTAAATGGTATGCCTTATGATTTTTGTGACTTATGTGAAGCAGAGCTAAAAGATATGAAACAAAATTGTTTTATGCCAAATATTCTTCCCTAAAGGTAAAAGATGAAAAAAATAATTCTATGTTTTGTTATATGTATAGCCTTCATAAGCTCTTTAGATGCAAAGTGGAATGTATTAAAACCATTGAGTGAGTATGGAGCAAGTGACTATCATTTAAAAGAGGGTGTCGTCTATTTGGAATTAAGACAATACCTTACCAAAGAGGATGGTAGTCTAAGCCAAAAGCCTTATGAAAAAACTTTATCATTTTATAGAAAAGATTTAAAAGAGTTAGAGAGACAAAAAGTTAAAAAGTTTAAAAAGCTAAAGCCAATAGATGGACTTAAAAGTAATATTCATATATCTAGGCGTGAGAGCTATGGCATTGGTTGCTATTATACCTACAATGCTTTTCTCATAGACAATAAGTACAAAATGTATAAAATGAACGATATAGAAGATATTTTACTCTATCTAGGAGAGATAGACACCCCAGCAGAACTTCAAACATTTATGTTACTTAAAAATAAACCTTATGGAAACAAATATCGTAAAACATCTAAAGGGTATGATATTTTATACAACAGAGATACGATTTTGGGTGAAGATGAGTTTTGTGAAGACAATGTATATATATTAGCGATAGATAAGCATGGCAACATACAAAAAGACACATGGATAAAAACGATAAAAACAAAAAGAAGATGTATACAGTGCATCATGCCTGCACCGTGTGATAATAACTAAAAGTAAAAAGTATTATTAATAGGTTTTAATGATATAATCGAAAAAAAGGAAGTCCTGTAAATGCGTAATAATATAGATGTTGTCAAAACCCTTTTAGATGCTTTGCCGTATATCAAGCGTTTTAGTAATGAAAAAATAGTGATTAAGTATGGAGGGTCAGCACAAACCTCTGATACACTCAAAGAACAGTTTGCACAAGATATAGTACTCTTACACTTGGTGGGTATGAAGCCTATTGTGGTGCATGGTGGGGGTAAGAGTATCACTGATATGCTTACTGCTTTGGGTGTAGAGACTACTTTTGTGGATGGGCAACGCGTGACCAGTAAAGAAGTGATGCGTATTGCTGAGATGGTACTCTCTGGGAGTATCAATAAAGAGATAGTCTCATTGCTAGACAGTCATGGTAGTAAGGCTATTGGTATCTCTGGAAAAGATGGTGGATTTTTACGAGGTATGCCTAAGGATTTTAAAAATTTTGGGTATACAGGACGTATAGAACATGTCAATCCTGATATAGTCAATAGTATTATCAATGATGGGGCAATCCCTGTAATTGCTCCTATTGCAGGAAGTAGTACGATGGGTCATCCTGGGTTTAATATCAATGCTGATTTGGCTGCTAGTAAGATAGCTGTAGCGATGGAAGCTAGAAAAGTACTCTTTTTGACAGATACCCCTGGGGTGTTGGATAAAGATATGAATCTTCTTAGTAATTTGAGTATAGAAAAAACCGAAGCTCTTAAAAAAGATGGTACGATACAAGGTGGTATGGTACCTAAAGTAGATGCCTGTATCGAAGCCTTACGTGGAGGGGTCAAAAAAGCCCATATTATCGATGGTCGTGTGGAACACTCTTTGCTATTAGAAATATTGACAAGTTCAGGGGTAGGAACTTGTATCGAATTATAATACAATAGTGATACAAGGAATAGTCTAATGAAAGATATACAAGAATTGATACACTGTACCTCCAAATTAAATCTTCTGTATGTAGAAGATGATACCTCTACTATGGAGGCATCTTTATTTTTATTGGAGAATTTTTTCGATACGATTATTACAGCAGTAGATGGAAAAGATGGATTAGAAAAATTTAAAAATAATAAAATAGACCTTATTATCACAGATATAAATATGCCATATATCAATGGTTTAGAGATGATAGATGAGATAAAAAAGAGAGATAGAGAGGTTAAGGTAATTATATTTTCTGCAAATATAGAACCTAAATTCTTTACAGAGTCTATTAAATTGGGTGTTGATGGGTATCTACTCAAACCCATAGATATGAGCCAACTTATCAAGCTTTTGAAAAATATCGTATCTTCTATGCGTCTAAGAGATGAGATAAATAAAAATACAAAACAACTACAGACAGTTGTCGATGCTTCACATGACCCCATTATGGTGATTAAACAAGACTATACGATAGATTTTATGAGTAAGAGTATCAAAGATAATATTCATACCTTAGATATAGCCGATAGAGATAATCCAAAATGTTATGAGGTCTCATACCATAGAGATACCCCTTGTGATGGAGAGAACCATAGATGCCCACTCAAAGATGTGATGGAGACTCAAAAGGCGACCACTATAGTACATAAATATAAAGATGGTCGATACATAGAAGTAGGGGCTACACCTCTATTTGATGAAGAGGATAGATGTGTTGGCATAGTGGAAGTATCCAGAGATATTACGAAACATATCACAGACAAAGAGAGGCTTGAAAGACAAAAAGAGATACTCCAATACAAAGCACAGCATGATAAACTAACAGGGTTAGCTAATAAGAGTTTATTTGAAGAGAGACTCAAAGAAGCGATAGTAGAAGCTGATAAAAACCGTACAAAATTTACACTATTTTTTATAGATTTAAATAAATTTAAGTGGGTTAATGATAATTTGGGTCACGATATAGGCGACCTTGTACTTATCAATATCGCCAAAGCAGTCGCCAAAGATATACGCAAAGAAGATACCTTTGCACGGATAGGTGGAGATGAATTTACCATTATTATGAGAGGTATCAATCAAGAAGATGAGGCGATGATACTGGCTCAAAAAGTATTAGATAGTATAGAAATACCAATGGTATGTAGGGGACATGATATAGATATATCAGCGAGTATAGGGGTAGTGATTTACCCTGATGATAGCAAAGATGAGGTAGCATTACTCAAATGTGCTGATATGGCTATGTATCGTGCAAAAGGCAGTGATACGAAGATAAAATACTACTCAAAAGAGATATAAATATGACTATAAAAGAGATTAAAAGCAGTTGGTTATTTTTGACAATAGTGATAGCTTCACTCTACTTTGTTACAGGAGAGATAAGTTTTTTATTTTCTTTGGATAACTCTATCGTGACTATCTGTATATTTTTTGCAGAGGGTATCTCCTTGACGGCTGTTATTATCTTTGGCAAGAGGGCTATTGTGGGTGTGTTTTTGGGTCAGATGATACTCGCACTCAATGGTGGACTCTCTTTGGAGACGTCACTCGCTATCTCCTCTATCAACTCTATAGAGCTTATCATCGCACTGATTGTCTTTAATAAATATGATTTTGACAAGAGTCTACTTAGAATTAGGGATTTAAATATCCTATTTTTGACGATTATCTTTGTACTACAGCCATTTAGCTCATTTTTGGGGAATATAGTCCTCCTAAGCTCTTCTGTGATAGAGTCATCTGATTTTTTGGAGAGTCTATTTTCATGGTGGTTTGGCAATTTTATGGGGCAACTATTGATTGTACCTATGCTACTCTCTATCTACCAAAATATAAAACAGATATATATATCTAAAATTCTATTAGTAGTGCTACTCTTTGTTATCATTAATTACACGTTTATAGTCTTGTTAGACATAGATAATATATTACTTCTATTTAGTTTTATGATACCTTTGGTTATTTTGCTCTCTAGGCATGATGGTCTGTATTATGCAGGTATATCTATCTTGGTGATTGCTATTACTTCACTCTATACGTCCAAGATAGGTTTGGGTATCTTTACTAGTGGAGATGTCACTGACAATCTTATCAATATAAACTTCTATATATTAGCCCATATTGTCATCATCTATACGCATGGTATTTCCATCACAGAAAAAGATATATTTGCCAAAAAGTTAGAGGACTTAAATCTCACGCTCAAAGATAAAATAACTTACGAGGTAGAAAAAAATAGGAAAAAAGATAGACTGATGATAGAACAATCAAGACATGCACAGATGGGAGAGGCTATTAGTATGATAGCACACCAATGGAGACAACCACTCAATAGCATTTCATTGCTACTTGAGGGTGCATGTCTTAAATATAGTATGGGCAAATTAGATTCTGATACTATGAGTAACTTTAGAGTATCTACGAGAAAACAGATTACTCAAATGTCTAATACCATAGATGATTTTAGAAACTTCTTTAGACCAGAAAAAGAAAAAAGTGTATTTTTAGTCGATGAGATTATCGAGCGTTCACTCAGTATATCAGAGCATAGTTTACAACAAGCCTCCATTGAAGTATCCAAAGATTTACAAAAAGAGGTCTATATCTTAGGGTATCCAAATGAGTTGACACAAGTACTCATCAATATCATAAATAATGCCAAAGATGCTCTCGTAGATAGACCTATAGAACAAAAAAGAGGTATAATAATAAAATTATTTACAGAGGATAAAAAGGTACATATATCGATAGAAGATAATGCAGGGGGCATACCTGATAATATCATAGATAATATCTTTAATCCATACTTCTCAACCAAAATAGAAAAAAATGGTACAGGTCTAGGACTCTATATGAGCAAGATGATAATAGAAGAGCATATGCAAGGCTCTTTATCTGTAAATAATACCAAAGAAAGTGCTAAGTTTATATTGTCATTTAAAAGTGAAACTAGAGGGAGTTAATGATTTTCTTTTTAACTATTCTCAAGACAATTTTGTTATAATAGTAAATATAATAAAGGAAAAATCATGCCAACTTTAGTCAGAGCAATAGAATATTATACGTATGATGACTATAAAGAATGGGAGGGTGATTGGGAGCTTATAGAGGGTGTTCCTTTAGCTATGTCTCCTGCACCTATGCGAATACACCAAAGTTTAGCCACAGAGATAATATATAATCTTAGAACACAATTAGAGGGATGTAAAGATTGTGAAGTCTTGGGAGAGATAGACTACAAAGTCAGTGATGACACTATCTTAAAGCCTGATATTTCCCTTACTTGTGGAGAAACAAACGAGCGTTACCTTACCAAATCTCCTGAAATTATCGTAGAAATCATCTCAAAATCTACAGCCAAACGAGATGAAAAATATAAATTTGAAATCTATGAAAAAGAGAAAGTAAAATATTATATCTTGGTTTATCCACAAGATTTAAGAGCCAAAATCTACAAACTCAAAGGCTCACACTATGACAAGGAGGGTGATTTTTTGTTAGAGAGTTATGATTTTGAAGAGACCACCTGTGGGATACGTTTGGATTTCGCACGGGTTTTTGCACGGTTTAGGTAGTACGTACCCAAGCAAAATAAATCATCAAAATGTTATAACTTGAGTACTTACCTACGTCTCACAGAAGCTTAATCGTCTTCAGCCGATGAGTCGGTAGTGTAAACTCCCGTGAGCCTTTTCCAGATAATAGAAGCATTGAGTCCAAACCAAATGAGAATACCCACACCTAAAGTGGCTGCCCATCCTGCTTGTTTGAACTCTGCTACATCGATGATTTTGTATTCTTGTAGTCCCCAGATAAAGGCTAAGATAATAACCACAGTGACAATAGCACCATAAAGCCCCAAACTTTGGAAGATAGATTTGATAGCCAGTAGCCAAAGTGCTAACATAATGAGAATACCAAAAGGTTTGAATCCTGAGAGAATATCATCTACATTTGATATATAGTGTATAAAATGATTGCCTGTTGGGTTCCATGTGCCAAGTGCTAGGGCTAAAGAAAGTACGAGTGTGACCCACCATGCTAGGTGGGTTACTTTTTTGCCACTTTTGGTAGTGGAAGTGTTGGTCAGTACATTTGGTATCATGAGTATATCCTTATTTATTTAGTTTAGTTGAATTATATCTAAATTTTTTAGTTATAATGTCATAGATAAAATGAAATGAAATGGAATCACACAGATGGAAACAAAATCAAAAAACTTAACGATAAAAATAGGTGAGATAAATACTTTGGAAGTAATGAGAGATACCGATTATGGATATTTCCTTGAAGCCAAAGATGCCGATGAAGTCCTTTTACCCAATGTCTATGTCATGGAAGATGAGATGCCTATGGGGTCTCTTATCGATGTCTTTGTCTATACCGATAGTGAAGACCGACCTGTGGCCACGACCAAGATGCCTTATGCAAAGTTAGGCGAATTTGGCTACTTTACCGTAGTAGATTACAAGCAATATGGAGCATTTGTCAACTGGGGATTGCCCAAAGATTTATTTGTACCCTTGTCTCAACAAAAAGAGCATTTTACCATAGGCAAAAAATATCTGCTTCGTGTCTGTTTGGATGAGCAAACCAACAGACTCTTCGCCACCCAAAAGATAGGTAAATACTTAAACCGTGATATGAAAGGCTTACACCAAAACAAAGTGTTAGAAGCCATTGTCTTAGCCACAACACCATTAGGATTTAAAGTCATAGCCGATGACCAATACGAGGGAATGCTTTTTACCAATGAGATATTTCAAAAGCTACGCATCGGTGATAAGAAAAAAGTCTATATCAAAAATGTGAGAAAAGACTTTAAATTAGACCTGTCTTTACAACCCATAGGCAAACAAGCCAAAATAGGAGAACTCGAAGGCATGGTACTCCAACTCCTCAAAGAATCAGAAGGCTCACTACCCTTTACCTACAAAAGTGATGCCAATGAAATCAAAAAAGTCTTCGGCATGAGTAAAAAAAACTTCAAAGCAACCCTCACAATACTCATTGACAATCAAGAGATAATCTTATCAGACACTTCTATTACTTTGGTGTGATATAAGCAAAGTAAGAATGATAAAAGTATAGCATGAATAAATAATCACTTAAGGACAAAAAATGATACTATACATACACGGTTTTGGTAGTTGTGGGGAGGGTGGGAAGGCTTCTTTATTTCGTGATTATTTTGCATCACAAGGGATGCCTTTTATTGCTCCGTCACTCTCTTATGTTCCTGCTTTGGCTATGGGTACTTTAGAAGAGTTGATAGGGTCTTATGATGAGGTCACTTTGATTGGTTCTTCTTTGGGTGGGTATTATTCTCTTTATTTGGCAGAGAAATATGGGCTTAACGCTGTGCTTATCAATCCTGCTGTAGCCTCGGCGAAGACACTGCAAAGGGCTGTAGATTTGGAGGGGAATGCTAAGAATTATTATGATGATAGTTCTTTTGAGTGGAACAGTGGGCATTTAGATATGTTGGCTTCGTTTGAGACTGTAGAAAATAGTGCTTCGTATCTGTTACTTTTGCAAAAGGGGGATGATGTGTTGGACTATAAAGATGCCTTAGATAAATTACCCCATGCTAGGCTTGTTTTAGAAGAAGAGGGGTCACACACTTTTGAAGATATAGCACGGCATTTTGAAATGATACGAGATTTTGTATCATGAAAATACCTTCTATCCTTGGTACTATTTCCCAAGATATTGAATGCTATAACGATAAGAGCAAGGCTATTTTGGTAGGGGGTGCTGTACGTGACTACTTTTTAAAGCTTCCTAGCAAAGATTATGATATAGAAGTCTATGGACTTGATACTATCTTAGCGCTTGAAGAGATATTGGCAGTGTATGGCTCGGTCAATCTTGTGGGCAAGAGTTTTGGTGTTTTGAAGTTTTCTTATGAGGGGGAGGAGTATGATTTCTCTTTCCCACGTAGAGAAACAAAGACAGACAAAGGGCATAAAGGTTTTGATGTGTTTGTAGATGGAACAATGCAGTATCATCAGGCATCTAAACGTAGGGATTTTACTATCAATGCCTTGGGATATGATATAGCCAAAGAGGTCTTTCTCGACCCTTTTGATGGGCGTAAGGATATGCAGAGCCTGACGCTAAGACATATTGATGATACGACCTTTGTAGAAGACCCTTTGCGTATCTATAGGGCTGTACAGTTTTGTGCTAGGTTTGGCTATACTTTGGCTAGTGATACCTTTACCCTTTGTCAGCAGATGGTAAAAGAGGGGATGTTGGATGAATTGCCAAAAGAGCGTATCTATACAGAGTGGACGAAGCTTTTACTCAAATCACCCAAGCCCTCTATAGGCTTTGGCTTGATGAGAGAACTCGGTATCTTAAAAGGCTATTTTCCAGAGCTTCATGCTCTTATTGATGTGCCTCAATCTCCTCAATGGCATCCCGAGGGAGATGTGTGGATACATACGATGATGACAGTTGATGAGATGGCTCAGTTGTGTCGTGATAGTACTGTGTATGACAAGAGACAAAAGCTCAAATTTTTGTTTGCTATCTTGTGTCATGATTTGGGTAAAGCTACACATACCACGCTAGAAGAAGATGGACGCATTCGAGCCATAGGGCATGAACTAGCAGGGGTTGCCCCGACTCAATCGTTACTCTATAGGCTCAGTGATGAGCATGATTTTATAGAGAGTATCTTGCCTCTAGTAGAACATCATCTCAAACCCTCACAGTTTTATGCAGGTAAAGCCAAAGCCTCAGCCTTTCGTAGATTGGCTACGAGAGTCAATATAGAAGAGCTAGTTGTGGTAGCTAGAGCCGACTTTTTGGGGCGTACTACGGTTGCGTCTTTGGCTAGGGTCTACCACGCAGGGGAGTGGATGCTAGAGAAGTCCAAAACACTCAACGTCCATAAAGCACCCCTAGAGTGCCTACTTCAAGGCAGAGATTTGATAGCATTGGGGTTCACACCATCGGTACAATTTAAAGAGATACTAGCCTATATCTACGAACAACAGCTTGTAGGGGCTATTGACTCAAAACAGTCTGCCTTAGATGTGGTGAAGCAAAAGTATATCGCATTGTCTAGTTGAATAGACTCTTTTGTGTTTGCACGGCGATTTCTAATTCTTCATTGGTGGGGATGACAAAGATTTTTATCTTACTTTGTTTGCTATGAATCTCTTGTGGTATCTCTGTGCTTTGGTTTGGAAGGGGGGCTATGTCTAGTCCTATGGAGTCTTGCATATTGGCACAAATTATTTCACGTACTTGTGGGGCATGTTCGCCTATGCCACCTGTAAAGATGATGGCATCTACCCGACCTAGTAGCACCGTATATGCCCCAATATATTTTTTGATTTTATGGATATACATAGTGAGTGCTAGTGTAGAGCGTGGGTCGTTTTGGGTTACTTTGCTGAGTATTTCACGCATATCATTGCTTCCACAGATACCTTTTAGTCCACTCTCTTTGTTGAGCATGGTATCAATCATATCCATACTCATACCATGATGACGTGAGAGAAAGGGAAGGATAGCAGGGTCTATATCGCCACAACGTGTCCCCATCATCAAGCCCTCTAAAGGAGTAAATCCCATAGAAGTATCGATGCTTTTTCCTCCTTGTATGGCTGTGATACTTGCACCATTGCCCAAGTGTAAGCTAATGAGATTGAGATTTTTGAGTGCTTGACCCATGAGAAGAGAGGCTTCTTTGGCAACATAGGCATGAGATGTACCATGAAAGCCATAACGCTGTATCTTAGACTCTTCATACAGTCTATAGGGGATAGGGTAGAGGGAGGCATATTGAGGGATACTTTGATGAAATGCCGTATCAAAAACAGCCACTTGAGGTATCTTTGGGTAGCGTTGTGCGATGATTTCGATACCTTTGAGATTGGCAGGGTTATGCAAAGGGGCTAGAGGGATTAAGGCACGGATTTGTGCTATGACTTTGGCTGTGATAGGGGTAGGCTCGGTAAAGATAGAGCCTCCATGTACCACACGATGACCTATGGCATCTATCTCATCGATACTAGCAATGGCATGGGATTCTTGGAGTAGATGTAGTAGTATTTCTAAGGCTTCTTGATGGTCGCAAATAGGCAATGTATGGGTAAAGGTCTTCCCTTGATACTGTACTTGGCTATAGCTACTCTCTTCGCCTATGCGTTCTACCATAGCCAAAGCCACACTTTTTTGATGGACAAAGTATTGACACTTTAGAGAAGAACTCCCTGCATTGATGACAAGGATTTTCATGATATATCCTTGTTTTGTGCTTGGATAGCTGTGATAATCACGGTATTGACAATATCATCTACAAGACAGCCACGACTCAAATCATTGACAGGTAAGCGTAAGCCTTGAAGTACAGGGCCAATGGCTAGGGCATGGCTGGAACGCTGTACGGCTTTGTAGGTATTGTTCCCTGTGTTAAGGTCAGGAAATACAAAGACTGTAGCACGTCCTGCGACTTTGCTATGGGGGAGCTTTTTCTTGGCTACTTTTTCATCGATGGCCGCATCGTATTGGATAGGGCCTTCTATGAGAAGATTGGGTCGCATGGCTTGAGCCAATTTGGTGGCTTTGCGTACTTTATCGACTTTTGGGCCTGTCCCTGAGTCTCCTGTGGAGTAAGAGAGCATTGCTACACGAGGTTCTATGCCAAATTGTATTGCCGTATCGGCTGAAGAGATAGCAATTTGAGCCAAAGTTTCAGCATCAGGGTCAAGATTGATAGCACAATCTCCATAGACCAAAACCCTAGTATCTAAACACATAAAAAACACACTAGAAACGATGTCTATATCGGCTTTGGTTTTGATGATTTGTAGGGCAGGGCGTACCGTCTCAGTGGTGGTATAACTAGCCCCTGAGACCATACCATCTGCCAAACCTTCTTGCACCATCATCGTTGCAAAATAGTTGGGATGTACCATAGCATCTCTGGCTTTGTCGAGGGTTAAGCCTTTTTCTTTTCTCATCGTATAAAATACTTGTGAAAACTTCTCTGTAAGATGGCTTTTTTGAGGGTCAATAATCTCTGCCTTTGACACATCTAACCCCATCTGTTGGCTTCGATGTTCGATGTCTATTTTATTACCAAGAAGGACAATATCTACCACATCTCTGTGTATCAAAATCTCTGTCGCTCTAAGAATACGTTCATCGCTACTTTCAGGAAGTACAATCTTTTGACGTAGCGTCCTAGCACGTTCAAAGAGTCTATACTGGAACATCATAGGTGTAATACTCTCTTTGGAAGGCTTTTTAAATTGTACGATGAGCTTCTCTTTGTCTATGGCTGTATCAAATATCCCTTTGGCAACGCTAATCTTGCGTGTACTTTTTGCTGTGATATTTGCTTTGATTTGCTCTAGTGCTAAGGCTGTTTGGTAGCTGTCACTTGCAACACTTATGATAGGTACAGAAAGGTCATAAAAATCTTTGACAAGTCTCATCATGTTTTCACTAGGGACAATATCTCCTGTGAGGATAATACCAGAAATATCAGAATGCTCTTTGCTATACGCACAGACCAATGAAGCCAAGATAATATCCAAACGGTCTCCTGCTACAATCACCAAATCACCATTATTGATATGGGAGATATAATTTTCTATACCCATGGAAGCAATTTTATGCCCATAGACAATATGTTGAAGCTGTTGGGCATCGCCTATCAAAACCTTGGCATGGAGTAGGCTAATGACTTGATTGAGCGTATGTCTATTGAGTTCTTTTATCTCAGGCAAAAGATAGATATTGCTGTTTTTTTTCTTGATAGCGATGTTTTGTTTGAGTGTGCCTAAGATGTCTTCTTTACATCGGTTGATAAAGGTAGCAAAATGGGTACACCCCTCTGTCTCTATGGCTTCGGCATTCATCTGTGCTTCATTGAGGATACTCGTAGAAGATTTACCCTTTGCATTGATAATAGGCACAAACAGCGTACTAAGATTTTTGGCAATTTTTAAATTTACATCAAAATCAAAAAGAGAAGCAAATCCATCACGTGGATACCCTTGAATCAAGACAAAATCATACGCTTCATGGAGCTGATTTACTTTTGTTATCAACGTCTCATGCAAGGTCTCTTCTTGACCGTCAGCATAGGCTTTACTATACTCACTAAACCCAAAGCCATAACATGCCTCATACGGCATATCAAGTTCAAAATGTTTGAGCATGAGGTCTATATCAGATTCTCTATCGCTACTATCATGATTGTCAGGGATAATAGGACGAAAAAAGGCAACTTTACTAAAGTTACCTTTAAGTATCTCCATAAATCCAATGGAGACAATAAGGCTTCCAGCACGTGCTTCTATGGGGGCAATATAGATACTCTTAGGATGCATCATAAACCTTTTAAATTATAATTAAAAAAGATGATAGCATAAAAATGTATTTTAATGATATAATAATTTTAAAAGAGATAAAAAATGGTTATTATGAAAAAAGATAGAGTATAATTAGTGATTTTTTACCTAATTTAAAAATTTAAAATAAAGGAAATTTTATGTTTATATTAAATTCTAAAAATAGACAAAAAGATTTTAAAAGTAGTGTAACTATCTCCACCTCTTATCTCAAAGAGGTCGTTGAGGCTATTGCTATCCCACGGCATTATATTCATGAAAGAAAAAATAACCTAAAAGTGCGTTCTTGGATAAAAAAAGAGTTTGAGAACTTGGGCTTGTATTCTGTCTATCAAGGGAAATATGATAATGTCATAGGCACTTTTGATGGGGTGCTGATGAGTGAATGCAAAGTCATTATCGGTGGACATTATGATTCTGTGCCTAACTCTTTGGGTGCAGATGACAATGCTAGTGCGATTGCAGGATTATTGGCTGTAGCGAAGGCTCTTAAAGATATTTCCCCTTCTTTACCTATACTTTTTGTTGCCTTTAACAGAGAAGAAGATGGACTCATAGGTTCGGATGAATTTGTAAAATTCCTCCCTTCCTCTATGAAACAAAATTTGACATCAGTGCATATTTTGGAGATGATAGGCTATTGCAAACATGAAAAAAATTCTCAACATATCCCCGAAGGATTACCTATTAAGGTGAGTGACATAGGAGACTTTATCGCCATTATCTCCAATAAAACCTCCAATCATCTTATCAAAAATATTCTCCAAACTACAGAACGCACACAACCCACTCTCAAAGTCAAAGCCCTAAAAGTATTCTTCGGATTTGAGAAATATTTTCCCCACCTCTCACGCAGTGACCACGCACCCTTTTGGGAAGAAAACCTCCCTGCCTTAATGTGGACAGATACTTCCGAGTTTAGAAACCCTCACTACCATCAAGCCAGTGATAGCCCTGATACTTTAGATTATGCGTTTATGTCTTCGGTGGTTTCTTTATTGGCTGAGGTAGTTTTGGAGGAAGTTCGCTAAAATGGAAAGGAAAGTAGATTATAGTGACTATGTTAAATAAAGCTATCACGAAACATATCAAACCAATTTTAACAGAAAACAACTTTAGAAGAATAAAGCCAAGAGTATTTTATAGAGTCAGAGGAGAGTTTATTGATGTTGTCCTTTTTGAAATAAGCCGACATGGGAGATTATTGAGTATGTATTATTTTACGAATTTATTATCTTATCCAAATGAAAATGAGATTTTAGGTACTTATAGATTAGGTAAAAAAGTTGGCTATAGTTCAATAGATAAGGTATGTTGGGAATCAAGTAATGCATTAGATACGGTAAAATCTATGTTAAGTATTCAACAGTATATAGAAGAAAAAATATTAAAATGGTTTGATGAAATGGATTCATTAGAAAAATATGTAGTGGAAGTGTATTTGCTAGGAAATAAAGAAATTATTGAATTTTGTGATGAAAATATGTGTGAAATACTTGCTAAAGATAGAGATGATTTAGTGGCAAATATGTATGGTATGTATAGTCCGTGTAAAGATGAAGAAGCACTTTATAGTCTTTTGAGAAAAACAAAAAATATAGAAAAGAATGAGGTTTTATTAGAGAGGATTAAAGATGATAATATACAGAAAAATAAATTAAGGAGATAAAATGGGAGCATGGGGAGTAGGAAACTTTGAAAATGATACAGCACTTGATTGGGTATATGAGTTAGAGAAATATAATGATTTAAGTTTTATTATAGAGACTTTAGAAAATGTAGATGAAGATTATATTGAGACAGATGAGGGAGAAATTCTTTTGGTAGCTATTGAAGCTATTGCTAGTCTTAAAGGTAATCCTTCAACAAATAGTTATAGTAAAAGTTTAAATAAATGGGTAGGTCTTCATCCTCTTGAAATACCAAGTGAGGTATTAGATAGAGCCAAAATCTTATTAGACTTGATGATAAGTGATAAATCTGAACTCAAAGTATTATGGCAAGAGGCAAAAGAACTTGATGAGTGGATAGAGGAGTTAAAATCATTGGCTCAAAGAATAGGGCATACTTTAGTAATCAAAAAGAAAAAAAAGCGTTCTCCTAAAACATTGCCAATAGATGAAACAATCATAAATACTCTAATTCAATGGGCTGAAGATAATAAAATACCTAAATTGTATAAAAAAGATTATTCAATAATAGGATTTCCTAGAGATAAAGAGGAGATAGTAAAGCTTAAAGAATTAGAAATAAAAGATATACAATTAAATCATATACCTCAAGAAATATTTGAATTAAAAAATTTAGAAACACTCTATTTTGAAAACTGTGGATTAGAAACTATTCCTAAAGGATTAAGTAAATTAACAAAATTAAAGCATCTTAGTTTTGAAAATAATAAACTTAACTCTTTACCCAAGGATTTAAACCAATTAAAAAAATTAACCTTGTTAGATTTATCAGAAAATAGTTTTAAAGAAATTCCATCTATTGTATTTGAATTAAAATCTTTAACTTATTTATCTATTAGTAATATTAATTTACAAAAATTATCAAAAGATATAGAGAAATTAATAAATCTTAAAACACTTTGGCTACCCTATAATCCTATCAAAAAGTTACCCTTAGAAATAGGCAATTTGACAAATTTAAAAGAGTTAGTAGCTTATAATTGTGAGTTAGAAAGTATCCCTACTACTATTGGTAAATTAAGTCAGTTAAAAGAGATTGAAATAGAAGAGAATAATTTAACAACTCTACCCAAAGAGCTAGGAGAAGTCAAAAAATTAAAATACTGTTCTGCTACGGATAATCCCATTACTTCTTTGCCTAAAGAGTGTAAGTGGTTGGTGGATAAGGATAAATTAGAACTAGATGATGATAATATAGAGTATTATTGAAAGAAAAGGGCTCTGGTAACAACTACAATCCAAACGATCTAATAGCTATCTTTTTCACGTTGGGTTCTACTTGAATTGCTTTGTGCCATTGTAAAAAACGATTGAATTAAATGGGTTATTTCAAATGCTTCTTCAACTCATCAAGTGAGATATTCAATTCTTTCGCTACATCTTCAACGGAGAGTTTAAATTTATGTATCATGGTGATAGCTGTTTTGATGATGCCTTCTGAAAGTCCTTTTTCCACACCTTTTTCTAAAACTAACTGATAACTAGGTAACTCTTCTATTTTTACAGTTCTTAACATATCTTCTGCCTCCTTTAGTTTGTTTTGTAAATCTCTATTGGTAGATAGCGTATCTAGGATAAGCATATACTTACCAAGTTTATGTGCATTGTCTTTTGTCAGTTCTTCTAGTCTTTGTAGGATAAAGGTCAATATATCTAATTCATCTTTATCTTTAAAGTCACAAAGTATAGCCAATACCAAAGCATCAGGGCTATTCATATCTAAAAACTTTTGACAATCTATCGTATGCATATCTACAATATTATAGCTAAAATTGAGTCTTTTTTCAATCATTTCATTTTTCATAGAAAGTTTGGCTTTGCCTATATAGACTATAGGTCATTTTCATACAATTCCAAGCAATAACAAAGAATAAATATGTTTAAAATAAGCTATGAAAATAGAAATAAAAGAACTCATTGATATAGAGATGACCCTAGAGATATTAGAAAAGTTACCAGATTATAGAGTAACAAAAGAGAAA
>Ga0256838_1000687_pt1 | contig 19022 bp, 27 predicted proteins | sample 4571419metaG_FD_185978 | JGI IMG/M metagenome (GOLD analysis project Ga0256838, IMG submission 185978) | Hydrothermal vent microbial communities from Guaymas Basin, Mexico - 4571-419 | ecosystem: Environmental > Aquatic > Marine > Hydrothermal vents | place: Mexico: Guaymas Basin | collected...
AACTATGTCCGCCTTCTTCCCGAGGTCTGTCACCTTCCTCACTGTCTTAACGCTCCCATCCGCCTCGTCATGGAAGGCCACCCTGTAACCGAGGTTCTTCTCGGCGTAATCCGAGAACTCCTTCTCAAGCTGCTGGAACGGGATGCTGAGGGAGCCAGCGTGGAAGACTACGAGGGTTGCCCCTTTGAGCCCTGAGTTATCGGAGCCGTTTATGCAGCCCGCCGCGATAACGGAGAGCACGAGAAGCGCAATCAGAGGGATGCCTTCCCACCTCATTGTAACCCCCAGGGGAATGGGCAGAATAGTGTATTTAAACATTTTGAGCAAACAAAGGAATTAACGTAAACGATTTTGTTTTCTCAACCCGGCGAGCTCTTCGACGAGCTCCCGGAAGTGCTCGTAGAACTCGCTCTCCCTGAGGGAATCCAGCGCACCCCAGAACTCGTCGAGATCTCTGAAGCCGGTCTTTTCGTATTCGAGTGCCTGAACCAGCATCTCCAGCTTGTCGGCGAACTTCACGAGCCTGCCCTCCAAGCTGAGACCATCCTCGTACTCGCGCCAGAGTCTGAAGTACTCCCTCGGGTTCGGTGTTCTGATGAAAAGCTCCATCGCGGCCTTCTTCTCGGCCTTGCCCTTGTCGAGGTAGTACTGCGCCGTCAGGGGTATGTCAGTGACCCTCGCCTCCGTGAGGTCGTGGATGAGAGCTATCCTAACCGCCCGCTCCACGTCGATTTCCACCCCTCTGGCTTTCAGCTCGTCCGCGAGGAGCATCGTTATCAGGGCCGTCCGAAAGCTATGGTCGGCTATGCTCTCCGGGCTGGGAACACCGCGCAGAAGCCAGCCGGCTCTCGGGAGTCTCTTGAGGTTCCCGGCTTCGAGGAAAAACTCCAGGAGGGGCATCGCGGACACCTCATTCCTCCGTCGTGTAAACGGCCCTCTCGGTCTCGATGGCGCTCGCCATTATGCAGTCCCCGAGGAAACGGCCGTAGACGCGGACGCTGTCCCCAAGGCCGATGCATGGACTTCCCGAGAACTCCACTCTGATACCGGAAACTTTAAACGTGGTCCGGTAACCAGGGAGTTCCATGGGGAGGAACTCGATGACGGGCTTGTCCTCGATGACGCCCTCGATGACAACGTTCTTACCCCTGAAACCACCGGAATGAAGCTCATCGACTGTAACGATGTAATAGTAATGATGACCGAGTTTGACCCGCTTGGGCATGTTCATCACCTTTATAGAGGCGTGGTCTTATCCTATTTGGGGGTGAAGGTATGATAAAGGTTGCGATTATCGGCGCCGAGAACGTCGGCAAGTCAACCCTTATGAACGCGCTCATTGGGGGCAAGGTATCGGAGGTCGAGAACCTGCCCGGGACGACGAAGGGGCTTATACGGAGACGTTTCGGTAAGCTCAAGATACCGAAGAGCATGAAGAACCCGCTCGGTGGAGCCGACGAATTCGTGCTCATAGACACCGCCGGCCTCTTCGACCCCCGGAGGGAGCTGCGCGGGAAGGTGCTCAGCGAGGAGCGCTTTAAGGAGATAATCAATGAGATAATCTCAGCGGACATAGTAATCCACATGGTCGACGCAACGGTGGGCCTCCACAGGGGCATGGAGAAGCTCCACCACATGCTGAAGTTCCGCTATGAAAAACCGATAATAGTGGTCATCAACAAGATAGACCTCGTTCCAAGGGAGCGGGTTGACGAACTCAGGGAAATCATAAAGAAGCGCCTGGAGCAGGAGGCCGTTCCGCTCTCCCTGGTAACCTACGAGGGCTTCAACGAGCTCCTCGAGAGGCTCGCCTACTACGCCCAGTACGTTTAGTCTCTTTTCTCGCCCCTCACTCCTCCGGGAACTCCGGACAGGGGCAGACCATTACCAGGACCTTCCTGTGCCTCGGGCCGTCGAGTTCCACGAAGAGGATCCTCTGCCAGGTGCCGAGCTGGAGCTCGGCCCCGTCGATGGGAACGATGACCTCGGGATTCAGGAAGAGGCTCGCCCTGATGTGCGAGTGCGCGTTGCTGTCTATCCTGTCATGGGAGTAGCCGGCACCCCTCGGCACCAGCTCCTTCATCTTCGCCTTTATATCCTCGAGCAGTCCGCTCTCGGACTCGTTTATGAAAAGGCCGGTTGTGGTGTGTCTGGTGAAGACAACGGCTATGCCGTGCTTGACCTTGGAGCGGTAGACGAGCCTCTGAACTTCGCCGGTTATGTCCACTATCTGGAACCTCCCGGAGGTGGGAACCTCTATCTCAAAGAGCACCCCCATCACCCTGGAAGGCCCTTCTTTATCTCGAGGAGGAGCTCCTCAACGCCCTTGACCCTGCCGGCCACCACCGCCCTCAACAACACCGCGTTCTCGTAGGCCTCAACGAGGTCCTTCCTGCCGTTCTCCAGAACCTCGGAGCGGAGCGTTGAGTATATCTCCTCCACGGCGTCCCTGAAGAGAACCTCATCGGAGTAGAGCTCCCTGTCAGTCAGGAGAAGGTTCACCAGGTCCGCCGCGAACTCCAGGCGGTTGCCCCTCTTTCCCATCAGCGCCTTGAGCCGTTCCACTGCTTAACCCTCCCGGGAAGTTCTTGCTCGAGAGCCTTTATGAGTATCTCAGAGATCAGAATGGACGAGAACCTGGGGTCACGAACCTCAAGGGCAGCATCTATGGCCCTCTCGACGTCCCCCTCCTTTACAAGGTGGTGGGCAACGTCGGCCATCACTATCGAGCGGAGCCTCGAATCCCTGAGGATGGAGCCTATCTTCATGGCCCCCTCGAACTCCCCAGCGAGGACGTAATAGCGGGCTATCTTGGCCCATATCTCCTCGCTGGACGTGCTCTTCCCTATGGCCTTTATTACCTCCCAATCGCCCAGCTCGGGCTTCTCGAGGATTCTGTTCATCACAGCCCTCCCAACGAGTTCGGCCTCGTCCTCGCCGAGGGCGGCTATAAACGCAGGGAGGACGTCGTGATCCCTCTCCAGGAGCTCCAGGGCTATCTTCACGAACACCTCGTCGCTGTTCTCGAGCTTCCTTATCAGCTCGACGGCGGGAACGCCTTCTCCGCTCAGGGCGAACGCCAGCGCCAGCTCCTCGGTGAACTCCTTCCCGAACTTCTGGATGAGCTCGCCCGCGATGGTCTCGAGGGAGTCGATGTAGTGGCCGAGGACTTCTTTCTCCTTCAGGTAGAAGGAGACCTCCTTGAAGGCCTGCCTCGCCCACTCCCTGGAACCTATGGCCCTGAGGAGGGAAATGCCGTTCTCGTAGCTCCCAAGGGCGATGTAGGCTTTGATGAGCTCAAGAAGAGCCTTGGAGCGGTAGGGTTCCTCGTCGATGTACTCAAGCGCAAGTTTGCTCTTTCTGATGCGGTATGCGGCCTTCAGCTGGCCTTTCCCTATCATCCTCGTGTTGGCCCGGATAATCTCGAGGAGGACCTCGTTTCTGAGCTTTGAGTTCTCTATCTCGAGGGCATAGGTTATGGCCTCACCTATCTCACCGAGGGCGAGCATGTAACTGGCCGCAGTCCTCATAATCTCGTCCCTCTGGAGCGGCGGAAGAATCCGCGAGTCCTCGAGGATCCCCTGGTATATCTTCTTGGATGACTTGAGGCCTGCCCTCCCTATGGAGTAGCCGACGGACAGAAGCGCCCGGAACATCTTCATGGGGTCCTCTATCTCGTTGGCGGTCTCGAGGGCCATTAAAAAAGCCGTTCGGTAGTTACTGTCCCTTGCCCTGGCAAGTCTCTCACCTATTTTAGCGTACGTTACTGATTTTACATACGGGTCAGGAATCACGTCAACGGAGGCGAGGATTTCCTTGACAATCATACCACATATCCCCCGCACCATTGTTAATTTTACACAGCACTCCCACTATTTATTCGAAGCCGGGGCTTATTAACCTAACCCTCGGAACGTTTTTAAGAGGCTCCATTCAGTGTCTAAACATGTACGCGGTCATATTTGGCAAGAATCCGGCCCTCAGCGAGGCGGAATTTTATTCATTCAGCAGGAGATTCGGCCTTAAAGTTCGACCAATCGAGTCCAATCGTTACTGGTTGTTATTCGATTCCTCCCGGGCGGTTGAAAGGCAGTTCCACTGGCTTGGCGGTTCTCTGAAGCTCGTGAGAATCCTCGGCGAAGGTGAGGATGCCATAAGGGAACTCGAATACGCGAGGCTCTTCACTGTCAGCCTCTACGGTGAGAGCGACTGGAAGCTCTGGAGGAAGCTGGGGAGTGCGATAAAAAGGGAGTTCAAGGCGGAAGGCCCGTCAAAGTTCTTCAAGCCCGCTAAGGTTTATGCCATGCCCGCCGAACTCATCCTCAAGGGATTTCCGGAGACGAAGGACTTCGTCTTCCTCTTCCGTGAGGACGGGAGCTTCTGGGTCGGCGAGACCGTGAAGGTTACAGACCCGTTCGAGCTGAAGAAGCTCGACGTGGAGAGGCCGGTTCAGAGACCGATACTCTCAATCCCGCCCAGGCTCGCGAGGATAATGGTGAACCTGACGGAGGTGAGGAAGGGCTCTTTCCTCGACCCATTCTGCGGGATAGGGACGATAGTCCAGGAGTTCGTCCTTCAAGGGCTGAGTGCCTACGGAAGCGACCGAGACCCAGAGAGAATACGGGACGCCAAGAAGAACCTGGCATGGCTCAGGAAGGAGTTCCACCCGAGGGGCTCCGCCCACCTCGAGGTCTGCGACGCGAGGAAGCTGAGGCGGTGCTTCCGCCAGAGGTTCGACGCGGTGGTTGCGGAACCCTATCTCGGAAAGCCCCTCAAGAGGAACCCGAGCAGGGGCGAGGCGATAAAGCTCGCCAACGAGCTGGACAGACTCTACTACCCCGTCTTCGAGAGCTTCGGCGATGTCCTCAAGAGGAACGGAAAAGTGGTCTTCGTCTTCCCTGCCTACAGGCTGAGCGGAGGAGGAATATACAGGAAGGAGAGGAAGTGGCTGGCCAAGCTCGGCTTCGAGGTCGTTGGAAGGTACACCGACTACGAGGAGAGGCACAGGCTCGTGAGGGACATCCACGTGCTGAGGTATAGGGGCTAAAAATCGTTATAAGGAAAAAGTGAATAGTTCTACCGGTGGTTGAATGGGAAACATAGTTGTGAAAGTGCCCCCTACAGTGGATGAAAAACTTGCAAAGCTGATAGCAAAGGCCATAGTACACCGTTTGGAGAGCCTTGAGCGGGTAAACGAACTCCTCAAGAACTCAGAGTTGACAGAGGAGGAGGTGATAGAACTCGGAAGGAAGGCAAAGGCCGGACGGGGCGAGTACCTTGAGAGAAAATATTCTCCTCGCTAAAAGGAATAAATGAAGTCCAAGTTTTAACAACGAAAGAAATTCTCAAACTTCTCGGCATTGATTAGCCAATCAGCCTCGCGTGCTCCTGCTTTATGCAGCGGTGGGCAACCGCGGTTAGGCCGGCCTCTTTGGCCTTTTTGAACGCATCCCTGTTGTACGTGTTAAACTGAAACCAGACGACCTTTGCCCCCTCCTCTATCGCCTGCTCGACGTAGTCCATCGTGAACTCCGGACGAACGAAAAGGTCGACTATCTCAACCTCGTCCGGGATGTCGAGGACGCTTGGATAGCACTTCCTTCCAAGGACTTCATCGTAGAGGGGGTTCACGGGGTAAACCTCGTAGCCGTGTTCGAGGAGGTAGCGCATCACATCGTTGGAATCCCTCTCTGGCTTCGGTGAAGCGCCCACGAGGGCGATCTTTCTGTACTTCGTCAGGATTTCCTTAAGGTCATCGTCGCTCAGCCTGTCAACCGGCATCGTCCTTACCATCGTACCACCGGGAAAGTTTTGAGGCCAAACTTTAAAGGGATAGTGGGGAAGTTCCTTCGGTGAAGACATGGCACTCTACGAGGAGAGGCTGACGAGCCGGGCCTTCCAGATCATCATGCTGGTTCCGATTATCGCGATGTTCGCGGGCCTCTACGCGACGTATCAGGCGGGTGAAGGCGTTGAGATAATGCTCGCGACCACGATTGGAGTTACGGTCCTGCTCCTGGACGTAATGGCGATTAAAATCGAGATAGACGAGCGAGAGCTGAGGATAAGGGGCATCATCGGACTCATAGTCAGGAAGACTGTTCCCATCGAAAACATTGCGAGCTTTGAGGTTCGGGAAGGCTGGACATCTTGCTACGGGACGATTCACTTCACCCTGCCCGGAAGGGCCTGCATCACGATACGACAGAAGAAGGGATGGACGGTCTCATTCACGACCAACAAGCCCGAAGAGCTCGCGGCGGTTCTTGCTACCCTCGGCGTTCCACAAGCACCTTAGTGCCCATGACGGCTGTTACCCTCACTTTCTCGCCCCTTTTGGCGGTTCCGTTTAAACACTCCGCCTTCCAGAGCTCGCCATCGAGCTTAACGACTCCTTCTGGAGAAAGGTCTTCGACAACGAGGGCGGTTCTCCCTACCAGCCCCTCGGGGCCGGCCTCTGGCCTCTTGTCCACCCCACCGCCGAGAACAAAGGGCGCTATTAGAAAGTCCTTGGCCAAGAGAACGGCTATCACGAGCAGACCCGCCCAGATGGGAATCTCCACACCTATCCCTGGGAGTATTAGAAAAATGAAGACGCCAACGATAATCTCATCGGCCATCAGCGCGAGGAGCCTGAGGAGGTTCCGAGCTTTTATAGGCCCCATTTCTAAACCTCGCCCCGAGCCAGCCACTTCCAGTAGGGGTTCAGCTCCACTATCGTCCACCACTTCTTAAGCTCCTTTCTGGCGTTTTTGTAGTCCGGGTAGAACTCCCCGACGAGCTCCCAGAAGGCCTTCGAATGGTTCATGTGCTTCAGATGGGCGAGCTCATGGATTACAACGTACTCCCTAAGCTCCCGGGGGAGGGCTATGAGGCGAACGTTGAAGTTCAGGTTTCCCTTGGGGGAACAGCTTCCCCACCGGCTCTTCTGGTGCCTGATGTAGACTTTTCCGGGCTCGACACCCATCCTGCGGGCGTAGGAATCCACGAGGGGCAGGAGCTCCCTTCGGAGGATCTTCTTCAGGCAGTCAACAACATCGTTGGGGTTGGGGGAGAGGACGACGGTCTTGAACCGCTCGTGAACCTTGGGCTTTCTCCCGTGGATGACCTGGTAGAACTCACCGTTGATGGGAAAACCGGACTCCGCAATCTCCCTGAGCTCACCTATCTCGGCCAGCTTGCCCTCGAGCCAGCCGCGGTGCTTCTCGATCAGGTTATCGACATCGAAGCCATCCGGGGCGGTAATAACAACCGTTCCGTCCGGCCTTACCTCGAGCCTTGCATACTTAACCGGCCGACGGCGAACCCTCAACCTCATGCCGCTCACCTTTTAAGGAGAATGGATAAAAAGTCCTTATGAAGGTTCGGGTTGTAGAGAGGCGCGCCAAGAGCATCTACACCAAATCGAAGATTCCGGGCGTGGAGTGGGCGGTCAACCAGTACGTCGGCTGTGCCTTCGCATGCGAGTACTGCTACGCCAAGTTTCTGACGAGGTGGAAGGACTACGGGAGATGGGGAAGCTGGGTCGAGGTCAAAATCAACGCACCCGACTTAGCGAGAAAGCACGTTTCTGGGAGCGTCGTCATGTCAACGGTGAGCGACCCGTATCAGCCGATAGAGGCCGAGTTAAAGCTCACGAGAAGGGTTTTGAGGTACATGGACAAGAGGAACGAACTTTCGGTGCTCACCAAGTCCCCTCTGGTAACCCGTGACATCGACCTTTTCAAGGAGTTCCGAACGATAGAGGTCGGCCTCACGATAAATGGCTTTAGGGGGAGAGAAAAGAGGCTGTTTGAACCTCTAACACCGGTTCACGAGGCGAGGGTTAACGCCCTTAAGGAACTCCACGAGGCGGGCTTGAAAACGTACGTCTTCGTCAGCCCGATAATCCCAGAGATAACGGACGTTTCCGCCATAGTCGAGGAGACGAGGGACTTCGCGGACTACTACTTCTTCGAACTGCTCAACCTCCGAGCCTCTGGAAGGGAATTCCAGGAACTCCTCCGCGATGAGTACCCGGAAAGCTACGAGGTTCTGACCGATGATGAGGCCTTTGAAGGGTTCCTGTGGGGGCTGAAGAAGGAGATAAGGGCCCCACGCGTGAAGACGGAGGGTATAGAGACCCACAGGGAAGGCTGGGAGTTCGTGAAGCCCTGACTCACCATGCAGGAGAGAGCAGAGCACCTCCGTAGGCCAGCCAGATGAGAAGTGCCGTTGAGAAGGGCACAGTGAACTCATCGTAGGCCGAAGGGATCGGAAGACTTTCGAGGAGAGTTGCAACCATCGCAACCCCCATTAGGATAGCAGGAGACGGGTCGAGCTCAAGAACCCGATGACTGGCCCAGAGAACCAGCAGTGAAACGGCGAACATGGTTGCACTCCCGATGAAGGTTTTTCTTCGGTTCCATGGGATTCTTGGGCCACCGAGGAGCTGGCCGGCTATGGCGTTAAAACAGTCCCCAAATGTTGACACCCAGAGGGCTGAGAGAGCGGCGATTTTGGGGAAGATGGTGCATATAATCGCCATTGTGACCCACAGTAAAAAGCTCCCCAAGAAGTTGTCCCTCTCGTCTTCCCTCGCCATCGTTCTGTAGCTCAGGTCGGCTATGGGTACCGTGAACTTCCAGCCGCGGAGAAGCTTGAGGTGCTGGAGCGTGTAGAGAAAGGCGAAGAACCAGACGACCACTAAGGTAACCCACTTTGGAGTGAAGATGATTATAGGAGCACCAAGGATTCCCGGAAGGACGTGCCAGCCCTTTCTCACGAGCTCCCTTCGTGGAATGCGGTTCATGATTTCACCCCTACTGATTCCACGCGCTCGTATTTATCGCTTTTTCCCCCGATAACTATAAAAAGGCATAATACCAACGGCACTCATGCAAGTAAGATTTGAGAGGCTCGTCCCCCTCGATGATATCGATGTTAAAACGGTAGAGAAAACCGTGCTTGAACTGAGATTTATACACTACGTCCAAGGCTCGAATGAGGAAATCTGGGACTACGCTCCGAGATACATCAAAGAACGCTACGAAACCTACTTCTATCTGATCGACTTTCCAGAAAAGAGCTTCCTAATAGCCTCGACGGTTCCCCTGAAGATCCCAGTGCCAAGACGTAGGGTTCTATCACTCGAAGGGAGCAGGAAATCCGTTGCCAGAAGGGTAAGGCTGCACCTCGTGGATCCGCTGAACAGGAGGGTGAACCTGCAGAGAACCATCGGGCTGAATATTACATCGCTCCTGGCTCTCACTGCCCTCGGGGGAGTTCTACTGTGGTTAAATCCGTACCTCCTTGTCCTAATGCTCCTGATATTAATCCTTGGATTAATGCCCGGAAATGCCAAAATCGCCACCAGACACGGGAAGGAAATCGCAATATTCAAAAGGAACGGGAGGACGTATAAAGCGGCCTCTCTGCTCGCCGGGATGATTTATCTCGTTCCTCTCATAAAGACCTTTCAGGATATGTACAGGAGTGCCGGAGACATCAGGGTCTTAGCGGCATTGTTCTTGGTGAGCACCCCAATGATAATCCTCGCACTCATGATTTTCCAGAGGGAGTGGCGGGACCTTGTATGACCGCCACCACCAGCGAGTTCACGTTGGTTCCAGTTGGTCCAGTCCTGAGGAGTGCGCCGACCTTTTCCAGCGCGTTATAGGCGTCGTGCCTTCTGAGGACTTCCTCGACGTCCACCCCGGCTTCCCTGAGAAGTCCAAGCGTTTTCCCGTCGACTATCCCGCCGGCAGCATCGGTTGGCCCGTCCGTCCCATCCGTATCGACCGCCAAAACCACCGCGTTCAGCCCATATATCTTTCTGGCAATACTCAGGGCAAACTCCTGGTTCGGCCCGCCGAGGCCGGCCTTTCCCTCAATGGTCACGGTCCACTCGCCGCCGGCTATTAGGACGGCAGGCTTTGGAACCGGGCGGTCGTATTTTGCTATCTCCTGGATTATTGAGCCTACCGCCAGGGCTATCTCCCTGGCCTCGCCTTCGAGGGTCGTGGTGAGAAGCAGTGCGTTGTAGCCGAGCTCCTTCGCCTTCGCCAGGGCAGATTCGCAGGCGAGGGTGTTGCTTCCAATTATGAAGTTGTGGACGTTTGGGAGGTCTTCCTTGAGGGTTTCCTCCGCCTTTCCCTCCAGTCCCAGCTCGATGTGTCTCTTAACGCTCTCCGGCAGCTTCTCCCAGACGCCGTAGAGCTTTAAAATCCGGTAGGCGTCTTGGAAGGTGGTCGGGTCCTTCACGGTCGGGCCCGATGCTATCGCCTCAAGCGGGTCGCCGACGACGTCCGAGAGGATCAGGCTTATCACCCTTCCCCTCACGCGCTTCGCCAGCTTGCCACCCTTGACTGCCGAGATATGCTTTCTCACCGTGTTTATCTCGTATATCTTTGCCCCACTTTTCAGGAGGAGCTCGTTCGTCCTGATTTTGTCCTCCAGGGTTATCCCCCTCTCGGGTAGGAGGAAGAGTGCACTCCCACCCCCGGAGATAAGAACGAGGAGGATGTCGTTCTCCCCAACCTTCCCGACCAGTTCGAGGCCGAGCCTTCCGCCCAGGAGGGAGTTCTCGTCTGGAACGGGATGTCCAGCCTCGATGACCTTCAGCCTTCTCAACTTGGGACAGTCTTCGGCGTAGCCGTACTTCGTGATGATAACTCCCTCCTCAATACGCTCCCCGAGGGTATCAACGACTGCTCTCGCCATGGAGCACGCTGCCTTGCCGAAGGCCAGGAGATAGATTTTCCCACCAACCGGGAACTTCTTACCCGACACGACGATGTTGCTACCCTCAATACCAAGGTTCCTTTTCACCGCGAGGTAGGGGTCGGCGGCTTTCAGCGCCGCGTCCATCAGGGCGAGTGCAGTTTCCTTAGGTGTCATGTGAAAAGATAGTTTGCAAAGCTTAAAAATCAGTCGAGCACCACCAGCTCAACCTCGGCTGTGGTCTCCGGGTTCTTCAGAAGCTCCACGATGCGCCGGTCTATGTCCCTGGCGGCTTTGTTGGCCCTTATCGCGAGGGTTCTAGCGTCCACGTAGGTGCTCTTCCTGATGACCATCGAGTACTCGTGCTCGAGGATCAGCTCCGGGCTCCCCTCCGCCAGAACCTCGTCGGTTAGGTCGCCCACCCTGATTCGGATCAAGAGCCTCTTCCCGGCCCTTAGGGCGGCTCTAAACTCATCGCTAAGGTCGTTTATCCCCTTATCCGCCTCGATGCAGAGTATGCAGTCGCCGCGGGGCGTGAGGTATTCCTCCTTCGTGAACTCTAGCGTTGATCTGTGCGTTGCTCTTACGTTCTCGTGGCCCCTGCAGTGGATGACTTCCCTCAGCATGGTTCCGACTTCGAGCGAGGGTTTATAAGCCTGAGCGAGGGAAAAGCTTTAAAACTGCTTTCGAGACTGGGGTATGGTTGTCAGAATCAAGCTAACGGGGGGATTGATGATGGGAAACATCAAGCAGACGTTCATCAAGAGGGTTGCCCGCGAGCTGTTTGACCGCTACCCGAACGAGTTCACCAGGGACTTCGAGCACAACAAGAAGAAGGTTGAGGAGCTGACCACCGTCCAGAGCAAGACCATCAGGAACAGGATAGCGGGCTACATAACCAGGCTCGTCAGGATGAAGGAAGAGGGCAAGATGCTCTGAGCCCTTTTCTCAGGCTTTATTCTTCAGCGACTTCCTAAAAGTCCTCCAAATCTTCGAGTATTTTCCTGGGGAGTCTGGGTCCGAACTCCTTGAGGAGCTTCTCGAACTCGCGCTCGTTCTCCTGCGCTATCCTCCTCAGGAGGTTCTCGATGTAGGTCTCCGTCAGGAGACGGACCTCCTCGAGCTCGCGCTTCGTCTGGATTATCTCGTTTATTCTGTCCTGTATCTCTGCCAGGAACGTCAGGAGCTCGTCTATCTTGGCCTCCGCCGGCTCGGTCGACTTTATGAGGTTCCTCGCCTGATCGTACTCCTTCGTTGGCCTCGGAGCTTTCGGCTCGTACATCTCGGTGCCGAAGGCGTAGGGCGTGAGCAGAACCTCCAGGCGGAAGCCGCGCTTTATCGTGTAGTACTTCCTCGGCCTGCCGCGCGGTATCTTTTCAGTTCTCCCCTCTATCAGGCCCGCGCTCTCGAGTATCCGGAGGTGCTCCAGGACGGCCTTCTGGCCGACGCCGAGCTCCTGGCTCAGCTCGCTCACGAAGTACGGCCTCTTGGTGAGCAGTATAAGTATCCTCCTCCGTGTCTCGTTCCCGAGGATGTCGAGCAGTCTTCCAAGGTTCTTATTTGACTCCATAGCCTCACCCCCTCTTTCCCTAACCTAATGTAAGAAAAGATTACTTTAAGTTTTTCGGTGAAAAGGGGAAACGCTCAGGGGACGAGGTGGTGCTCCCTGCACCTCGCCTCGTAGCTCTCCCTCCCGCCGACGAGGATGACGGGAGAATCCCTCGGGGCGGGCTTTCCATCTATCAGCCTCTGGCTCCGGGTGGCCGGTCTCCCGCAGACGGTGCAGACCGCTGTGAGGTAGACGATGTTGTCCGCCCTCACGAGCAGCTCCTTCGTGACCGGAAAGGGGTCGCCCTTGAAGTCGAGGTTGAGGCCGCTGGCTATGACGTAAACGCCCTCGTCCGCGAGCCGGTTTAGGGCTGCAACGATACTCACAGGAAAGAACTGGACCTCGTCGATTCCTATTACCTCGTAGCCCTCTCTTCTGGTTATCTCCACTATCCTCTCAACGCCCTCCTCACTAGTTGGGATGACAAAGGCCCCGTATTTAAGGCCGTTGTGGGCCACAACCTCGTCCTCAGAGTAGCGGTTGTCTATCGATGGCTTGAAGAGCGCCGCCTTCCTCTTGGCGAACATCTGCCTCTCTATGCGCTTTATCAGCTCCGTCGTTTTACCCGCGAACATCGGGCCGGTTATAACCTCAAGAAAGCCTCCAGGGTGAACCATGATACCACCAGGATAGAAACGTCGAAGGGGGTTAAATCTCCACCGGCCGGAAAGCTGAACGGAAGACGAAAAGGGAAGAGAAAAACCGTCAGAGCCTCAGATCGGGGTGACGTGACCCCACTTCTCGAGCGCCCTGGCGAGTTCCTTGTGGCTCTTCGCATACTCGTCAAGCGGTATTCCCTGCATGATGGCATCAATGGCCTGCCTGACCGCCCTGGCCCCAGCTCCGGGCCCGTCTGGATGGCCGAGGGTTCCACCGCCGAGCTGGAAGACTATGTCGGTTCCAAGGGCTTCCACGACGGGCTGGATGTTTCCTGGGTGAAGTCCTCCTGAGCTCGTCGGGAACGCCGGCCTTATGCCGTAGAACTTCTGTTCCATGTGGAAGACGTCGTTCTCCTCCGGCTTGTAGTGCTCCTCCCTGAGTATCCTGGCGTTCTGAATGACGTCCCACTTGCCGCCCTCGAGCTTTCCTGCCCCGGCCGTTCCTACGTGGAGCTGGTCAATACCGACGAGCCTGTAGAGCTTGGCAAGGACAAACATGGAGATACCGTGATGGGGGTTCCTTGTAAAGGCGGCGTGCATCGCCCTGTGGCCGTGGACGGCGAGACCATAGTCGGCGGCAAGTTCGGTTATGTACTCGAGAGCTCCCCAGCCGGTTATGACGACGTCGACCATCGCGTGCTTCAGCCCGAGATCAGCGAGGACCTCAAGCCTGCGTTCCATCTCCAGGAGCGGGGCGGTTATGTTGGCGAACCAGGTCTTCTTCTCGCCGGTCTCGTTCTCGACCCTGTCGATAATCCTGGCTATTATCTCGGCCCTCTCCTCGAAGCGGTTGTACCAGGGGCTCGTGAGGTTCTCGTCGTCCTTTATGTAGTCGGCACCGTTCGAGAGGAGCTCGTAGGAGAGCTTCTCAAACTCCTCAGGGGAGTAGCCGACCTTGGGCTTCGGAACGACACCGTAGAGCGGCCTGTCCTTTATGTCGAGCATCTTCCTGACGCCCTCGATACCGAAGGCGGGACCGTTGAACTCCCTTATGAGCTTCTCCGGGAAGTAGAGGTCCTCAAGGCGAAGCCCCTTGACGCGCTTCATGCCGAAGACGTTTCCGGCTATGCTTGCAAGCAGTCCCGGAAGGTTGGCCTCCTCAAAGGCATGGAACGGGTAGGCTATCTTGACTATCCAGCTGCCGTCGCCCATGTCGTGGAAGTCGTAGGCCTTGGCCGAGAGGTCGGCCCAGCGCTCCTCCTCGTACCAGCTGTAGAGCGTCGTCCAGGTTCCGGTCGAGCTCTCGGCGGCGACTGCACCGGCGGCCGCCTCAATAGTATATCCATCCGCCGGCGTCACGCGGAAGACGGCTATTATGTCCCTCTTCTTGTTGGGCTCGTAGCCCTTGTCCACATAGTAGTCGTATATCCTGTCAAACTTCTCTACCATGCTTTCACCTCCTGAGTAACTGGAGGATAGCATCAATCCCTATAAAAAGCCTATGGTGCAATATTGGGGCATTGGGGTCTCTTAATCGACATTGAGGACGTTTTCCATCCCACAGAGCCCCAAACTCCCGCCCTCCTTTAAGAAATTGAGGGACTAAACAGCACCCAAATTCGATTTGGAGTACCAACAGACATTTTCAGAACTTCGCCCTCGGGTTAGCATTGGAGGTACTGCAAGTCGAAAGCCCAAGGATACCAGATTTCTCGACTGCCTACCCAAAAACGGCCAATTATCGCCCTCAGAGGGCCCGGTTTCCGAAAAGTTTATATAGACCTTCCTTCCTAAAATAAAACGCAGATACCTGCAAAACAACGTTTAGGAGGTTGGGAAAATGGCTGAGTTGCCGATTGCCCCAGTTGACAGGCTGATTAGGAAGGCCGGCGCCGCCCGCGTCAGCGAGGACGCCGCCAAGCTCCTGGCCGAGCACCTCGAGGAGAAGGCCATGGAGATCGCCAAGAAGGCGGTTGACCTCGCCCACCACGCCGGCAGGAAGACCGTCAAGGCCGAGGACATCAAGCTCGCTATCAAGAGCTGATGCCCTTTCTTTTCCTTCCTTAGCTTTTCCCTGCTGTTCTGATGTTCATCACCAGAAGATAACCCTCTCGACCCGGACGCTTTCTCCCTCGATTTTCAGGAGCGCAAAACCCGCCGAGTCCATCCTGGGGAACGTCGGAGAGCCAGGGTTGAGGAGGACTACCCTTTTTCCGTGGACCGAGTGGGTATCGTGGTAGAAGCGGTGGGTGTGGCCAAAAACGAGAACGTCGACGCCCATGTCGAGAGCCTTGAGCGTCAGGAACTGGGCGTTGAGCGAGAAGAACTGGTGACCGTGGAGGAGGCCTATTCTAACGTCCCCAGCTTCAACGACTTCCTCCTCCGGCAGTTTTAGGTGGTCGGCGTTGCCCCTCACCGCCATAGTCGGGGCAAACCCCTCGAGCCTCTCAATCAACTCCGCGGAGGTGACGTCGCCCGCGTGGAGAATGAGATCAGGATTTCTCTTCTCAAGTTCCTTCAAAAGAAGGGAAGGAAGGTTACCGGTCTTGTCGCCGTGATGGGTGTCGCTCGTTACCGCTATCAGCAAGACCATCCCTCATATCGGGACGTTTATACCTAGCTTCTCGACGAGTTCCTTGTAGCGGTTCCTGACGGTGACCTCGGTTACGTGCGCTACCTCCGCAACTTCCCTCTGTGTCTTCTTCTCGCCCTCAAGGAGAGATGCCACGTAGAGCGCCGCCGCGGCGAGTCCGGTCGGCCCCTTGCCGCTCGTGATGCCCTTATTTATTGCCTCCTTGAGGATTTCCTTGGCCCTCTTTTTGGTCCTGGCACTGACGCCAAGGGCATCTCCAAAGCGGTCGACGTACTCTATAGGACTGGTCGGGCGGAGGTTCAGATTGAGACCGCGGGCAAGGAAGCGGTAGCTCCTTCCTATCTCCTTTTTGGTGACCTTTGAAACGGCCGCTATCTCATCGAGAGTCCTAGGGATGCCCTCCATCCTGCACGCCGCGTAGAGCGCCGCGGAGACCATCCCCTCAATTGAGCGCCCGCGGATGAGCTTCTTCATGACGGCCTTCCTGTAGAGCGAGGCAGCGACCTCCTTGACGCGCCTCGGGAGGCGCATCTGGGCGGCCATTCTGTCCAGCTCGCTCAGGGCGAAGGCCAGGTTACGCTCGGCCGCGTCGTTTATGCGCATCCTGCGCTGCCACATCCTCAGCCTGCGCATCTTCGTCCGGTACATGCCGGTTATCTGGTTGCCGTGGATGTCCTTGTCACGCCAGTCGATATCGGTGGAGAGGCCCTTATCGTGGATCATCAATGTCATGGGCGCGCCGGTTCTGGCACGCTTGGCCCTCTGATCGGGATCGAAGGCGCGCCACTCGGGACCCTCATCAATGACATTCTGCTGAACGACGTAACCGCAGACAGAACAGACGATTTCGCCCCTCCTCGGATCGTAAAACAGCTTGTCAGAGCCGCAAACCGGACATACATTCTTATCAGCCAAAAGCTCTCACCCCCTCTTTCTGGGGGCAGGGCGTCTCGCCTTTCCGCCCTTGGAGCGCTTTCCAGAGTTTCTGCCCTTCACGGGCTTTCTTCCACCTTTCCCGGACTTCTTCCTTGAAGAATCGACGTAGAGCAGCGCACCGACGTAGTTTTCGGGATTCCTGACGCGCGGCTTCACCGCCACGTAGGGCCTCTTCACCGGCCCGAAGACATCCTTCACTACCCCGACCACGGTGAGCCCCTTGTCAACGACGGGCTCGTTGAGTGAGGGAACCCAGTCGGTTCTGAGAATCAAGAACCCCTGCTTTGCGTAGTGAGAAACTTTACCCAGGCGCCTCATAGCCCCACCCCAAAACGGGATATCCTTTTAAGCTTTTCGTTTTCACCTTTATAAATCTTTCGGAAAATTTCCAAAAGGTTTTTATGTGCTTGCCTATAAGTATTAAAGATTGGGAAGGTCAAAATGAGATGCCTCGTTGTCGGTCACCTCGTGAGGGACGTCATCATAAGGGGTTCGGGAATCGAATCCAGAGTAGGGGGCGGGGCGTACTATTCTGCCGCAACCCTGGCCAACTTCTGCGATGTTGAGGTTCTGACCAGCGTCGGGAGGGACTTTCCGGAGAACTGGCTGGCAGGGCTGAGGGAGAGGGGGATTAAACTTCACATCGTCCCCTCCGAGAGAAGCACGTCTTACCGGCTGCGTTACCTCGACGCCAACACCCGCGAACTGAGTCTCCTGTCAGTTGCCGAGGAGATATCGGAGCTCCCCGAAGGAAACTACGATGTGATAATCCTCAACCCCGTTGCCGGTGAAATACCACCCGAAACCGTCGATGAGGCCAAAAGGAGAAGCCCCTTCGTTGCCGCCGACGTCCAGGGATTCATAAGGAGCCCTGAGATAGGGAAGCTCAGGCTCAGGGGTATCAACGGCACCATTTTCGAGGGGCTGAAGGTTCTCCACGCGGACGTTTCCGAGATAAGCCTCGTGAGTGGACTAAGGCCAGAGGCCGTCGAGGTGCTCCTTGTTTCCAACGGAAGCGAGGACGGAAGGGCCTACCTGCGGGGAAGGGAGTACACCTACCGCCCGGCGAAAGTTCCCGTGGAGGAATCGACCGGCGCCGGTGATGTATTCCTCGCGGCGTTCTCTTACTTCTACACCCAGTGTCCATTCATACAGGCCCTCAAGCGTGCCGCCGCTTTCACGGCGCTGTTCCTCAGGCACAGGAACTTTACCTTATCGATGGACGAGGTGAACGGGCTCGCCATGAGGGTGGCGGTCAAGCCCGTACAGTTCCTATAGGAATATAAGGGGAAACCCCAACTTCTCCCGCCGATGATGAAACGTCAGCATGCTGACGCGTGATGATAAGCGGGAACTGAGGTGGTAGCATGGACAGGTACGTCCTTCTGCTCAAGACCCCCAAAGGATACGATGTAACCCCCCTCCGGGAGGAAATAAGGGGTTTTCTTGAGGAAAAGCATCCGGAGATAAGGGCCGAGCTCCACCGGTGCATAGGCCTCACCGCCGACGTTGTAATCCTTTACAACGGAGGCGTCGTTCTCATAAAGCGAAAGCACGAACCGTTCAAAGCCCACTACGCCCTACCTGGGGGCTTCGTCGAGTACGGCGAAACCGTCGAGGAGGCGGCGATAAGGGAAGCGAAGGAGGAGACGGGCCTTGACGTCAGGCTTCTGAGACTGGTTGGCGTCTACTCGGATCCCAACAGGGACCCACGGGGGCACACGGTGACGACTGCTTTTTTAGCCTTGGGAACCGGCGAGCTTAAAGCAGGAGACGACGCCAAGGAGGTCCACGTCGTTCCGGTTGAGGAAGCCCTCAAGCTGCCGCTGGCGTTCGACCACGAGAGGATACTCCGCGACGCACTGACGCTGAGGTGAGGATATGAAGGCCGAGTATCCTCCTTTGGAAGAATAATCATCGACGGCAAAACTTACGACCAAGACGTCGTTGTTTATCCGAGCGGGAGGATTGAAAAAAGAAAGAAGTGGCTTAGCAAGGACAAGCACGGCACGAGCCACAAGCTCGACCCGGATGAGCTTAGGGAGTACCTAACGGAGGACTTCGACGTTCTGCTTGTCGGCACCGGCGCCTGGGGAAGGCTTTCCCTCCTTCCGGAGAGCAGGGAGCTGGTGGCGAACAAAGAGATCATCGAAAAGCCGACAGGAGATGCTGTGGAACTCTTCAACGAACTCCACGGAAAAAGGAAAGTCCTCGCGATATTCCACATCACCTGTTGATGAGGGCTTGAACCGCTACGAAGCCAAAGGTAGCCAGAGCCAGCGCGTAGGGATAGCCAAGGAAGTACCAGAGGCCGGCGATTGCTCCAAGGGTAACCCCGTTGATTATCATGAGCACCAGGACGTGGCCGAAGTTCGTCTCCGGCACGGATAGCTCGCTTTCGCCGTGGTAGAAGAAGGCCAGCGCCACTGAGGACGTCAGGAGCGGAAGGATAACCGCGGCGGGAAGCAGGGCGAGGGTTCTAACGTTGAGGTACGAAACCGCCAGGACGAGGCCAACGCCGGCGGTGACCGGAACGGCGTTCATGACGAGAAGCTTCGCCCGAACGAACTGACCGACCGTTATG
>Ga0256838_1000688_pt1 | contig 19015 bp, 29 predicted proteins | sample 4571419metaG_FD_185978 | JGI IMG/M metagenome (GOLD analysis project Ga0256838, IMG submission 185978) | Hydrothermal vent microbial communities from Guaymas Basin, Mexico - 4571-419 | ecosystem: Environmental > Aquatic > Marine > Hydrothermal vents | place: Mexico: Guaymas Basin | collected...
TTTAAATGAAAAAGATAAGAAAATGTTTTTTTATTTAAATGAAAAATTAAAAAAGATAATAAATAACACAAAACCTAAAAATAAATTGCAAGAAAAAATCATTTTAGAAATTAAAAGTGTCTTATGAGGGGGTTAGATTTAATCTAACTCCTTTTTTCAAGCCTCCTTAAAACTATCCTCAATCTCCTGTGAAATTTCATCAAAATTATCTACATCAATCGTATTAAGGTCATTACTGATAATTTGAAGGGCTTTTAGTTTGAAATATGTTGGAGAATTTACAAGCTGTTTCATTTCGCTAAGTATTCCGATTTCTTTTTCGATGTCGATGATGTTGAAGTTTTTAGGATATAAAATATCGACATCGTTTTTAATTCCAAGATACTTGCATACGACATCAAACGCCCTAAGTTCCAAATCTTCAAGCCTTAGAGCAAAATTTGATAAAGAGGCGTTAAGACCTTGAAACTTAATATCTAGTGCAATGCCGCTTTCTTGTTTTTCGTTTGTAGATATATCAAAGGCGATTTTGTCGATTTGTGTTTCGATGTCCTTAATTTTTTGCTGGTATATTTCGGCAGGTGCGGCAGGCGGGGCGATGTATTCGGGTTTATTGAATTCCTTGCCGTAGATTATTGCGTTATCAGTTGAGAGTTTTACTTCTACATCGCTTGCGGTATCGGCGTTTAGGGTTAAAATAGAAAAAGTCTGCCCTCTTAGTATTTCGTCAAGCTCGCTTTGCAAATTGTAATGCCGCTTTGCAAGTGCGGCGATTTGCGTAAATTCTCCTGTTGCGGGGAATTCGCCTGTTTCGGAGAAGATTAAAAGAGGGCATATTCCTAAATTATGATCCCCGCTTTCGATTACCTTATCGGTGTCTTCGGCGTCAAGTATCTTCCAGCTTTGCTTATCATAGTATCTTATAACTTCTTTTATATCCTGCTTTTGCATTGTGGAGTTGTCTATAATATCAGAAAAAGCTACATATTCAAACCTGCCTGTGTTATCGAGTTTAAAAGCTACAAGCCTCTCAGGTGCAATTTCGGTAAAGTAAGGCAGTGAGCGGGTTTGTATCTGCTCGGCAAGTGTAGCCGGTATGTTTTTAGGCATATCTACAAGCAGTAAATTAACGCCTCTTACTTTTGCGTGTTTTGCAAAATTAGACATAAAAACGTCTATACTGTCGCCTTTGTTATTTACGTTGTCAAAAATCATTCTTATTAGGTTATTGGCGCTGTTTCGGGTAGGAGTTTGTTTAAAAAGATAACCTGTGTATCTGTTTATTTTACTTGCGAAAATGTTTGTGTAATAAGCTATTTTTTGCCTCTCTTCATACTTTTCGTCACTTTCACGGGGGTATTTGTCTATGTATTCGCCTGTTAAAAATCCTCCGCTTCCCTCATATGCTTCGTTTGCAAAACTCCATATTTTTGTTGCAGTTGATAAGTCCATTTAAAAGCCTTTTTTATGATATAATTGCTTAAATGGCGTCTGTTTTTTGGAAAAAGGTCAAAAATGGATGAAAAAATTAAAATTAAAGTCGATATATTAAAAACGAAACTTATTTTTTTCTCTGCCGTTGCCGGTGGGAGTTGGGCTAATTTGAGTTTTAAATTAAATTTTTATGATGTAATAATAGGGATTGTGTTTGCGTATGGTATTATTGGAACTTTAAAAACTTTAATAAAATTAAACAGAATCGAAAGGAATTTGCAATGAAACTAATAGCGGCAATAATTTTAGTAATTGGGCTTACTTATTATTTTTGGGATGAGTGGAAAACGGAAAAAAAAGCTAAAAAGCATTCTTAACGAGTTTATCTAAATTTTCAAATACTTTTCTTGCCGCTTTGTGTAAAAAGTCGTCGCCTTTATATCCGGGATGGTGAACACATTTGTTATCAAATCTGAATCTGTCGAGTTTAGAAAAAATCCTTAAATATTTTCTGTTTTTAGGGCAGATTAAATGCGGACGGGTCCCAAACAGCACGAAAGTCGCATAGTTTATCCTTTTACCTCTCCAGCTGACAAGCATATCGTCATCGGCTATCCACACAATACCCGCACCGCCTTTTGTTTTCATTAAGATGTTTCGGTGCAGTGTTCCTTTAATAAAATGTTTTTTAGCTTTGTTTTTTGCTTCTTTATGCACGGCAGTTGTAACGTTTTTTATTATTTGCGAAGTTTCGGTCATTTTATCAAGCGTTTCAAATATCTCTTTTGTTGAGGAAAATTTAATTTGCATTGCAAAGACCTATTATCTTAAATTTAATAATTCCGGCTTTAAGATTAACAAGCCTGTCCTCGTCTGTAATAGATGTAATAAGCTCTATTTTATAAGGTAGCTTAAAAAGCGATATTTTAGTAGTGTATTCGGCTGTAAAAAATTCTTCATAAAGCTTTTCGTAGTCGTTTTTTGTGTTAAAGGCTATAACGATGCTTAAATGCAAATCAATCAAAGCCCCCCTGTGTTCAATCTCATCTACGATAATCCTTGCAAAAGGGGTATTTATAGCTTTATCCGCTCCCTTTTCAAGACCGAGCTTGACTGATTTGTAAATATCAAGGCTTTGTATCAGCTCTTTTATGTTGTGTAAGACAGGCACGATGTTAATCATTTCAGCCTCTTTGTATAGGGATGTTTTTAATGTTTATAATCGAGTTGTTGTTTTTCGCAAGGTTGAAAAAATGCTCATATTCGGATTTATATACGTCGTATTTTGCCTTCATCCCTTCGCTTTCAAGCTGCATTTTTGCAAGATGCATATATACAAGTGATTTAGTCAGTTTTTCAAGATAATAATTATCGTCAATGTTTAGCTTATTAAGGACAAAATTGTATTTTTCGGCTTCTATGTTTTCAAGCTCTGTCGTATCTACACCTCCGATTAAAAATTCGTCTTCATAGGAATAAATCATTTTCCGCCTTTTTTAGCTTATTTTACTTTTTATCTATTGCGGTTTTTTCCAAAAAATGAGTCTTAAAGTTTTTACAATTAGCAAAACACGGGAGGTGTAAATGTTAAAAATTTTACAAAAACTGCTTGAGGCAGGAAAAATCAGTGAAGAAGCGGCAAAAGAAATCGACAACGATTTAGGTGCAGAATTAAAAAAACTAAGAGACGAAGCTGCGGAGTGGAGAGTAAAGTATAAAGAACTAAGTCAAACATACGAAGAGGTTGCAAGTTCTAAAAATTCGCTTGAAGAGCAGTTAAAAAGCCTTGATGAGAGAATTGCTAAAGCAAAAGAAGAGGGCAAAAAAGAATTAGTTAAAGAGCTTGAGGCTCAGAAAAAAGAAAAAGAGGAACTTAGCAAAAAACTTGCTGAGCTTGAAAAAACAAGCAAAAGTTTAAGAGTAGAAAACGCACTGAATAAAGCATTGAGTGCTTATGAAGTAATCGACTCTGAGGTTGTAGCGGAGGTTATTAAGCAAAGAGTGGATGTGATAGAGGGGGAAGTTAAGTTTAAAGACGGAAAAAGCCTTGAAGATGGAATTAAAGAGTTTTTTGAAAACAAGCCGCACCTTTTGAAAGCAAAAGGCGGTGAAGGTAGCGGTGCCGGGAGCAATAGCACAGCGGGATTTAAGGAAGATACCTTAACCGCACAGTTATTAAAAAAATTAAAGTAAGGAGCAGTAAATGCCTAAAATTAAATTACAGGATTTGTTTCAGGCGACTTTATGGACGAACGACATCTTAAACGAAGCGCCTGAACTTAAGAACATACTAAATTCGCCTTTAATTATTACAAGCCCTGATTTACAAAGCGTAGTAAACGCTGCAAATGCGGGTAGCAGGTTTGAAATGCCTTATATAGACGAGCCTGATTACACAGAACCTGAAGCGATGGACGACAGCGATGACGAAATCACTACAAACAAACTTGCTTGGGCTAATATGTTTGCGGTGCTTGGACTTTATTCTAAAGCTTACAAATATTCACACCTTGCGGCGCTTTTAGCAAGAGATAGCGACCCGGCAAGAGTAATTAGAGACGTTATCGGTAATTATTGGGGTAGAGATTTACAAAGAAGAATGATTAATATTTTAGTGGGTATTTCTAAAAAAGCGGGAACTGATTTAACGCTTGATGCGGGAGATAACGGAATTAATGCAAGCGTTATTATTGATGGAGCAAGTCTGCTTGGCGACCATCAGGATAAATTTGAAGAGATGTTTGTGCATTCAAAAATCTATGCGGATTTGAAAAAACAAAATCTAATTGAAGTTATTCAGCCAAGCGAAGAGGGAGCTAAACCTATTGAAATGTATGGAAATTATAAAGTAACGGTAAATGACTTAATGCCTGTTGAAGAAGACAAAGACGGCAACAAACACTATACGACAATTATCGCACAAAGGGGTATTTTTGCGTTTGCTCAAAAAAAACTTGGCGGGGATATGCCTTTAATTGAACTTCACAGAAATCCTTTAACAGGAAAAGGAAGCGGGGATACAACTGTTATTTCAAGACAAGGTTTTGTATTGCACCCGGTAGGCTGGAGCTGGAAAAAATCAGGAATGAGCCCAACGCTTGCAGATTTAGCAAAAGAGACAAACTGGGAGAAAAAATTCCAGACCAAACAACAGAGATTTGTAAAAATCGTAACTAAATAAGGAGAGTAAATGGCGGTTAATAGAAATTTTGCTAATAACTATTATATCGGTGGTGGAGAGCTTTATGTAAAAATTAAAGGTGAAGAAAATTTTAGATATTTCGGGCAGACTGAGAGTGCGAGTGTGAGTTTTAACGTTGAGAAAGTTGAGCATAAAAACAGCGAAGGTGCTATTCTTACAACCGACCTTGAAGTAACAAAAGCAGTAAGTGCAGAAATTAGCATTCAAACGGCTGACTTAAACCCTACAACTTTAGCCCTTGCGTTTAGCGGGGAATATAACGAAGTTAAGCAAACAAGTGCGACAGGTTTAGAGGTGGATATTACAAGTGCTGCGGCAGGTGCTGTTTATGAGCTTGGAAAAAGAAAAGTCAAAAACGTTGAAGTTACTTACAAAGACGGAGATGAAGACATACCGGCAGAGGAAGGCGTTGATTACAGCGTAGATTATGAGTTCGGAACAGTTGAAATTGCAAAAGACGGAGTTTTAGCCGGCAAAGATGCAAAAGTAACGTTTGACTGCGATGCGGTTACAATCGGAACATTTACATCGCTTAACAAGACTTCACAAGAAGTTGCACTTAGATTTATTTCAAAACCGCTTCACGGCAAGCCGTCTAAAACTGAAATATTTAGAGCTAATTTAAATCTTGATGGGGACTTTGCACTTAAGAGTGCTGAGGACATTCAGAAAATCACACTTAAAGGAAAAGTACTTAAAGATACTACAAGACCTGAAGGGCAGCAATTTTTGGTTAAAGAAGTTTTAGCATAAAAAGGAAATAAATGAAATTTTATAGAGAAAAAAAAGTCCTTAAATTTGACGACAAAGAGGTAGAGCTTTACGAAATAAACGTAAAATCTTTGCTTAAACTTGCAAACGGCGAATATAAGAACAATTACGAGCTTATTGCAGACAATTCAAACCTCTCATTTGAGGATTTGGAAAATGCGACAATAGAGGCCGCAAAAGCGATTGAAGAGGCTTTTTTTGAATTAAACGCAAAACATTTTGACAGCGGAGAAGAAAAAACGGATAAAAAAAAATCCTAAAGCTTCTCTCTCTTCTTATCTCCCACAATCACACAAACCCCGAGGAATACGGCTTAAGTGCTTTTCTTTTAGCAATAGAGCAAATCTATGAAGAAAAAGAGGAAATGATTAAAAATATAGCTATTGCTAACAGAATAGCAAGGTTTGCAAAAGACAGCGACTTTAAAGAGTTTGTGAAAGTAAAAGAGGAGGTAAATTTGGATGAAGTTGAAAATTTCTCTATTTAGGAGTGGAAATGGATAAAAAATTACAGATTGAAATATTAGCGAACACAAAACAAGCAATTGAAGACATCAAAAAACTTGAAAATGAAATTAAAAAATTTAGTGATGATGTTAAAAAAGGCAATGTTGATTTAAAAAGACAGGAGACACAATTAACTTCCCTTGCAGGAAGTATTAAAAAGGTTGTTAGTGCTTATATGGGATTTCAAGTGGCAAGGAGCGCTATTAATATAGTAGCTGATTTTGAGCAGTCTATCGCAAAACTTGGGGCAATAAGCGGGGCTAGCAAAGAAAATTTAGACAAACTTAAACAAAAAGCCGAAGAGCTTGGAAAAAGTACGATGTTTAGTGCCTCAGAAGTTGCAGAGGGGATGAATTACCTCGCAATGGCAGGGTATAAGACTAAGGATATTATAGCTTCAATAGGGGATGTTTTAAACCTTGCGGCAGTAGGTCAGATTGATTTAGGTAGAGCTTCGGACATTGCTTCTAATATTTTAAGCGGATTTAATTTAAAAGCGGAGGAAACTAAAAGAGTGGTTGATGTTATGACCGCAACCATTACAAATGCTAATACTAATATTCCCGAAATGGGTGAAGCTATGAAATACGTAGCTCCTCAGGCAAGGGCGCTTGGGGTAAGCTTAGAAGAAACTGCAACTGCTATTGGAGTATTAAGCAATAGTGGTATAAAAGCAACAATGGCAGGAACCGGACTTTCAACAATGTTAGTAAGACTTGCATCTCCAACAGGTGCCGCAAAAGACGCAATTGATGAACTTGGGATAAAAATCTATGACGCAAACGGAAAGTTTGTAGGGCTTACGGAAGTATTAAAACAATTCAAAGACAAAATGGCGAATATGTCTCAGGAGATGAAAGCAAAGTATATGCGTGATATTTTCGGTCTTGAGACTATGAAAACGGCGATTACTTTGATTGATAGCGTTGGAAATTCTTACGATGAACTTTATTCTAAAATAGCTAAAAGTATGGGCGTTACGGAAGAGAAAGTCAAACAGATGACTGATACATTCAACGGGCATATGAAAGAACTTGAAAGTGCATTTCAGGGGCTTATTATCACAATAGGAAATGAATTGTTGCCTGCTCTTACTGATTTTGTAAAATGGTTGACTGAATCAGTAAATGCTACTGAAAAATTTTATAATGAAAATAAAACTCTTATTAATACAATAGTAGAACTTACTGCTGTTTTTATTGCACTTTCAAAAGTAAGAGCAATTATAGAAGGGGTTTTAGGAGCAAAAGCGGCAATAGAAATAACAAAAACTACCTTATCTATTAAAAAGCTAAAACAAGCCGTAACAATGCTTACTGGTGCACTTATGAAATTAGGGAAAGCAAACATTGCAGTAATGGCCTTAACACTTGCAATTGAAGGCTTAAACTATGCATTTGATAAATGGGAAGAGAAAATAAAAAAACTTGATGAGAGCACAAATAAATTAAAAACAAGCACGAAAAGCTTTAACGAAATAATGCAAACGCTTCAGAAGAGTATGAAAATAGACGAAAACGGGCATAAAACGTTTAAACTTACACGAGAAGAAATAGAAAAGCTAAAAAAAGAGACCGAAGATTTAATCAAAACAAACGAAAAAAGAATTAAGCAACTAAAAGAGGAAAGTAACGGAAGTGCTGAATATAAAAATATGATTGCCGTACTTGAAGGGCAAAATAAAACACTGCAGGCTACGCTTAAAAAATTATCGACCCTAAAGCCTTACGAAAAAACGGCAAAAAGTGCCGAAAATGCTGAAAAATCAGTAGAAAAACTTACAAAAGAGCAGGAGAAGTATCTAAAAAGTTTAGATAAGAGACTTCAAAAAGAACAAACTACAACAAAAAGTATCTTAGAGCTAAAAAACGAAGAAATAGAAAAAGCAAGGGCGCTTTTAGGTGAGACTAAATATTTTGAAGAGGCAAAAGCAAAAATAATTGAATATTATAATCTAAAAGAGATTAGACAGTTTAAGGATACTTATACAAAAAGAATTCAAGAACATGAAAATACAATAGAAAAGCTGAAATCTAAAGAATATGACCTTGCTAAAAAAATAGAAGAAATACAGACACAGTTAAACAACAGATTAAAACAGCTTGAAACTGAAAAGCTTAATGCTATTGAAGACATAGAAAACAAAATACATAACCTTAAAATGTCAGCCGCTTCATCATATGAGCAATACATAGACAAACAAAAACAAGCCGAAATAAGACTTGCAAAAGCAAAAGAAGCAATAAGAAACGGTGATTTAGCACAGGCTAAAAGGTATATGAGCCAATATGAAAGTTTAATGACTTCTCTTGCAAACACTGAAATAAAAGAGAACGGCAAAGTAATAGTTAGCAAAAAACAGGCAAACGCAGTAGCAATTGAGGGACTTAAAGAACTTGAAAACCTCACAAACGAATATTACGCAAAGGCAAAAGCGCAGGAAGAGGCAGCGGCACGGGCTAAAATACAAAACCTTAAAACCGAGCTTGAGGCGATAAAAGCGCAATTACAGATTGAAGTGCAAAGATTAAACCTTGAAAAACAGTTAATCGAAACGCTTACGGGTAAAAAAGTGGATATTGATACAAGCGCCGCACTTGAGAGTATTAAAAATTTAGATGCACAGATTAAGCAGTTAGACGAAAAGCTTAAACAGAAAAAAGATATTAAAGTCGATACAAATAAAGCAAAAGCGGAACTTAAAAAAGTAGAAAATACAAAAACAAAAGTTAAAGTAGAAGCAGATACAAAGCCCGTTTTAGCGGCGGTTATGGAAGTTACCGACAAGGTGACCGGTAAAAAAGAGGTTATTAAGTTTTACGCTAATACAAAAGAGCCTGAGGAAAAATTAAAAAAAGTTAATTTAAAAGCCAAAAATCTAAAACCTACCGTAAAAGTAAAAAGCGATATATCACAGGCTTTAAATAAACTTAGTCAAATTCCAAAAACCATTACGACTATACATTACATTAAAACGGTTGAAACGCACGCTACAGGAGGTATAGCGGGATTTAGAAAAGTGCAAGGTAAAATTCCGGGAGATGACCCGCTAAATTCCGATGACGTTCCGGCACTTCTTACAAGAGGGGAATTTGTAGTAAAAAGAGATGCCGTTAAACATTACGGAGAGGACTTTTTATATAGACTTAACAATAAATTGCTTCCAAGATTTGCAACGGGCGGACTTGTAGAGATAGGGAGACCTCAAAAGCTTATTACGCAGTTATCCGATATGTCGGGCAGCAGTTCTAATTTTGATTTAGAACACATTAAAGTTAAGTTTGATGTTGATTTGAGTATAGTTGATGAGCTTAGAAAAAGTATTGAAAAGTTAGGCAAGTTTTTAAAAGAGGCGTTTCCAACTCCAAGTGGGGCTTTAGAAGATAATGGAAGTTTCGGGATTTTTACTAAAAAATACAATGGGTTAAAGAATGAAGTGGAACAAAAAAGCGGTGAGTTTAAAGGGGAAGTAGAAAAAGATAAAAAAGAAGTTAAAAAAAAGGAAAAAGAGATAAATAGCGAAGTTGATAAAGCAGCTGAATTATCTCTGGAAATTGAACGGATAAAGGAGAGTTTAAAAGGCTCTGTTTTACAAGAGAATGAATATAAAACAATCTCTTCAAAGCTTAATAATATGCAAAAGCAGTTTAATTTTCTTTTAAAAGATATTGAAATTAAAAAAGAAAAGTTAGATAGCTTTGTCGAAAGCGCTTATGAAAAAATAGAGCAAAAAGAAAAAGAATTATCTTCTTATGAAAACAAGATATATGGGTTTGAAGAGAAAGTAAGAGATTATTTAGAAAAGGTTGAAGAGACTAAATATGAAATAAAAGACAAAATTAGTAAGCTTGGAGCCGAGGATAAGCTTACTGATAGATTTGAGAAAAGTACCAATTTAAAAGAACTTAGTAGCTATCTTAAAACATTACAAGAACTTCCAAGCGTTGAGGAGATTAAAAACAAAATTAAACAAAATCTAAAACAAGAGATGGAGCGGTTAAAACCACGACTAGAGTGGGCTGCGAAAAGATATTATACAGACCCTCTTTTAGCTCCAGATTTTCTTAAGTTACAGGCAAAATATGAAGAGTTAAACAGGTTATATAACAATAATACATTGCTTGAGAAAAAAGCGAAAGAGGAGCTTTTAGCTAAAATACCTAAATTTGCTACAGGAGGACTTATTAAGCTTCAAAACGGCGGAAAGCTTCCTGGATACGGCGGAGGGGACAGGAATTTGGCGCTTTTAGAAGATGGAGAGTTTGTTATAAGAAAAGAGGCGGTTAGGACCTACGGGACGGATTTGTTTGAGAAACTTAATAATTTTAAACTTCCAAAATTCGCAACAGGCGGGATTGTGGGGGATTTGCCTAGTGCGAATAACGGCTCGGGAGATACGGTAAATGTTAATTTTAAATTTCCTGATGGCGCAAACTTTGAAATGCAAAGCGATGAAATGACGGCTAAACAGCTTGCAAGTTACTTCAAAAGGATGATGTGATGGTAAGGATTGTAAAAATCGGCGGGATTGAGCTTGATAATCCTCTTTATATGCTTGAGAGTTTTGAGGTTAAAAACGTTAAGGCGGTCAGTTTTAATACACTTGGCGGCTCTAAGATAATTTATGAAAGCATTAGACGGGACAATGCAAACAATATAACGCTTGATAGTATGGATAACGGCTGGCTTAGGCTTGAGACTTTACAAAAAATAGTAAATTTAGCAAATGAATTGGGTTTAACGGTTGATTTAACTACAACGGATAACAGCACGCTCAGGGCTAGATTTAGACTTGAAGAAAAAGAGGTTGTAAAAGCCGAAATGATTTATGAGGGGAGCGAGTGGTATAAAGTTACGATTAAGATGGCTTATGCTTAAATTTTGGAAAAAAACGGAAAACAAAAAGAATAAAATAAGCAAAAAAGGTAGTTTGTGATAACACTTTTTAAAAGTAATTACGACGAGTTTGACTCTACAAAAAACGGCGGTGATATAACGGATACGCAAATTGAAAGTGGGGTTTTGCACAGTTTTATCCCGCACGTCCGTCCCTTTATGGCGGAAAACGGCGGGGAGAGGTGGTTTAAATTTTATATAAAAACCGACAAGGACATTATAACGGTTGGAATTGATATTGCAAAACCTTCTGTTTCACCTACGGAAGAGGTTTTTATTGCAAAAGCGCAAAGTGATGAGGAAGTTGAAAATGATTTAAACAAAGACAATATGAGAATTTACGGCGGGTTTGAGGTTGTAGCGGTTGAGAGTGCAGATAGACAAATAACTGCTGACAGGGATGTGAGCGGGTTTGTGAAAGTTGATGATATTGTGACTTTTTACGACACGAATGCAAACAGAATTACAATGATGAAAGTTGAAAGCGTCGATGCGGATAAAATAACCTTTAAAAAATGGACTGATAAAACAATCAAAAACGGATACACAGGAAGCAGCACAGTTTTTTTTGATGCGATAAATGCAAATTCCCACGTAGGGCTGTGGCTAAAACAGGTTGTAGCACCTTATACAGAGGCAATGGAAGACCCTGCAGATGAGTTTATTTTAAACATTTGGTATGAAAACAAATAAAAGGAGAAATAATGGCTTTAAAAGACAAGCTAAAACACTTTAGAGATTTTGACGATTACATTGGTAGTTTAACCAAAAAGGATATGGACGACAATCTTGATTTATTGGCGGATAATATTGATTTAAAACCAGATAAGGATACAGTGGGTATTGTTACCGACGGTATTACATTAAGACAGCAAAATAATGAAACTCAAATGGCTATTGGAGATGGTTGTACATTAGATGGTAGTTATGGTTTTATTTTTGGAGGAGATTGCACAATAAATAATGGATATAGTTTTGTTTTTGGCTTTGGAATTAGAAATAAACAGGTATTTAGTAAAAGTTTTGGGGTTAATATTGATGGTATTGTAAAACAAAATCTAAAACATTTTAACAGTTTAAGAACTACTAATGAAGATCAAATTGAGTTTTCAGTCCCTATATTTTTATGGATAAAATCCTTAAATTATATCATTATCAAATGCGAGGCAATTAAAGATGATTATTCTACAAAATGGATATTTGAAAGAAAAATAATTGTTAGAGTAGATGCAGATGGAAATGTTACGATAGATAGTGATGATAATACAGATATTATAAAAGATGATAGCGATTGGAAATTTGATATAGAAAGCACAAATGACAGCGAAAACCCGACGCTTACATTAAAAGCAACAGGAAAAGCCAATACTAATATAGCTTGGGGTATAGAAGTGGAAAACAGACAGACTTATTTTGCAGAGTAAAGGCTTTTAATTGAATTTAATCAAAGGCGAGCTGGATTATCTCTTTAACAACTGGTTTGATTTTAATAACGATTTAGATAACTATTTTACAGGCAGTAGTGCGGCGGAGAATGACGGAATACAAGATTTAAGCATTGCTGCGGTTTATGCAATTTTTAATTACAATAACAACAAAACACAGTCTAAATATAAGATAATCAGGAATTTTGATAACAATATAACACAAAGCAATTTTAAGATAATCAGGGATTTTAATAATTTAAAAAACAGTGCTTTTTATAAATTAGGGATTGTCCAAATTCCGCCCGTTCGAATAATTTTTAAAAACTTTGAGGACTAATGATGGAAGTATATTTAAGCGTATATTTTACAGACCATTTAGGGCAGAAAAAGAAAATTGACGATAAGATAGTATCAATTCAAGACGGGATATTTGATATAAACATTCACAAAATTTACAATTCTTTAACTTTTGTGGTAAATGATTTATATATTGACCCTGCAATTATAGGGGATTTAGTTGAGAGAATTGAACTCAGGTACAAAGTGGATGATGAAGATGAAGTAACCGAAAAATTTGTAATTGACAGTATTGATTATTTAAAAGACAACAATATAAAAGTTTATTGCAAAAGCAAAACGGTTAAATACGCCTACAAATACAGCGGCGATTTAAGCACAATTATTCAGACTTCATCGGTTAAAGACTTAATCTCTAAATTACTGCCTGATGTGAGTGTCAATTACGAAAATTTAACCGACATTCCTTTACTTTTTGATTATGAAATAAAAGATAAATCAATTGAAGAAGTTATCGAAGATTTAAGCAAAATTACGGGGTTTGATTATTATTTTTACAGGGGCGTTTTGTATTTTGAAGATAAAAAGCGAATAAATAAAGAGGATAAGGCGGTTAGAAAATTCAGCGAACTAACCGACATTATCGACTTTAGCACATCTACAAACAAAGACGAAAAAAAGATTAATAAAATCTACATAAACAAAAAAGACGATAAAGTCTTTGCGGCAAAGCCTACGATTGCGCTTGAAATAAAAGACTCTCCGCAGTGTTGCTCACCTGATGAAGTTTTGATTTATACGGATGATGAGGGAAACACTTATAAAATCAATCCTCAAAACGCCTTTTTTGTAGTCTATTTTTCTCCTATTATCCAAATTCCAAAATGTAATGTCCTTTATGAAATTGGAGAGAGGATTTTAATTGAAAAATTTGAGCTAAATAATGACGAATATGTAGAACTTACAGGCGGCATTGAGGAAATTATAGCAATTGAAGGGGTTAAGAATTACGTCTTTGAAAAGGGGTATAATTTACTTGTTTTTGATAAGGTAGAAAAAGGAGAGCTTAAAATCACCTACAAAACAAAAGTCTTGCACGGAACGATAGGACATTCAAAATATCCTAAAAACGTGAATTTCTTAATAACCCATTTTAATCAAAAAATCGACTACACGCACAAAATAGAGCTTAACGGATACTATCCCGTGCCTTACGATTTTACGCTTAATCTTATGAAAGACTGGGGGATTGATTACGCAGAAGCGATAAAAAAACAAGTAACAATATCAAGAAAAGACGGCGAAGTGTTTGCGGTTATGGGGACATACGAAAGCAATGCGTTTGGGGAGCTTGAATTTAGTATAAGTGAATACAATACCTATAAATTCGAAATGAGCGGAGAGGAGCCACTCTATCTTGACTGGTATGTAAATAAAAAGCAAATTTATATGGACGAGGTGCAACAATGAAGATAACGGAGATTAAAAAAGCAAACGGCGAGATTATGAGGATAATTGACGGGGAATATGTAATAGGTGCAGGTAGTGGGTGTTTTGCATCTCCAAAACCTTACAGAAAAACAATAAAAGGAGAGTTCTTGGTTGAGAGAAATTATGTTGATAATAATGAAAATTGTGTAGATTATTATGAATGGATTATGCAAGGTGATAATATAACTAAAGTTTTATCGTATGGAAGTCCTAGTAGAGATGGAAATAAGCTTTATGTCCCAAAATCAGCTAGTATATATATAAATATGCATCCTGGTTCAAATGTGAGTTATGTAATTCAAAATGGAAATATTTATATTTATTATGATTTAAATATGGTTACTAATAAGATAGAAGCTAAATTAAGCTTCTCTGTTTCTAATGTAGTAAAAGTAGAAATCACTAACAAGTACAATCATTTTGCAAGTATGGTCTTAGCATGGATATGCATACCTGAACAAAGTTATCATTTTTCTCCTTGTGACGGATGTGAAATAATAGGAATTTAAAATGCTAATAAAATCACAGCAAATTCAGGAAAACAAAACTCCTCTATACAGCGGAGTTTTTGAAATTGAGAGAAGTGGTGGGAGCAAAGAGATAACGGATAGTTTTATAATAAATGAAGATATTGCAAGATTAAGGGCAATAAGCGAGTTTTTAGAATTTGGGTATGATAGGCAAGAAGTTGAATTTATTACCTATTTTTCGCCTCTTAAAATAAACGATATTATAGAGTTTTATGCTCCAAGCTATAGAATTCCCAAGGACCTGACAAAAACAAGGTTTATCGTTAAAAAGATAACGCATTATTTCAAAGACGGGGTTATCAAAACAAAAATCAAGGCGGTGAGATATGATTAGAGAGCTTAACAGACTGATTGAAAAACAGATAAGAAAATCACAAAAAACAGACGGACACAAAAAGATAGTTAAAGTCAAAAAGCAAAATATGGAAACAACTAAACTAAAAGACCTTTCTTTTTAAATTTTCCCAAAAAACAATCTTTTAATTCCTTATTATTTAATTAAAAAAAAGGTCCTCTAATGTTTAGTTTTTTAAAAGATATTTTTGGCGGCGGGGATGTGATAAAAAAAGGGGCGGAGCTTTTAGACGAAGCGTTTTATACGGACGAAGAGAGAGCAAAAGATAAAGAAAAACTTTTGCAAATGAAAGCCGAACAGAAAATTAGACTTCTTGAAGCGTATCATCCCTTTAAAGTAACTCAAAGAATTTTGGCTGTTGCTTTTGTTTTTACATTTTTGTTTATAGTGGTTAATGGGATTTTGGGAGCGTTATATGGCTGGATTGATATGCAAAAAGTAAAAGATGCTCTTGAGTTTGCAGAAAGTGTAAATCTTGGAAGCATAGTAATGATAATTGTCGGGTTTTACTTTGGAGGGGGGTTTGTAGAGAGTTTTAAAAGGACAAAAGATGGAAGATAGAGTGGTAAAAGTTGAAACAAGAGTTGATTTTATAGAGAAAGAGATGAAAAATTTAAGAGATATGCACAAAGAGGAAATTCAGGAGCTTAAAAAAGTATTTAAAGAACATCAAAAGGCTCTTGAGGATATAAGAGAAGAGATTAGATATTTTAGGCAGACTCATATGCAGGTTAAGTATGTAATTATAGGCGGGGCGCTTGTGTTAATAGCAAAAGAAGTGGGGATAGGGCATTTTTTAAAGATATTAATCGGATTACTTTAAGTGGTCAGCTTAAAGGGCTTTTGCCTTTTTGGGTGGCCACCAAAAAAATTAAAGGAGTTTAAATGACAAAAGAAGAATTACAGGCACTATTACAAGAGAGATTAATCTGTGTAGCAAAAGGAGTCGCAAACGCTTCAAAAAGATACACAGATACACAAATTAGCGTAGCAAAAGATGAGCTTAAACAATCAATCGTTGATGAATTAAGCAAAATCGAAGGGCTTGGTGAAGAGCTTGAAAAGATAAAAGCATACGCTGATTCTTTTGCAAAAGTTTTTGATGTTAATGAAAACGGAGAAATTACTCCTGAGGAAATTCTTTCAAAATTCGCAGTTTTACAGTCTAACATTGACGCAGTAGCAAAAGATGTAGCAACAAATGCTGAAAACATTAAAAGCGTTGAAGAAGCACTTAACAAAGCAATTAACGATGTAGTTGAAAGAGTAAAAGCTCTTGAAATTAGAGTTAGCAAAGTTGAAGATGGTGTTGCAGGTATAAAAGCAGAGCTTACTACTAATTACTTCACAAAAAGTGATATAGAAACACTTGTGAATGTAAATTGTGAAGTAATTGTAAAAGAAGTAGAAGATATTTTCGGATTTAACGCAGAAGAGGGAGACGGGGCAACCCTTTAATCTTCCTCTTTTAAAGACTAAAAATGGCTAAATTATATAGACTTGATGTAATAGTTAGAGGAAACTCTACTATCACACAAGACGATGCTATCAGATGGACAAAAAACTGGGTAAATAAAAGACAAGAGAAAAATAAAGAAGTTGAATATTACGCAGACCTTTATGACAGCAGGAGCAACAGGAGTTGGAAAGTATTCAGCGATACCGCTATTAAAAACAGGGCAATTGAAAACAGCTATGTTTGTGAAAATGGTGAAATTATAAAAGGCGTAATTTTCACGTCACCTTTTTTAATAGGTGAAAGTAGCGAAGTGATAGTAAATAGCGAAAATGGGATTAAACATATTGAAGCTGATGTAAAAAACGCAAAAATATTTGCGAATGTTGAAGATAGCCTTATTGCTGAAGTTAGAATAGAAAATCAAACAGATACGGGCTTTGATATAGCGCTATATGACAGCACGGCTTTTGTAGAGGAAAAGCAAAGGCTAAATTGCAAAGAAAATCCCGTAAGGGTAAATTATCTAATAATAAGGAGTCAAAATGGCTGATTATCCTGCAGATTTAAGCGGAAACAAATTCAGTATCACAAAACCTTCAATCTATCAAACACTTCAAGATTTTATTACAAATTACAATAAAGAAGTCGATGATGTTCAGAGTTATATTAACGATTTAAAAGATAAAATCGATGCTATAACGTCAGATGATGAAGACATTGCAGAAAAAATACAAAAACTAAAAGATATTATCGACAAAGCCGATACAGAGCTTGATTTAGTCGGAGTAATTGACAAAATCGCAGACATTCTAAATACAATCAACCTGATTGTAAGAAAAAGGGTTACTGTAAATAGTGATAGCGGAATCGTTGAAGTCGATATAGCAGATTTAGGTTTTTCAAGTGTTGATGATTATGAAGTTGTAGCCTCTCCGGCGGCTATGCTTGCGGATGGAAGCGTAAATCCGGCAGTTTTAGCAGTTGAAAAAGTTGATGAAAAAACATTTAAACTGCACGCTTTTGATAGAAGAAACTTCGTAGAAACAAGCCCTTATTACGTCGAGGGAGCTACAAAAGACGATGACAACAATTATCCAAAAGCGTTTGAAGTAAGTATTGCCGTAATCGGAAACAAAGAGTTTATAAACCTAAATATTCCTACAGTCGATGACGGCGAAACTACAATCGGAGGCTAATCTCCGATGCCTTTTTTATCAGACAGCGGGATGACGATTAAGCAGGTTGTAGATGTACTTGAATTACAAATTAAAGCATTACAGGAGCAGATTATGGCTGTTGAAGAATTAAAAGCTAAAGTGGAAGAGATAGACGGGAAAATTGAGCTTTTATTAGATGTAGAGCTTGGAAACTGGGAAATTGTAGATAATCATCTTATTTTTAAAGACAAAAACAATAATCAGATTGCAAAATTTGCGCTGTTTGATAAAAAAGGCAGACCTACCGAAAGAAGCATTATGAAAAGGGAGAGAGTTGAGTAACATTATAACACTTGGATATGGAGAAGATGATTCAATAATCGTAAAAGACGGCGGCGAAATTACGATAAAGGAAATCAAAGGCGTTAAGCAAATTTTTAATGTTAAGTCTTTTAAAGTTGTATTTAACGCAAATGCGGTAAAAGCAAAATTTGACATTAACCTAATAAGGCTTAAATTTAAAATAAAGGCGATTAATGATTAAATATTTAGATGAAAGCATTTTTATAGACTTTGAGTATATAGACGGTGTAATTGAGCCGGAATACAGAGCTTTTTATTCTATAAAAGACACAGAAAAAAAAGTTGTTAAAATAGCCGAGCTTGACAGGAGTGATGATAATACAACATTTGAATTAAGAATAAAATCAGGGGAACTTGAAGAATTAAAACCCGGAAACTACAAACTTGAGGTATCGGTTGAAAACGATGAAATAGGGTATAAAGACTACATTTACAATGAAGACTTGATTTTAAGGGGTTAAAATGACCGTTAAAGATTTTATAATCAAACACGAAGGCTTAAAGCTAAAGCCTTATATCTGCCCCGCAGGAAAACTCACAATCGGCGTAGGGCGCAACATTGAAGAAAACGGCATTTCGGAAAATGAGGCGATGTATATGCTTGAAAACGACATTAAAAGATGTGAAAATGAATTAAGAGAGATTTTTGATAATTTCGATGAACTTCCGAAAAATGTCAAAATTGCACTTATTGATATGATTTTCAATTTAGGCAAACCGAGGTTTTTGCAGTTTAAAAAAATGATACAAGCGATAAAAGAAGGTAATTTTAAACGAGCAGCGGAAGAGGCTAAAAATTCAAGGTGGTGCAAGCAGGTAGGCAGCAGGTGTGAGGATGTTTATGAGATGATAAAAAGTAACAACTTTACTGACAATTAACAATCAAATATAACTCCCAAACTGTCAGTAAAATTGTCAGTAAAAAGCCGCTAAAATCCACTGACATTTTTAATTTTAAGTTTTAGAAAGTCCGATTTTATGGAGATTTTAAAGCATTGGTGTCCCCGGCGCGATTCGAACGCACGACCTTCGCCTCCGCAGGGCGACGCTCTATCCAGCTGAGCTACGGGGACAGGAATGAAATTATATCAAAAATTTTAAAATAATACAATAACAGCTGCAATTGC
>Ga0256838_1000689_pt1 | contig 18969 bp, 22 predicted proteins | sample 4571419metaG_FD_185978 | JGI IMG/M metagenome (GOLD analysis project Ga0256838, IMG submission 185978) | Hydrothermal vent microbial communities from Guaymas Basin, Mexico - 4571-419 | ecosystem: Environmental > Aquatic > Marine > Hydrothermal vents | place: Mexico: Guaymas Basin | collected...
GGTTACTATAGAACCAGTCGCTCCAGGAACGAAAACAAGAGCAATGCCATTTCTTATACCTGATTCTTTAACCAATCTTTCCACATCGTGCGTTATGTTTATCATATCCAAACTTCCTTTTGTACGAAGATTAATCTCAGCAGTCTTAGTTACCATAATCATCACCTCTTCTTCGAAAAAATTCTTCTGTATGTTTCTACAACCTCATCTTCTATGCTCCTATCTACCATCCCTCTTATGCTCTTTCCTTCCCTTATTCTTTCTCTGATATCAGTTGACGATATTTCCACAAGTGGAAAATCCTCCAACGCAAAAAATTCTGGATGCACTCTCTTAATAAAATCAAACATTCCTTTCCGGAATCTGGGATATACGACAAAATTCGCTAACCTTTTCAATTCCTCGTATCTATACCATTTATCAAAATTAATAGCTGAATCTTCTCCTATGATAAAAAACGGTTTAACGCTGTATTCCTCAGAGTAATACTTAACAGTATCTATAGAATATGAAATCCCTCCCTTCTCTTTTTCATAATCGCTGATGAATATCCTTCTCTCACCTTTAAAAACTATTTCAGCCCATCTTTTTCTGTATTCATAGGGTGCAAAATCTTCTTTGGATCTATGGGGTGGATTATATGTAGGAACCACTATAAGTTTGTCAAGGTTCAACCTTTCCAAAACTTCTATCGCAATTATCACATGACCATTATGTATAGGATTAAAAGCCCCACCATATATCCCTAGCTTCACTCTTTTTCCTCCTCGATGTAATCAAAAGCAAAATCTCCTATATAAATAATATCTCCTTCTTTTACACCAGCCTCCTTTAATTTCTGTTCAAGACCGGCTTTTTCCAGCGCATCAAGTATCATAAGTCTTTGATCCTTTTCATGAATGTTGAATCTCTCAAGCCATATCTTTAGTTCATCAGAGGTCACCTCATATTCATTTTCAGAAATTTTCAGAATCTTTATTCTAAGCTTTTGTGGTAGCTTCCTCCATATTGGAGCTGGTCTTTTTATTTTCAACTCTTTTGGCTCAGAACCTCCGTATATTATCTTCCTCGATTCCTTAATCTTTTCCCATATTCTATATTTAAGATCTTCCAAACCTTCAAGTGTAACTGCCGATACAAGAAGAACTTCCTTTCCTATTTCTTTTTCAAGTCTGTCTTTAAGCTCTCTTCTCTCTTTTTCAGAAAGCATATCTACCTTGTTAGCTACAACAATCTCATCTTTCTTGGAAAGTTCAGGTGAGTACTTCTCAAGTTCTTTTCTAATAATAAGGTAATCTCTTACGGGATCCCTTCCCTCAACTGCTGCTCCATCAAGAACATGAACAAGCAAATAGCACCTTTCAACGTGTTTTAGAAAAACATTTCCTAGCCCTTTTCCACCTGCTGCTCCTTCGATAAGTCCGGGAACATCTGCTATCAAAAACTCTTTTCCATGTGCAATCCGTACAACACCGAGATTCGGAGCAAGAGTTGTAAACGGATAATTTGCTATTTTAGGTCTCGCGTTGGAAAGTCTTGATATAATTGAGCTTTTTCCAACATTTGGACAGCCAATAAGTGCGGCATCCGCCAAAATCTTAAGTTCTAAGTCAATTACTCTTCTCTCGCCCCTCTCACCTTTTTCAGCTATTCTTGGGGCCCTTCTTGTAGGACTTTTAAAGTGGACATTTCCTCTTCCACCCTTTCCGCCTCTTGCAACACAAACTACCTTCCATGGTTCATCGAGATCTGCAATCACCTCTCCTGTGAATGCATCTTTCACCATAGTTCCAACGGGGACATCGATGATTAAATCCTCCCCGTTTTTTCCATGCTTTTTCTTTCCCATTCCTGGTTTTCCATTTTCAGCGTAATATTTTTCCCTTTCCAAAAGATGAGAAAGAGTTGACAGTTGTGGGTTTGCTCTTAAAAAGACAAAACCACCGTCGCCACCATCACCACCATCGGGTCCACCTTTTGGAACATATTTCTCTCTTCTAAAACTAACTGCTCCATTTCCTCCATTTCCGCCTTTCACTATTATTCTAACGGAATCTATAAAATCTACTCTTTCGTTTCCCAAAACAAACCGCTCCTTCCAACTAATTTTTAGCCACTAATATTTTACTTTATCTTCCCAAAACCTTTCTATCTTTCAGCCATTTTCTACAATACACCCCATCATCGCACTCTTTCTTTTCTATCATTTTCCATACCTTCTCACCTACGGGATTGTCAACCCCCGCTAAAAAATCTGCCAGGTGAAGATGAAGACATTTTACCTTGGTAAAATCTCTTAAACCACCACTTCCAACCCCTCCAAGAAGTCTCCTTATGCTATCGTCTTTTATCATTTCCGATCGTCTCTTTATGATTTCTTCATGAGCTTTAAATAGTCTATCTTTAAAATCACCATCTTTTTGAATCATCTCCTCAAATTTTCTTATCCAACCTTTCTCCTCGAGTCTTGCAACCTCTTTTCTCAAATATGGGCAGGTAAGCCAATAAAGGGTAGGAAAGGGCTTTCCATCTTTCTCGGGAAAACTTTTTATAACAACAGGAAAACCAAAACTACATCTGTAGACAACTTCAGAAAAATGGACATCATTTCTTGAGAGTTGAGCTCTTACAACTTCAATATCGCTCCAAACCATTCCCCTTCTCTCCTTGTTTCAACAACTTCAAAACCTCTTTCTTTATATCTGTTAAGCACATCTTCGTGCTCAAAATCTATTCCAGAAAGTAGCACGATGGAATCCCGTTTAAGCACTTTGGAAACACTCTCTGCCAATCTTTCCAAAACAGGTGCTACTATATTGGCTATAACAATATCGAATTTTTCTTCAACATTCTCTACAAGATCAGATATTCTCACATCGATATCAATGCTGTTAAGCGATATGTTTTCCCGTGCTACATCAACAGCTATAGGATCGTTATCAACCGCTAAAACATATCCAGCGCCAAGCTTCTTAGCTAATATAGCCAGAATAGCTGTGCCCGTTCCTATATCAAGAACGCTATCTCCTTTCCTTAATACCTTTTTCAAAAAGTATGCTGCTATCTTTGTGGTTCGATGGAGCCCCGTTCCAAAAGCCATTCCAAGTGGGATCTTTATAAGTATCTTTCCTTTTTCAACACTTTCTTTTTTCCCGGTGGGATCAACTATAACACCTTCTATTAGCTCGAAAGGTTCATTCAATATATTCTTTGCCCATTCGTTGGGATCAACTTCATTTTCTTCGGTAGGAGTGTACCCTACTTCATTTAATACTTCATCAACCTTACGATCATAACTTTTAAAAAGTATCCTTCCCTTTGAATACTCTATAGCGTAATGGAAATTACTTATATCAAAAAGGCGCTCCTCTAATACTTGGAGCGCCTCTTCATTCTCTATGATGTATACTCTTTCCAAATATTTCATTCGATCTCCTCCAACTTTTTAACCCTTCTTTCGTGTCTTCCGCCTTCAAACCTCGCGGAAAGAAAAGCATCCACAGTCCATTTTGCAAGTTCCTTACCCATGAGCCTTCCTGCCATAACAAGAACGTTAGCATTGTTGTGCTCTCTTGCAAGCCTTGCCATGTCGGGGTAAAGACACAAAGCCGCTCTTATTCCTTTACACTTATTAGCAGCAATCGACATTCCCAGACCTGTCCCACAAATGAGTATCCCGAAATCTGCTCCGTTTCTCACTTCATCGCAAACCTTTTTAGCAAAATCAGGATAATCAACCCTCTCTTCAGAGTGGGTACCTACATCAACAACTTCTATTCCCTTCTCTCTCAAATACCCCTCAATATACTCTTTAAGTTCAAAACCTGCATGATCTGAACCTATCGCTATTTTCATCCTCTCATCTCCAATATCTTTTTTAAATCGTTTATAATAGGTATAATCCTATCAAGCATGCTTTGTTTTAACACACCTTCAACATGATTTTCTTTCGAACATAGTATAAAGAACCCTTTTTCTTCATTTTGAAACTTTTTATAAAGCGCAACAATAATGCCTATTATAAAACTATCTATCACTTTAACTTCAGTGAGATCGAGTACCAATGATTTAACTTCTTCATTTTCAAGAAATTTTTTCTCAACGAATTCCTTGAAACCTATTCCGTTTCTTACATCCAAATAATCTCCCGGTGAAATAACCACTATACCTTCAAAATTTTTCCAGTTAAATCCTGTAGATTTCATAAAAGCACCTCAGTTAACATTCAACCTTTTTAAAGCATCCTTAAGATTATCAACTAAAGGAAATATCTTATCAAGTGACGTAATTTCAAAAATTCTATGGATATCATCATTGGTAACCACTAAGTAAAAATCCTTTTTATTCGTATTTGCATCCTTATACAATGCAATTAATGAACCCAAAGCGAAACTGTCTATAGAATCTATGTCAGATAAATCTATAACAATTGCTCTATACTTCTCATTTGTTGTAAAGTTATCTCTCACCCATTGTCTGAAAGGATAAGCGTTGTTGATGTCAAGTTGCCCAGACGGTTTCACGACCACTACACCATCTACATTAGTCCATCTGAACATTCATCTGCCTCCTCACTTTAACTTCTTCACAGCCTCGTCAACGCTAGAGTATATAGGAACAACTTTATCGAGCGCTGTAAGTGAAAACAGTCTCCTAACAGAGTCCACAAGGTTGGCTATTGCCATTCCACCACCGTTCATTCTAGCGTTCTTGAAAAGGCTTATAATAACCCCAAGAGCGGAACTATCCATGTAGCCAACATTTGCCATATCTAGAACTATTGTAGGTTTACCTGTGGAAATATATTCACTCAATACTTTCTCCTTGAACTGCATTGAGTTTGTCACATCAAGTTCGCCTTCTGGAACAATAACAACTACTCCTTCTTTCTCGTATGCTCTGAACATACACATCCCTCCTTAATTACAGGATTCTAATAACCCCCACTAACTTTCCTAAAATTCTAACCCTTTCTGGTTCAACTACAATTGGTTCCATATCTGGGTTGGAAGGTTCCAACCTAACCATGTTATTCTCATAATAAAGCCTTTTAAGCGTGGCTTCGTTATCATCTATAGAAACTGCTACAATATCTCCAACGTTGGCAGTGACCTGCCTTCTTATTATCACATAATCTCCATCCATTATATGGTCCCCTATCATGCTTTCTCCTCTTACCCTCAAAACAAAATGTTCATAACCAACAGCAACCATTGCTTTTGGCACCTCTATTTCCTCGTCAGCTTCCGGTACCATCTCTATAGCTTCACCTGCAGCAATTTCTCCTAAAACCGGCAAAAGAATAGCATCTGTTCTCTTGGTTAGTTTTAATGCCCTTGCTTTTCCATCTTTCCTCTTTATAACTCCTTTTTTTTCTAAAGCTTTTAGGTGCATCTGAGCACCTCTTGGAGTAATTCTAAATCTCCTCGCAATATCCCTTATGCTGGGTGGATATCCATATTTATCCATATACTCTTCAATGAACTGAAGAACTTTCTTTTGCTTTTCTGTAAGCTCCTTCAAATATCAAACACCACCTTGACCCTTTTCATACTATTTTCTGCATCTTCTACCCTCAGCATATGATATGTAAGAGCTTTTATTGGGAATGATAACACAGATGCTGCCTTGTACAATATCTTTACTTTGCCATTTTCTACTTCAACTTTCTCTGGTATCCATCCAGAATCTATGTTGAATATCATTTCATTTGTCAAATCAAAGATATCATCTTCCACATTCCCGCCTAAAGGGTACTCCTCTTCCATTTCTTCGCCACTTAAAACAAATGAAGCATGACTCTTCAATATTGATATTATATCGCAAAAGAGTTCCTTCAAATCTTTAAAAGTTAATTCATAAGCAACATCCGCTGTATGTTCAAGCTCCCTTATCATTATCTCACCACCGAAAGATGCGCTATCTCATCTCCTTCGGAAAGAACCAAAAGTCTAACACCATGAGCATACCTCCCCATGACAGATACTTGAGCTGCCGGAAACCTTATTATAGTTCCTTTCTTTGTAACGAGAACTACTTCATCGTCATCTTCCGCAATTGCTATTCCAACAACTATTCCTGTTTTCTCCGACAAAGCGATGTTTCTAATTCCGCTCCCTGCCCTCGATTGCACTCTGTACTCTGATGCCAACGTTCTTTTTCCATAACCGTTGGAGGTAACCGTTAGGATCTTCTCATTATCATCGTTAACCACAACCATACCAACTACCTCGTCATCTTCGGAAAGCTTTATACCTTGAACGCCAGCTGCAGCTCTGCCCATTCTTCTCACCTGGGATACAAGGAATCTTATTGATTTACCTTGTGATGTCGCAATTATCACTGTTGACTCCTCACTCTTCGCAACTTTTGCGGAAACAACTATATCGTCTTCATCAAATTTTATGGCCCGCACTCCTCTGGCTGTTTTTGCACTCTCAAGATCAGAAAGCGCTACCCTCTTTATTCTTCCTTTTCTTGTAACCAATACAAGATCACCTTTTGCCCCATTTATAGGAGTCATGGTCAATACATATTCATCTTCATCCAAGTTAAGATAGCTGTTTACCCTTCTTCCCTTTGTTCCTCTCGAACTTCTGTCTATTTCATAATTCTTAAGTGCAAATGCCCTCCCTTTTGAAGTGATGAATAGAGTAGTCCCTTTAAGGTTCCCAACAGAGACCAAAATCACCGCATCTTCTTCTCCAACCTTTGCACCCATTAAACCTTTCCCACCTCTTCTTTGGAGGCGATAGCTCTTTAGTGAAGTGCTTTTTAAATAACCCTTTTTAGTAAGTGAGATCACTACTTCCTCATCAATTATCAAGTCCTCAATATCGTAATCAGTGCTATCATCTTCTGCACCTATTTTAGTTCTTCTAGCATCTCCGTAATTTTCCTTAAGATACATAAATTCTTCTTTCATTATCCTATAAACCTCTGTATCTTCTTCTATTATCTTCTTGGTATGGGCTATCTTCTGTATTAAATCCTCATACTCTTCTCTTAGTTTCTTTGTCTCAAGAACGGTAAGTCTTGAAAGTCTCATATCAAGAATCGCCTTTGCTTGTTCTTCTGATACCTCAAGTGTGCTCATAAGCTCTTCCTTGGCTTCATTCACACTTCTACTTGAACGGACAATATCGACAACAGTATCTATAGCTCTTGCAGCTTTCATAAGCCCTTCAAGTATATGAGCTCTTCTTGAGTATTGTCTGTGTTCGTAAATAGCCCTTTTTCTTATAATCTCAAATCTGTGCTTTATAAAAGCTTTCATAAGTTCCTTTATGTTCATAAGGCGCGGCCTCTTCATTTCATCTATGACAAGCATTTGTATGTTATAGGTTATCTGGAGGGATGTATGCTTATATAAGTTGTTTAAGATTATTTTATGATCCACATCTTTTGGAATTTCAATTACCACTCTTAAACCTTTCTTATCCGATTCGTCTCTGATGTTTTTAATCGGTATTCTATCGTTATGTTGAGCATATTTTGCTATTTCTTCTATCAAAGCTGCTTTACTAACGCCATAAGGAACCTCAGTTATAACTATCTTTGTCCTCTTCCCTTCCTCGATATGTACCTTTCCCCTTACTTTAATCGTACCTTTTCCTTTTTCGTAGGCATGCTCTATAGCATAAGGATTAACTATTATCCCACCTGTTGGAAAATCAGGCCCTTTTATGTATTTCATTAGATCTTTGACTTCCAAAAGAGGGTTATCTATAAGCGCTAAAAGTCCATCAATTATTTCATTCATGTTGTGAGGAGGAATATTTGTTGCCATTCCAACGGCAATACCTGTGGAACCATTTATAAGAAGGTTGGGAACCTTCGATGGAAGAACAACAGGCTCTTTCAAACTTCCATCGAAGTTATCCATCATCTCAACGGTCTCTTTATCGAGATCTTGGAGCATCTCTTCTGCAAGCTTGGTAAGTCTTGCCTCCGTGTATCTCATTGCAGCTGGCGGATCTCTATCGATGGAGCCAAAATTTCCCTGGCCTTGAACAAGAGGATATCTCATCGTAAACGGCTGAGCCATTCTCACCAAAGTTTCATAAACGGGGGCATCACCATGAGGATGGTATTTACCCATTACCTCTCCAACGATTCTTGCAGACTTTTTGAAAGAGCTGCTATGGGTAAGGCCCATTTCATGCATCCCGTAAAGAATTCTTCTTTGAACAGGTTTCAATCCATCTCTCACATCGGGTATTGCTCTTCCTATTATTACACTCATTGAATAATTCAAATAAGACTCCCGGAGCTCATCTTCAAGAGCCTTTTTTATAATCTGCTCTGACATCAAAATTGCCTCCCTTCCTATTAACAACTGTCCTTTGACCTATATTATATCATATTAAACTATTAAACTTGGTTAGGCATTTTAAAAAGCATCAAAGTGGGTTTTGAGGCTTAAATTGAACTTAGATATTCCCGCCAACGTACTTAGCCAATATCTCTATGATCTCATTCTTATCAGCATTTGCTATTTCATACTGTAAGATGCTCTTTTTTACGCTTTCAAAATGAAAAGATATTCCTTCTTTTTTCAACAGATTTCTTAAAAACTTTTCCTTTTCTTTCAAAATCTTCGCATCTTCCATCTTTACACCTTCAAAAGGTGTCCCCGGTTTCGGAATTAAGGGATTCAAGCTAACTTTAACTTCATAATTCATTCTTTTTGCATTTAAAGATAGCCTTACTATATCCTTAAGATCCTCATCGGTTTCCCCTGGAACTCCGTATATGAAATACATCTTTATTTTTTTAAATCCAACCTTTGATCCCAGCTTCAACGCTCTTTCAATGTCTCTATCAGAAATATCTTTTCTAAGTATATCTCTAATCTTTTGTGAACCACCCTCCGGAGCAACTGTAAAGCTTTTCTGTCCACTCTTTATAAGTAACTTTAAAAGCCCTTCTGTCAATCTATCCATTCTCATGGAAGAAAAAGAAACTTTCCTATCACTGAAAATGTTTATAAACTCATCCTGCCATGGATAATCTGTAATAGTAGCACTTATTATTCCCAACGAAATGTTCTTTGGAATTTTCGATACAATATCTTTCAAGACTTCCGGTCTTAAAAACCTTGCAGGTTTTTGAATGTGGCCTATCATGCAGAATGCACACCTTCTTATGCACCCTCTGCCAACCTCAATGAGAAGTTTGTTTTTGAATTCTCCATAAGGGCTTATTATGCTCCCAACTGGTGGCATCTCATTCAAATCCTTTACTTTTGCCAATTTACAATCTTGATTTTCGTGAGAACAAAGAGAGGGGATGTTTATATTCTCACCTTTCATAAATCGCGAAAATTCTTTTACATAAACTTCAAGATCTCCTCTATAAACATAATCGGCAACTTGTAAAGGTGCTTTGTAATTAAAATAAGTCACAGGTCCACCAATTACTATTTTCGGGTGATTGGGATTTCTATCTTTGGAAAGAATGGGAATTCCTTTTATCTTAAGGATTCTTGCTATATTCAATATATCTGTTTCGAACTGAAGAGAGAAAAGCCATGTACCATATTCATCAAGCGGGCGAAAGGTTTCAAGAGAGTAGAATTTCTTGAAAGTTTTCTCGTAAAAGAATCTTTCCACACCTACTTCATGATTGATTAGAAGATCCTTTACCCAGGAAAAAGCAAGAGAAGATACAGCAACGCTATATGAATTAGGGAATATGAAAGCAACATCTGTACCTTTGGATTCCTTAAATCTTATTTCTGAATCAGAGTAACCTTTTACTATATTGAATTCCTTGTAATCCTCAGACCTTCGCGGTCTTCTCAACCGCCAGCCTCCTGATCAGGTCTTTCGGTACAGTCCTTCTTACAATTTCTCCCTCGAAACATTTTTCCCCATCTTCATCAATTATTTCGGTTTTTATTAGGACGTTCCTTTCTGACCTATTCACAACAAAAAGCTTGACCTTTACAGTCTGGCCAGCTACAACTGGAGATATATATCTTGAATTTATTGAAACTGCTACACTGGTGTTATCTGGTGGAACATCTATGACCTTGTATGAGAGCTTTAGAATAACGTCAAGAAGTGCTGCGGGTGATATCAATCTTAAATCTCGCAGTTCCATATCCTCATCCCACGTTTCAGGATCATGGAGAGTAACCTCAAATATTCTTTCAAGCCCGTTCATTTTCTTCTACCTCCTCCTCGAGCTCTTTCTTCAAAAGCTCTCTGAGCTCGTCACCCTCAATGGTTTCTTTCTCAAGAAGTCGCTCAACAATAACATCCATTTGCTTTCTGTGATCTCTCAAAATTTGCTTTGCCCTTTCATAACACTCCGTAACTATTTTCTTAACTTCTTCATCTATCTTGCTGGCAACCTCTTCAGAGAAATTCCTCATTCTTGCAAGATCCTTACCAAGAAACACTTCCCTTTCCGTTTTACCCCATGCAAGAGGACCTAAGCTCTCGCTCATTCCAAGTTCACACACCATCGTCCTTGCCATCTCCGTTGCTCTTTCTATATCATTTGCAGCACCAGATGTTATGTCACCAAAAACTATTTCCTCAGCAGCTCTTCCTCCAAGAAGAGACGTGATCCTATCAAGCATTTCCTGACGGGAAATAAGATATTTGTCCTCATGAGGGAGTTGCAAAGTATAACCAAGCGCCTTATATCCTCTCGGAACGATCGATATTCTGTGCACAGGATCGGCATTTGGAAGAATTGTTGAGACAACCGCATGTCCAACCTCATGGTAAGCTATTATTTTTTTCTCTCTCTGACTTATAACCCTACTTTTTCTTGCAGGACCTGCTATAACTCTGTCTATTGCTTCTTCAAAGTCCTTCATACTTATCTTTTCTCTTCCATCCCTCGCAGCCAAGAGAGCTGCCTCATTAACAAGATTTTCAAGATCTGCACCAACAAAACCTGTGGTCCTTTTTGCCAATATCTTTACATCAACATCTTCACCAATTGGTTTTCCTCTCATGTGAATCCTCAATATCTCCTCTCTACCTTTTATATCAGGCGGATCAACTACAACTTTTTTATCAAATCTTCCTGGCCTTAAAAGAGCCGGATCCAATATGTCAGGTCTGTTGGTGGCAGCCATCACAATTATTCCTTCTTTCGCATCAAAGCCATCCATTTCAACCAGAAGCTGATTCAACGTTTGCTCTCTTTCATCATGTCCCCCACCAAGTCCTGCTCCTCTATGTCTTCCAACAGCATCAATCTCGTCTATGAAAACTATACACGGCGCATTGGCCTTTGCTTGATTGAAAAGATCTCTAACCCTCGCAGCACCCACACCAACAAAAAGTTCTACAAAATCAGAACCAGAAATGTGGAAAAACGGAACATTTGCCTCACCTGCAACAGCCCTCGCAAGCAAGGTTTTTCCGGTACCCGGAGGTCCTACAAGCAATATCCCCTTTGGCATCCTTGCACCTATTTTGTTGTACTTTGAAGGATCTTTCAGGAAATCAACAACCTCTTGGAGCTCTTCTACAGCTTCATCTACACCTGCCACATCTTTGAACGTAACCCTTTTCATGCCCGGTTTAACCATTCTTGCCCTACTCTTTGTAAACATCATAGCATTGTTTCCACGACCAGTTATTGAGCGCATCAGAAAAATCCAAACCAGTATTATTAAAAAGGTAGGAATCAAAGTTCCAAGCATATTGACCCAAAAAGAACTTTCCATACCTTTCTCGCCGTCAATCTTAACTCCTTGCTCCGCCAGTTTCTTTATTAACTGGTCGTCTTTTGCAGCCCAAGGTGCATACATTTCATAAACTCTGGGATCCATTTTTAATGTGAACCTAACTGTACCATCGTCTCTTATGGTAACATGAGAGATTTTATTTGCCTCCACATAGGAAAGAAATTTCGTGTAATCAACCTTGGCTACTGTAGGATTTTCGGTATACATAAGTCTTGCAAGCCAGAAGAGGGACAATATCATAAGAACTAAAAATATAATGTTTGCTATGTTTATCCTGTTCAACCTATGCTGCCTCCTTTCAAATTCAATGGGCTTTTTTTAACCTTTATATAGAAGTCATCCCCTTTGTATCTCTTGTCAATCCACAATCCTGCCACATATATTATCCTATCTCCTATAGCTATCAATGGTATCGTGTCTCTAAAGTATGCAGGTATTCTCTTATCTATCAAAAGATCCTTGAGCTTTATTTTACCAGCTTTATCACCTTTCTGTCTGTTTCTCAAAACCATACCTTCAACATACCTAATACCTACGCTTTCATGTATTTTATCCTTTTTCACCAGAATTAAAAAGTCATCAAATTCATATTCTCCTTGCTCAAGCTTATATTCCAAATACTGCGATGTCAAATCACCAACAAAAACCTTATTGTAAGATTTCCAAACTCCCGAATCCCCATAAAAATTCACCTTAAAGGAGCTTTTTTTGTCGTAATCTTTGATAATTCTTTTCACCATATTCCATTCCGGCAACCTGCCCGTCAATGCTTCATATGTTCTTCTGATCATTTCAGAAAAAACAAAAGCATCTTCAGGTATGGAAAATTCAACACCCTTTTTCAAAGTTTTGACGCAATTTTGGATTCTTTGTTCAATCTCTTTATCAACAAAATTTTTCAATAAAGATGATATCTCAGACAAACGATAAAAGGATTCTTCTAAGGAAGGATTAACCGTTCTCATTATGGGGATCACCCTATGGCGAATGTAATTTCTTCTAATCGTCAGATCAAAATTCGTTTCATCTTGAACAAAAGGTATTCTTCTTTCCCTCACATATCTTTCAATATCTTCTTTTTTTAGAACCAAAAGTGGCCTTATAAGATCTTTTTCCTTAGCCCTTATAGAATACAAACTCAAAGGTCCTACTCCTCTTAAAATCCTGTAAATCATTGTCTCAGTGAGATCCAGCATATGATGAGCAGTTGCTATTTTTTTCGCATTAACCTGGTCTTTTACCTCTCTCAGGAAATTGTACCGAATCCTTCTTGCGGCCTCTTCTAAAGATTCTCCTATTTTCTTCTCAACCTTCCTGCGCTCAACCGTACACTCCAAATTCCACTCCTTGCAAATCCTCCTTACAAAATTCGCATCTCTTTCCGAATTTCTCCTAATTGCGTGGTCTAGATGGGCAACATGAATGTCAAAATAGAGTTTCTTAGAAAGAACCTTCAATATATGGAGCATTACCATGGAATCCGCTCCACCCGAAATTGCAAGCAATACCTTTTCTCCAGGTTCAATCAATTCCTCTTCCTTTATAAAATTTTCTACTTTTTCTATTACATCATTCATCGTTGAACCTCACCAGCCATATATCAGGTTCCCATCCTGTTTTATATATAGCAACAGCAACTAACTTTCCTGAAGGGTGAAAAGTTGGATAAAATGCGTCATCATCAGTAAAACCTGTTACCACCCATTCATCGCCCTTTTCCAGATCCTTAGCCCATACTCTGTAAACCCCATCCCTATTTGCTGTAAAAAGAAGAGCACTCCCATCAGGTGATAAAACTGGATCATGCTCATTGTATCTTGTATTCTCAACGGTTAGAACAGAACCGTCAGGCGAAATCTTGTATATTCCAAAATCTGCCTCCTTTAGCGCTGTCACCAAAAAACTACCATCGGGTGTAGGGAATGGTGCGAATACATAATCAAACGGTAGATTTATTTTTTTTCTTTCCTTAGCTTTGATGTTTTTTAAATAAATGGAGTTCCCCTTTCTATCCTTTCTATCCATAACATACACAACATTTTCATCATCGATCCATCTTGGCATGTAGGCAGCTAAGTTCCCTCCATCTATCTTTCTTATCGCCCTTGTGTTTCCATCGAACGGTATGGTATATATACCCCAATTCCCATACAAACTACTTTGAAAAAGTATCAATTTCCCATCTGGAGAAAGCCTTGGAAAGTATTCACTTGATCCTATTTTTATATGTCTCAAGGAACCTTTGAAAAAATCAAAAACAAAGATATCCCTGTTTCCCTTATACCTATCACTTATAAACAAAAGATACCTGCCATCTCTGCTAAATGATGGATACTCATCCACTCCAGAATGATACGTAAGCCTCAGATAATTTCCGAAATCACCTATAGAAGCTTTTTTGAACGCTGCTTTCTCAAGAGGGACAGATACTATATCCTGAATGTAATATTTAAAAGGTAAAAGAGAGTCCTTTTTAAATTTTAAGTCGGCTATAGTATTTGTTCCTTCCTTCCATACAGCTTCGTACTCATCTGGAAGATTTAAGAGAACGAGATCGTAAGAAAATGCGTCATCCGATGATGGGGTTGTGGTTATCTCAACATAATCGGGTTTTTCCTCCATAAGCCTTTTCCAAACGTCACTGTAAAAATCTTCTGCACCAGTTCCAACAGTGACGTTTATATAAATCCTCATAATGATGCCTTGGGAAAGCATTACAGATTCTATCAAAAATGCTATATATATAAATATAAACCATTTCTTCATTCAACTCACCCCTCAGATTTATCAGCACTCATTGCAATTATATTATCTTTTTAGTAGATTGTACTCTATAAAAATCAAAACCCGCCATGATGGCGGGGCAAATGAATTCAAGCAAGAAAGACTATTCAAAAGTTCCAAACGCTGAAACCTACTACAATTGGGAATGGCCAGAAATACCATGAAAAATTAAGTTTACCTTTTTCAATCCGCTTAGTATAGATAATAATTTGTGGATCAAAGAAATTATAAGATATTTTAGAGTTTGTGCTGTAATCCGCACCTATTATATAATAACCAACATATGCGCTTAATTCCAGTGCGGGATAGATCTTCGTATTAAAAATTTCAAAGGAGAAGTTGTCAGAATATAAGACTAAAGATCCGTTTAGCCGTATTTCAAGGTCATTGATATTTATTGCCGAAATGAGTCCTCCATACATAACAGATGGTCCAAAGAAACCGTCTATGTTGAGTTTATATGGCTTATAGTAATATAGACTGAGACCTTCGTTATAATACGCTCCTATTCCATATCCGAAAGCTCCCGGTATCGGTATAAGAGTTATTTCCCCTCCATATGAATATTTTGTTGTTCCAGGAACAAGGTTTGCCAAGTAAAGTGCAGATAAAATAACTACTAAAAATACCACCAAAAACTTTTTCATACTCTCACCCCCTTCAAGATTGATTCATTATATTATATATAGTTTTATTAAATTGTAGCAATTTAAAATAAGTTTTGCAAATTTTATGAATTTGTAACTCATACTTTTTAAAAAACATTAATAATCTTACGAAAACAATGCTTAAGATTTACAATTTACTTAATCCATACACAACTCTTAACATTTTGGTAAAATAAGGCAGCTGGAGGATGATAGGATGTTTGAAGCGCTACAAGAAAAACTAAGTAAAGTTTTTAAAAGCATCACCGGGAAGGGAAGGTTAACAGAAAAGAATATATCAGATGCGGTAAGGCAGGTTAAACTGTCGCTGCTTGAGGCTGATGTTAATTACAAAGTAGTTAAACAGTTTATAGATGAAGTAAAAAAGGAAGCACTTGGTGAAGAAGTTTTAAAGAGTTTCACACCAGAGCAGCAGTTTATAAAGATCATCAGGGATAAGCTCGTGCAGATAATGGGAGAAAAATCAGAACCCCTTCACTTGAATAAAAGGCCTTCTCCAATAATGCTCGTTGGTCTTCAGGGATCAGGAAAAACAACGACGGCGGCAAAACTTGCAAATCTTTTAAAGAAAAAAGGAAAAAAGCCTCTCCTTGTAGCAGCTGACACTTACAGACCAGCAGCTATAGATCAGCTTGTAAAACTGGGAAAAATGATTAATGTTGAGGTTTTTACAGGAGATAGGAAAAATCCAGTGAAAATAGTGAAAGAGGCTATAAAACATGCAAAAGACTCCATTTACGATGTGATGATAGTAGATACAGCTGGAAGGCTCCATATTGATGAGCAGATGATGGATGAGCTTGTTCAAATAAAAGAGATTCTTGATCCTGATGAAATTCTGCTTGTAGTTGATGCGATGACAGGGCAAGATGCCATAAATTCCGCAAAAGCTTTTGATGAAAAATTGGATATAACAGGGTTCATCGTCACAAAGATGGATGGAGACGCAAGGGGCGGAGTCATTCTTTCGATAAGATACATAACTGGAAAACCGGTGAAGTTCATTGGTGTTGGAGAGAAAGTAGACGCCCTTGAAGAGTTCCATCCAGACAGAGTTGCATCAAGAATCTTAGGAATGGGTGATGTACTATCCCTCATAGAAAAGATAGAACAAGAAATGGACAAGGAAAAGATGGAAAAGACAGCCAAAAAGTTTATGCAGGCAGAGTTCACGCTGGAAGACTTTCTCGACCAGATTAAGCAAATAAGGAAAATGGGGATAGACAAGATAATAGAAATGCTTCCTAGCCAGTTCAAAACTCCTGATATGGATCTTGCCGGTAGCGAAAAGGAACTAAAGAAGATAGAAGCTATCATAAATTCTATGACTCCTGAAGAAAGGAGAAAACCTCATATAATCGACTATTCAAGAAAGAAGAGGATAGCAAAGGGAAGTGGAACGAAGATTCAAGATATAAATAAACTTTTAAGAAGTTACGATGATATGAAAAAGCTTATGAAAAGAATGAAAAGAGGAAAAATACCCTTTATAAAAGGATTCTAAAAGGAGGTGCTGGTGTGGTTAGGATAAGGCTTACCAGAATGGGTAAAAGGCACAGACCATTTTACAGGATAGTGGTGGTTGATAGAAAGAAAAGGAGAGATGGAGCTTACATCGAGTCTTTGGGATACTACGACCCCATTAAGGATCCAGCCGAGATGAAGGTGGATGTCGACAGAGCCGTTGAATGGCTTCTCAAAGGCGCACAGCCAAGTAATACTGTAAGAGACATATTCAAAAAATTTGGTGTAATGAAGAAATTCCATGAAGCAAAATACGGAAAAAAGCAGGGGGATGCTGCTGAATGAAGAAGATCTTAGAACACATCCTCAAGGGAATCGTTAAGCATCCTGAGGATGTTGTTGTGGTGGAATTAGATGAAGATGATAAAAAGGTCTTTGAAATAGTAGTAAATCCCGATGATGTAGGACAAGTTATAGGAAAAGATGGAAGAACAATAAAGAGCATTAAGATTCTTTTGTCTTCATTATCAGGTGAAGAGGAGATTACTTTCAGGGTGGTAAGATGAACGAGAAAATAAAGGAAATTTTGAAAAACAGCTTATCTATAGGCGTTCTTTCAAAAGTGCATGGGCTTAATGGAGAATTGAGGTTTATAGTTCTTACCAACATCCCTGAGCTTTTGGAAGACTTGGATGAGGTGTTTCTCTACAGCGACAAAGAGAAAAGAGGATTCTATCTTGAAGTTGAAAGCATAAGAGAAGGGCCCAAAAGCTTGCTTATAAAATTTGCAGAATTTGATACAAGAGAAGATGCAGAAAAATTAGTTGGATTTGAAGTTTATGTCCCAAAAGACAAACTGCCGGAACTTGCAGAAGATGAATACATGTACGATGAAATTGAAGGTTGCGAGGTTTTTGAGGATGGAGAAGACATAGGAAAGGTTGTTGACATAATCGACACCGGAGCAAACGAAGTTTTGGTTGTAAGAAAGGATAAGAAGGAAAAACTTGTTCCATTCATAAAGGATTATGTAGAAGATGTTGACCTTGAAAAGAAAGAGATAAAGGTAAGAAAGATGGAGTGGATATGAGATTTGCTGTGGTTACTATTTTCCCAGAAATTATAGAGGTTTATTTAAAGCATGGAATATTGGGAAAAGCAATTAAAAATGGAATCATCGATGTAGAAGTTTTCAACTTAAGGGATTTTACGGAGGATAGGCACAAAACAGTTGATGATTATCCCTTTGGCGGCGGTCCTGGAATGGTAATGAAAGCACAGCCTTTTTTTAAGTTCTACGACTTTTACATCGAAAGATTTGGAAAACCCTATATTGTGCTGACGAGCCCGCAAGGAACGGTCTTTGATAATAAAAAAGCTCAGGAGCTATCACAAAAAGAAGATGTTGTTTTCCTATGTGGAAGATACGAAGGAATAGATGAGAGAGTCATGGATATAGTAGATGAGGAACTCTCCATAGGAGACTTCGTTCTTTCTGGAGGAGAACTTGCAGCACTTGTGATGATGGATGCAACGGCAAGATTCATAAAAGGGGTTGTGGAAGAGGAATCTGTAAAGAGAGAATCTTTTATGAACGACCTTTTAGATCACCCAGTTTACACGCGCCCAAGAAATGTAAGAGGAAAGAAAGTACCAGAGATTCTGCTTTCTGGAGATCATGAAAAGATAGAGATTTGGAGAAGAAAAGAGTCACTGAAAAAGACCATGCTAAAAAGACCCGATCTTTTTATGAAAAAAGAAAATTTTGATCGTTTTGACAAGCTCGCTTTAATCGAGCTTTTCAAGGAGTTGACTGAAAATGCTAGATAAGATATACGTTGCTTTGATTCATTATCCTGTCTTGGGAAGAGACGGAAAAATCGTATCATCAGCTGTAACAAACCTTGATGTTCATGATATTGCAAGAACATCTAGAACCTACGGTATAAAAAAATACTACATAGTAACAAACCTAAAAGCTCAGCAAGATATAGTAAGGAAAGTTCTAAAATTCTGGACGGAAGATTTTGGAAGCTCCTACAATCCATCGAGAAAAGAAGCGCTAACCATCGTTGAATTAAAAAGTTATTTAGAAGAAGTTGTTGACGACATAGAAAAAGAAGAAGGTCAAAAGCCATTACTTTTTTTCACTTCGGCGAAAAAGAGAGAAAATTCTTTGACATTCAAACAAGCGAGCGAGTTGATTAAAAAAACAGAAAAACCCGTTTTGATACTATTTGGAACATCTTGGGGATTGGCGGAAGAAATTAGAAACATCTGCGATTATGTGATAGAACCTGTAAGAGCTGTTTCTGATTACAACCATCTTTCTGTTAG
>Ga0256838_1000692_pt1 | contig 18924 bp, 29 predicted proteins | sample 4571419metaG_FD_185978 | JGI IMG/M metagenome (GOLD analysis project Ga0256838, IMG submission 185978) | Hydrothermal vent microbial communities from Guaymas Basin, Mexico - 4571-419 | ecosystem: Environmental > Aquatic > Marine > Hydrothermal vents | place: Mexico: Guaymas Basin | collected...
GCAACCTGCATTCCTTAAAGTGTCTATCACTCTACTGCTCCAAGTCCTTACTCTGAACGCAGTAGGACTAACTCTCTGAAAGGTTAAAGAAAGACTGCTACAAGCTGGGTCGCTCCATCCGTAGCACTGATTGGACTCTACGTAGTTGACGTTATCTACCATAAGTTCTGTTAAAGCAGTCTGTATAAGTCCTACTCTGTCTCTGGTTAGTTTTGCTCCACCTGCTACCTGCTCGGTCTTGATAAACTTTATCCCTATCGCAAGCAGAAATAGAAAAGTCCCTATAGCTAGCAAAGCGTCCCAAGTAGAAGCTCCTTTCCTGTTCATTTTACCTGCTCCTTACCTGCAAACTATTCCCTCTACTGCACAAGGGTCTGTTCCAGCAGTTGTAGGTCTCCTATATCTGTAGTCCTCAAAGTAGTCTGCTGAATACTCCCTCTTTATCAACCAGCGTATTCCTGCAGGTATCTGGTATATGCTGGTAAGACTGTTTATGTCCTTTGAGTAAGCTCCCACTATGTCTTTGACATTTCCTGAAGTGCTCGGTAAGAATCCCCAGACTATATTCGGGTCGTTGTAGTTAGCTCCCCTTGCAGTCTGACAGAAAGCATCGGTAGGATAAGGACAATAGGTTCTACCACTTGCATAACACTCCTGACATCTTATTATCATTGCTCTACCGTATTCGCAGTAGTGAACAAGGAGTTTCTCTATCTCTTCAGGTTTCCTTACTGTTGAGTAAGTAGGAGTCCCTTCAACTACAGAATCCCTGCTCTTATACTTGCTCCAGACTTTTACCTTTAGCTCAGACTTTGCTCTGAGAAGCGATAGTGAAGCATAACTTACTAAGCTCACTACCGCTACTAAAAAGATAAGGGGGAGCGATACGCTCCCCCTTCTTACTTTCTCCATTTAACTCCCCCTGCGGGAGATTAGTAGCAAACTCTGTTGTATAGAACGCATTTAACTCTGTTTCCATCTACAGAAGCAGAGTTACAGATGTTCTGGAAGCTCTGTAATACCCTTGCTCTTACTTTATCGTCCTCTATAGGAGAAGTCTCTATGGTAATAGTGTTGGAGCTACAGCTGTATGTCCAACCTCCGTTCTTAATCTTAGGTAGGATGTATTCTCCAGTATCCCAGCTCCATCCGCTACCAGCAGGATAGTGCATAGCTTGTGCATAGTATCCCTGCAGTCCAGTTAACGCATTCTGCAGGTCGGTAGTGATGTCGGTAGCCGGTTTTACATACTTGAGGTAGTAGAATCCTCCGACTGCTATGAGCAGGAAGAAAGCTCCTACCATAAGTCCTAAAATAGCTCCCCAAGTGTCTCCCCTCTTCTCTGCTTTTGTCCTTGCTTTCTTGAGCTTTAATAGAGCTTTCCTCATCACTCCTTACCTCCTCTATTTTCAGGTAAGCTGATTTGCTGTTATTATAGCAGAAAGCTGTATTTATTAGTTGTTTTTACGATTCTTTGGTGGATAGGGGGGCGGTCACTCCGCCAGCGCCCAATAGGTCGCCGGCAGAACGACCCACCCCAGAAGCGACAGGGGTGGTAACGCCCACACGAGCGTTAGCCACCCCAGCATCTTCCGGTCGGCATCTGCCGACCGGAAGAGCTGGCTCCCCCTTATTATAAGGGGGAGTTGTAACAGGACCATCGCCCAATATATGGGCGATGGTCCTGTTACAGACACAAATAGGACATCCAAAACTAAAGCTAACAATAAAGTGACTCTAAGCATCTTCACACCTCCCCAAGTTAGTTTAAATACGTGGGTGTGCCGGCCGGATGAGGGTCTGGAGCAACCCTCTCAGCACACCCACGCTTACTCATCCCACTCCTGCACAAAGGACCGCTTCCTACTCCGGCTTCGGAAGCAGTCCCGGGACTGCGTAAGGTGTCGGTCCCTGGGGAATCTTTTCCCGACACCTCCAGTCCAGTCCACGCGCTCCTCGTCCACTTACTGGCGGGCCCCAGGACTTGTCCGGGGTGATTTCTCGGTAGGGGGACCGCCCGGACCCGGCAGCACCGCTTCACCCGCAGACCAAGCTCCAGCTCGTCGTCTGCGGTCACGCGGCTCTTACTCCCCCCCTTACTACCCAGCCTCCTTTTTCCGTCCCCACCGGTCGCCAGCCGGTCGCGGGACTTCGGTTCGGAGGCGACCCTCACAGAGTGGCACCGCCACGCCACCCTGACCCGGACCCTTTATGTCCGGGACGACAGCGGGCGATACCCCAGAGGACATTTGTCCTTAGGGGAGTCCTTGGTCGCTAAAGAACCCCCGCTGTCTTTTGAGGGGAGCCAGCCGGTCGCTTACTCAAGCGAACCGGCTACGAGGATAAGGGAGCGAACTCCCTTGATGCGACCCGTTTCGTCACGGACCGCACCGTAGCTGGTTGGTCCCGTGTTAGGGACCAACACAGCTTTCGCCCCCAGCTCAAGGAGCTTATCAGCAGCTCCCTGAGCAACGAGGGTAGACACCACCACAAACTTGCCGGTGATGTCCACCCCCTCCGGGAGCTCCAGCTCCCCGTACTGGGTGCGGACAACCGGGATTTCTCCCAGCTGTCCGCACCTTTCCTCCCTCTGCTGGAGTCGCAAAGCTCCAGCAGAGGGAACAGTTATCTCCTCGCCCCCCTCACTGTAGATAGTGAGGGGGTGTGGTGTCAAGTTCAGTATTTCCATAATTACCTCCCCAAGTTAGTTTACTTGCTATTATTGTAACAATTCAACATCAGGAAATCAACCATCAAGCTGTTATTTTGCTACAATTAAGTAAACAAACTAACTTAGGGAGGTGTAATATGAAAGCTAAAACTTATAAAGCTTTCGTTTGCCCCTCCTGTGGATACATAGACAGAAGGGGCAACAAAATAGTGGAAGAAGTATTTACCGGGGTGACCAGGGTCTATGTAGACCCGAACTCCGGTGAAGAGTATGACTTTGAGGAGTGCCCAGCTTATGAGCCGAGGGCCCTCCTCTGTGAAAACTGCGGGGGGGAGATTCCCCTCCGCAGGGAGGAGAAGGACGTTCCTCTTCTGAAGAGGAAGTCCGCCCTCCTGACCCTCCTGGTCCAGATAGAAGAAAGACCAGGAGGAGAACTGTTCGTCACCCCTCTGGGGGACTACTGGAAACAGAGGGGTGACGAGCTGAAGTCACTCCTCTCCAAAAGGAGAGGGGTGACGAAGGTGGTCGTAACGACCACCTAAACTAACTTCGGGGGGCGTAAGCCCCTTTTGACTTCAAAAGTCTTAGGAGAAGACAAACTTCTCTTCGACCGTGAACTTTTCGACTGTCAACCTGTTTCCTTCCGGCTTAAACTTGTAGGGAGTTAGAAGTAGTTTTTGTTGAAACTGTTTTGCTTTCAAGAAACGTGAGTGCTTGTTTTTTCTCAAAGATACTACTCTATAAATCCCAGCTTTCTTTATAACTTCAAGGTAAAACTTTAAAACTTCCGCATAGAGAGAAAGTGTTCTGTCAAGTGCTTCTTTCTTCTCCTTATTAGGTTCATAAACTTTTAGGAGAACTGTTTTAACTATTTTCAAGGTCTTCCTCTAACAACTTTTTGACCTTTCTGCTATCTTCTTTCAGGTAGATTACTATCTTTTCAAGAATTTTCGCAAGCTTTACTGCCGTCGTTCTATTCATAGGTTTCAGAGGTCCCCAAAAGCAGTCAAGCAGGAAGTTCTCCAGACATTGAGGGTATCTCTCTCTGCTATAGAGGAAATGTTTCAGCTCTATTCCACCCCATTCCAAAGGGTCGGGAAGTTCAGAGACGAAAGCTTTTGCACACTCTTGACAGAGAAGCTTCACATCCAAAGCTCCTTTGCTGTCTGTCCAACATCCACAGTCTCCCTTCGGTCTCCTGTAAAGAATCGTCAGCGGGTTGTCGCAGGAAAACTCCGCTCCGCAGGTCTCACAGGTAAGAGGGAAACTTTTGTAGTCTTCCTGACACTCCCACAACGACCAGCAGGTCATTCCTGCTCCTGTCCCTCCCAAAGTAAGAAACTTTCCCGCAAACTTACTGTCCGCTTTTGGGTCAATCGGTCTCTTTTTCATTTCTATCTCTCCTAACTTTCAGTATTTTCTCAAAAAAGCTACAAGTTTTGTTAAACTCTTCCTCTGCAAGATTCTTAATCTCTTGCTTCACTTTCTCAGAAAGCAGGTAGTCTGCAAGCTTAGAGTCTGCGTTCAGATAGAACTTCCCTACACGCAGGATTTTGTTCTTGAGTGAAACGACTACTTTGCTGTAGGTGTTAAGAGAAACCATATATTCCGCATAGTTAGCTACAAAGTTGAGAATGAGTTCTGCTCCGTGGGGAAGTTCTCTTTTAACAGTAAAGAGGAGCTTAGCTTCCCCTTTCAGCTCTTTTGCGACCATTACTACCTCATCAAGCTCTTCTATTGCACAGTTGATAAATTCTCTGAAACTTATACTGTTACTCCTTTCTACAACTCTTTGCACCTCTATCCCCTAATTAACTGTGGAAGTTGATTACTGCTCTTGTTAACCAACGCATACACTACAGGTGTTCCAAAGATGAATAGGAAAAGAGCTACCGAGAAGAAAACTACAACCGTCAACAGAAGATTGAGCTTCTTTACCCGCTTTTCTTCTTCAGCAGTCAGCGGTCTGTAAACAGAATGTGCAGTATCCTTGATGTTAACTATCCTGAAAAAGAGATAGAAAGAAACTGCTACCAGAAGCACTCCAAAAGAAATATTCCACTTTGGGTGAAAAAGAATGAGCTTCCAGTAGTACATAAGAAAGTTAACAATCTCCTCCATCTTCGCTATCTCCTACAATCACTTTCAAAGCTTCTTTGAAAGCTTCTTCTCTTTCTTTTCCTTCTTCCTTCAGCTTGGGAAACTTGAAAGCTACAAGAGGAGAAAAAAAGAACGACATTCCTTCTCTCTGCTTTCCGAAAACAATATGTGCAGAAGAGATTGTTTCCAGAAACTTTCTTCCTTTCGGTGGGTTGTTACCCATCGTTCACCTCTCTTGTGGTCTGAATCTTTACTTCCTTCGCTTCATACCTTGCACCCAACCAGACTACCTCTTCTTCTGTCTCGTATAGGGGACGGTAGATGTGGTAGATTCCCCAGCAGCTACTATCCGTCAAACTTTCCACCGCTTCTTTAACGGAATTAAAAGCTTTTTCAATGTGGTCAGATAAAGATTCTCCCTCTTTAGCCTCCTTATAGCAAATCCAAATCCCCTGCGGAGTGATAGTTTCTTCCTGGATAGAAAGACCTTCTCTTAACTTTATCGGGACTATACGAGAGTCCCCATCTTTTGGAAAGTGAACCAAGACAAAGTTTTTCCTCTCAAGGATAAGACATCTGTCGTCGGTTAGTTTAACGACGATACTCATAGTTTACCTCCTTTTAAAGAGAAGTTTTTGAATCTCAAAAAGTATACTCCACATTTCCCTTCCTGAACCTTCCGTGTGTATGGAAAAGAAGCAACTCGTTCCCGTTCGGACAAAGAATGTCAAGATTTCCTTCGTCTATTTCGCAGATTCTTGCACGGACTTTGTAGGTGTTTCCTTTCTTTTCCAGATAACATCCTTCGGGAATAGTTGCGTTTTCAAGTTCCAACCAACCTGTTTCGGCTTTAAGACAGAGAAATGTTTTTACTCCTCCCAAAATCAGAAAGAGAAACAAAACAGCAAGCAGAATGTTTTCAAACTTCACCTTTCCCTCCCTGATTACTCCCTCCAGACGTAATAGTCATCCTCAGCATTAGTTACTATAATGCCGGGGTGTTCTTCCAATTCTTCCTTGAAAAAGTCCACACCTGGAGGGGAAAGAAGATACCAACTCAACCTGTACGTAGGAATGTCGCAGTCCCCAAAACAACCTATTTGGACTATCGTCTTCCTGCTTACCTTTTCTACCTTGAAAGCAAGTTTTTTGTAGATTTTCGATAGGTCAATTTCCTCCGGAATTTCTTGAACTTTGCTGTGTAAGTCCTGAAAGTTGATTTTCCCCAACCTGCATACTTGGTCGACAAATACGATAGTTCCGTTATCGTAGTTCAGTAACTTTTTGAAATCGCAGTTTTTTTCAAGGTAATCTGCTATTCTGTTGTAAAAAGTATCGGAAACCTGAGCTGTTCTTTTTTTCATTTTTTCGTCCTCAATTTCCATAAGAACTGAAAGAACAATCATTCCGAGCAAGAAGAAAGAGAAAAGAATAACTTGCAGTTTATCTTTCTGTATTTTAGACACCTTCTACCCCCTAAAGTTCGCTTTCACATATCTCCACGCTTCTTTTGCTAATCTCCTTGCTACTGTATGTCCTGCTACCTCTTTCACCACTTCTGCTGTTGCTTCCTTCAAAGATTCCAAAAATCGTTCCTTTTCCATTACTGCTACTACTTCTCCGTCTTTCTTCCTGAATGCTATTTCGTCAAAAGAAAGGTTCTCTTCTCTGCTGATTAGAAAACCCTTTACCAGAGTGTAGCTGAGAACAACCGTTTTATCTTTCCCGTTTTCCTCTATGCTGACGCTGAAGTGAGTAACTCTTGCAGGATATTCCTTTTCTACCTGAATAGTTGTTCTGTTAAAAGGACTCATAAGAGACACAACGGGTTTTTCCGTAAGTTCCTTTCTCACTTTTTCTAACATCTTTCCTGCTTCTTCAATGCTTACTCCCTCGTATAGGGAAAGTATGGGTGCAAGCTGAGGGAGATTGTCTATCTTCATTTCTCCAGCAAAGTGGACGCTGTTTGTTGACCTTCCTGTAATTTTTACCTTTACCGTGTTAAGCATCTTGCTCCTCTTCTTTTATTCTAATTACAGCTTCCGCAGGTTCAAAGTCCTCTAACTCTTCCGGGTTAAACCCAGACCAAGCGTAGAGGATAACTTCTCCGTTCTCTTCGTGAACAAAAGCGATTCTCTCTTTCCCGTATAAGTCCACCATAGACCACCTATCTATCTGTAAGAATTCAGGGACGGAATGGTATTCGGATTTCCGTGTTATCTTTTTCCACTTCTCCTGCAACTCCTTTCCGGCTTTTGTTCTCTTGTTGGGAGAAAAAACAACCCAGTCTCTTCCGTCAAAATACACAGTTCGGTTTTTCAGTTCCTTGCGTAGAGTTAACTTATCTATCAGTTCCTTTTTGTCTTTCTCTATCCAGATTTCCGGACAGGTGGTAGATAGAGTTACCCCTTTTTGCGGGAGAGGAAACGGGAGTTCTGGAAAGTGTTCTTTAAAAAATTCGTTCAGCTCTTTTATCTTTTCCTTTTTTAAGTTTTTTCTCTCGAAATACTTCTCTTTGCGTTTTCCTACTACACGGTAAACTTTGAGTTTAATCATCTTGCACCCCCTTTTAAATTTCTTAATATCCAGTAGTCATCCTCAATGTCTTTCTTTTCTTATCGTAATAAGCATTTGCCCACATTTTTATGGAAATAAATCTGCGTAGTTCCTCAAATTCTGATTCAGTTAAGTCAATGTTTTTAACTACTCCTATTATTTTTTCCTGTTTAAGAAACTCGATGAAAGTTTTTTTATCTGGAAAAGAAATCTCAATATTGCACTTATGTGGACAAAAAACTATTTCTCCTTTCCCTAATACTCTTAAAATTGACAGTAAAACTAATTCGTCTCTGTTAAGAATTTCTTTAAGTTGAGATTCAGTTATGTCTTTCTTTGTGTATGCTTTTAATTTCTGGAGTAATTGATTCATCTTTCACCCCCTTTTAAAGAATTCCACAACTCTTTCCATCTTTTTTCAATCAGCGTTCCTCTTTTGAAATAAATGGAGGGTTTCTCATTTCAAACTCCCTGTTTCCAATGGATTATTCCTACTATATCTGCAACTCCCAAAACTTGCAAAGCTCCATAGATGAAACAAGTCATTCCAATTGAAATTACAACAATAGCCAATGCAAAAATTAACAGTCGTTTTCTACTTCCTTCTTCCTGTCTTACACCCCAAATATGTAGAATCATTCCCCAGAGCATTAGAGAAGCTCCAAACCCCGCGAAAAAACCTCCACGACGCCCGCTTATTAACAGAACAAATTTTCCCAAAAATGGTGGAGTAAGAAGAATTATGAGAGCAAAAAAAACAATAACTATTATGTAAGCTACTGCAAGGGAATCAAACATACTGAGACGTGTTCCTTCTTTCATTTGCAACTCCCCTTAAAAAGTTTCATAACCGTTTGTTTATTCATCCTTTACCTCCTTTAACAGCTTTTTCACTCTCTCCCTTTCAGACGGTAGAAGTTCGCTAAACAACCTCTCTTTCTCTCCTCTTAAGAGGAAAACCACATTCCTGCGTATTCTTTCGGGAAGTTCGGAAAAGTTTACTTCGTTTCCGTTAATCAGCTTTTTAGGAATGTCGTTGCAATGCTTAAAGCTAACCTTTACAAACTTCTCTCTTTGCAGAGACGGTAGGAAGTAGAGAGTTCCCTTTTTTCCAGCGAGCAAGTCGATTACTTCCCGCAGGTGTCCAGCTAAGTTGTGGGAAGATAGAGGAAAGATGCAGTATTCTTCTCTTTCCCTATCAGCTATAAAGCCGACTGGAAATTCGTAACTGTCTTCTTCTCTAAACTTCTCTATCCTGATTTTTACACAGTATTCTTCACTATTGACAGGTATAAAAACTCTCCTTCCGTCCTCTATCGCTCCATCAAAGTTTACTTTCCCGCTAAAAGATGCTCTCTTTAGGAAGAGGAAGTATTCACCGTCGGGAAGATTGGGATAGTCTTTCTTGCCGACAAGTCCTACTCCCTCTAAAGCTCCGTTGGGAAGTCCGTTCTTAACAAGTTTTAGAGATAAGTCAACACAGATTCTTACTTCCTTCCTATCCCCATAGATAATCGTTCGGAGACAGTAATCAGGGACTTTTAATCTCCAGAGTTTGCTAAAAAATCGTCTCCATTCTGCCGGAGTTGGAAGTTTCCTGTGTCCCTTTTCGTCGTAAAGGAGTCTGTTAGCAAGTTTTAAAAAGCGATGGTAAAGACGGACGCAGACCACAGGAGATTTATTTTTCTTTTCAAATTCTTTAAAGCACTTTTCAAAGAAGATGTAAAAAAGGAATTCGTTTAGGTTTTCATAAATCCTCTTCCACGCAAAATAGAACTTCTCTAAATCGTCAAGCAAGTTGACTGCTTTTGACCACTCTTCTGGATAGAAAGCATATCCGGTTGCTACATAAGTGTCTCCGTCTATTTCTTTCGTTCCCCAGAAGTCTGCATAGAGGACAGGAATCTTATCTGTATCCTCTTCCAGTTTTATAAACAAGTAGTGTCCTTCTCCGTCGGGAGCAAAGACGTCTGCACAACCTATTCCCCCATCTAACGCTTTCTCAATAGCTTCTTTGAGAGCGAGGAGATATTCCCTGTTCCCTACTATTCCGGCAGGAAAGTGATTGATTCTGCCGGGAATAAGTATTCCGTAGGGAGATTTCCTCTCTTCCATAACTTACCTCTTCCAAACGACTTTTTTGTTAACAGCTACCTTTTCTACTTTGTCCCTCGCTCCTATCTCTGACAGTATTTCCAGCAGGACATTTGAAATACAACTTACCGTGCAGTTTTCCAACTGTGGAATTACCGTCAAAGACTTTTCATCTGCTTCTACTTGCAGTTTGCAAAACAGTTTTTCGTTTACTATGCAGGTTGCAAAAGCAATTACCTGTTCTCCCGTATGGAGAACAGCTCCGGCGGTATAGCAGTCAAGGGAATCGTTTTTATGAGGGAAAAGTCCGTCAAGTTCTTCAAGAATGTCAGCTAACTCTTTCAGGGGAAGAGATTCCGCAAAGTAGTAAGTAATTCTTCCTTCTTCCCTTACAGCTTTCTCAAACGCAAGAGAAAGCTTGTATTCTTCAGCAAGATTCCTGAGAATAAAGAGATACTGCTTAAGAGATAAAGCTATAACCTTGTCAGTAGGATACTTTTTAGTTAAAGTTAAAGCAAGTTTTACCAGCTTCTTAGTGTCTCTAATATGTTTTTTAACTGTTTCAGGATTTCTGGGAAATAGGTAATCTACAGACATAGTTTCAACCTCCCCTACCGCGGTAACACAAATCTTTTCTTCAATTTCTTTTCCCTAACAGTTTCTATTTCGTCTCCTAACAGTTCCTCAAGCTCCTTGATTTTTGCTGTCTTCACCTGGAAGTAGTCTGCTGCTTTGAGTCCTTTTGCTTTCAGGAGCTTCGAAAGCTTCGGCAGGTCGTAGGTGTAAGAAACTTTTTCTATCCAACCTACCTGCTGTCCGTTCCACGTAACGCTTCCGGAAATGAGCTTTTTCAGCTGGTCTTCAATCATTTTCAGTTCTGCAAGAAGCTCCTTCCTGCGGGAAAGCAGGGAAGTAACGAGTTCGCTTCTGTCTTCCGTCAACTCTTCTGCTTCTACTGTTTCCTCGTGTCCGGAACAGTATCCGTGCTCCCTGTAAGCACAGAGCTTGCACTCCCACCTTGCTCTCGGTTTCTTTTCGGTTCTAAAAAGTCTGCATAAGTTTTTAAGCTCTTCTTCCGTAACGGACTCGGTTACGGGTAGGACTACCGTCGTTTTCCCTAACTTGTATTTCGTTCTGAGCTGGGTTTTGACCATAAGGTAAGTTTCTACTTTCTTATGGGGATAAAGTTTCTCAAGCAGGTGTCTCTGTATCTGCACCTGTTTGTAGTAACGGTAGTTCAGGTTTATCCTGCTTCTGTCGTTGGGTGGTAAGACTATCAGTTGGGGTGGTTTGTCTGTTAGTTCGTTGTCGAAGTTGAGGTTGGTATGTTTCAGCTCTATTCCTACTACCTTGTCGTCAAACTCCAAGAAACAGTCTAAATGTCCGTCTATCTTGAAAACTTCTCCGTCTACTTCCAAATCGTAAGAAAGAAGTTTCTCAGGAGTAAACTTTTCTCCGTAAAGTGAAGCAAGCGCAAGCTTGACGAGATTTTCGTATAAAAATCCGTCTTCTATTTCCTGAGATTCCACAGGAAGTTCTACTCCGGCTTCCTTGAGTTCCCGTCTAATTTCAGCTTTCACGGGACAGGAGAGAAGCTCGGTTACTCCATACGCTCCCTCCCTGTATTCCAGCTCCCTTTCCGGTAAGACGGGAAGCTGGTGGAGAACAGCAGGAAGTTCTCTACCGATTCTGTTTACTTCACTTATTAGTTTCTTAAAGTCTATGCTGTCCACGCTTTACCCCCTGCTATTGCTGTTACTGAATATAACACAGCTAACTATATTGTCAATGCAATACTTGTTTACGATTTGCTGTTTTGTTATATTAAACAGCAGAAAGATAGCAGGAGGAAGCAATGAAGGACCTGAGAGGAAAAGTAAAAATCGACAAGTTTATTACCCAAGAGCTTCCCGAAAGATACGGAGTGTCGTCGTTTACTCTCAGACGGTGGGTAAAGAGGTTGTTCCCCAGACTTGTCGAGAGGGGGGTTATGACCGTCGAAGACAGACTTGCATACGAGGTATGGAAGGTAACGGACAAGGAGAAGTTCGTAAAAGTCCTCAAAGAGGAAATAGAAAAGTGGAAGTCGAAGTCAAGGTAAGCAAGAGAGGGATTTCTTCGCTCTACTTTCGGGGGAAAAGAGAGCTTGCACTAAAGCTTCACGACTTCTGCAAGCAGTTTCCCCACAGGGAAACTGTCTATACAAGGAAAAGGAAAGTAAGGAAAAAAGAAGTTCGGGAAACTTTCGCTTACTATGTTCTCTTCCTTTCTCCCGAACAGGTAGAGGATGTAGTCGGTTACTTGAAAAAGCTGGAGAGGGAAGAGGGAGTAGTGCTCCTTCCCTCTTCCTGTGAAGAGGACTTGAAGAACAAGCTGTAAAAAAAACTTACGGGAGCTTTACTGTGAGTAAGTATAATCTTGAAGCTCTTAAAAGTCAAGGTTTTTCTGAGGAAGCTGTTAGAGACCTTGAAAAGAGCGGACTTTCTCTTGAAACGGTCCGCAGGATGGGAATTCTCCCTCTGACGGACGAAAGCTTCAAGAAGTATCTGCACAGAAGCAACGTTGAAACCCCTACCAGAAGTTCCGTAGTAGAAGACGGATACGTCATTCCCTACCACCATGTTACACCTGCTTTCGGTAGGGTCAAAGTCTTAAAGTGGAACGAAAGCAGCGTCTACTACCAGCAGCACAAAGAGAACTTACCCAAGTATTTGCAGACGTCTTCCGCTCACGTCGAAAAAACCGTCCACGTTTACTTCTTACCGGAAGCTCCCCTATCGTCCCCGAAATCCGTCTACTTCATAACAGAAGGAGAAAAGAAGACAGCTAAACTCCAGCAAGAGTTAGACAAGCTCTCTACGGACTACAGGAAGTTTGCAGTCTTGGGACTTGGGGGAGTTTGGAACTGGAACGGAGAAGTCTTCAAAGAAGCAGAAACAAGTTTTCAAAACAGGAAAGTTTTCATCTGCTTTGATGCAGACGGAAAGTTCAACCCCAGCGTAGCAGAAGCGGAGATAAGTCTTTACTCTTACCTGCTCTCTGAAGGAGCAGTATCGGTTAAGAGTCTCAACTGGAACCCGGAAGAAGGAAAGGGAATAGACGACTACCTGACAGCAAAAGAGAGAGAGGGAGAGTCTCCAGAGAAAATCCTGGAAAACTTGATGGAGACTGCTGTCTCTCCGATTGAAAAGTATCGGGAAACCCTCTCCTTAGACAGACTCCTTTACCGGTTAGCAGACTACTTACGGGAGATTCCTCCGGCAGTAGCAGAGGAAGTAAAGAAACACTACAAAGTCGGGAAGAGAGAGATAAAGAGAAAGTTTTCCGGTCTTGTAGAGCAGAGAAGGAAGAAGCTTGAGGAGAAGCTGAAGCAGGAAGCAGATAGAGAGCTTTTAAACGTCTATAAAAAGCTCTTCGGGATTGACTTTATCCCTGAGCTACCAGAGGGATTCAGCATAAAAGACGGACTCCTCTACTACGGTAGTGAGGACGTCTGCGAAGCTTTTGTAGTCTCCGAAATAGCAGAGAACATAGATGAAATAGACGGAGGATACTTAGCTACCTTAAACTTTATGGGAGAAAGGGAGATAAAAGTATCAAGCTCTGTAGCGTCGTCTGCAAAGCTCTTTACAAGCTACCTGCACAAGAAGAAGGTTGTGGTATCAGAGAGCGAAAGCAGGAAGATTCAGAACTACTTTACAAAATTCATAAGGAAAAACAAGAGCAGGATAAAGAGGAGCTACTACTCAAGCAGGATAGGATGGAACAAGGTAGGAGATAAGCTTACCTACATCCATCCTCTTACAGCAGACGTAGCTCTGCAGGTAGGGAGTGAGATAGAGGAGAAGTTAGGGAAGAGAGGTAAGAGAGAGGTTGAGCTTGATGCTGTTAAGGAGTGGATTTTAAACTTTCCTCACTCTGCTGTTTTGTGGATATTCGGCATAACGTCAAGCGTTCTCTATCCAATACTTGGAGACGACTGCAACTTGGTAGTTTTTGTTCAGGGAGAGACCGGAACAGGAAAAACAACAGCAGTTAAGGGAGCAGTTAGCTTTTTCGGTTCCCCCTCTTTGAAAAAGTCCTTTAACTTCAGCGAAGGGGGATTTGAAGGATTTTTATCCTCTTTAAAGGACTTTCCTATCCACTTAGAGGAAGTTAAGCAACTTGACAAAAACCCGCAGAGGAGAGCAGAGAAGTTTACAGACTTTGTTTACAAGTTTGTAGAAGGAATGGGAAGAACAAGAATGAAGATAGACCTAACTCTGCGTTCTACTGCTACTTACAGAGGACTGATACTAACTTCAAGTGAGATGGGAATAGACGAGATACTCTCTTACTCAGGAGACGCATACTTTGAGGGAATCTTCAGGAGAGTTTTAGTAGTCAACGCAAAGAAAGAGACTTTTGGTGGAGAGAGGTTAGGAAAGCTCCTAACAGTTTTTTCTGAGAATTACGGAAACCTGCTTGCAGACTGGATTAGATACTTTGAGGAGAACAGGGATGAGATAGAGAGGAAGTTCAGGGAAAGGGACGCAGACTTTTCAGAGAGCTACAAGCTTGACGCTAAAGTAAGACGCTTTTTAGCTTTAGCAAGCGTTGTTATGGAAGAAGTAGGTAAACTCTACGGAATAGATACATCTGTTCTCTGGGACGCTTTAGAAGAAATCGGTAGCTTTAACGAAAAGCTATACAGGGAGTATATACTGGGAGATGAGGAGAGCTTCAAAGAGAGGTTGGAAGAGTTCATAGAGGAAGTAGCTCCTACAGGTCTTATAGTAGAGCAGGAAAAGGACGGAAAACCTGTTCTTACTTTAAGGGAGAGCAAAAGAGACTTTCTCCTCTACAGCAGAGTGGAAAGGGAGAATTCAGAGATTGTCTCCTCTTCCCTATACATTACCTCAACCGGTCTGTCTGAGCTTGCTAAGAAGTTCGGAATGGGAAGGAGACTCCTTACTCAGAAACTTAAACAAGCTGAGTTTTTAGGAGATAGGGAAAAGCTTACAGTCCTGTGTTTCGGTAAGAGATTCTACCTCTACCCTCTAAACATCAGCACAAGGATAGAGGAAGAAATAGACGAAATTGAGCTTTAACTCCCATCCTACCCCTGCTACTGTCCCACTACTGTCCCAAAAAGTGTCCCAAAAAGTGGGACAGTAGTAACCCCTTGAAAATCAACAACTTACAAAACTCCGCTTTCTAAAGCTATTGTCCTGCAATATGTAAAAAGTGGGACACTAAACTACTTCCATAACTCCTTGATTTACAACAGTTTAAGAGAACTGAAAAATGTAGTGTCCCACGTGTCCCACTTTCAAAAAATCAAGTGGGACGGAAGATAGCTATTGTCTCCCAACGCTTATCTCTTTACTGTCCCACTTTTTTACAGAAATAAGCAGGTATATATAGAGAAAAATTTTTTTGAAAATTTCTCACGACTACCTGAACCACTTTCTAAATACATAATGTCCCAATATAACAAAACTTTCAATATTAGAAATATCTAACACTATCTCAGATAGGAAAGCAAAAAAATAAAGAAAAAATTTATAGGGAGAATCTGTAAGAAAGTGGGACACTAATCGGAAAGCGTTGTGTAGCAAGAGCTATAAAGTGTCCCACTATAAAAATATAAAAGTGGGACACTTGGGACACTAATATTAAAAGTATTGTGTTACTTATTCTTCATAGTGTCCCACTTTTTTACAGCGTATTTTAGGAAAATGGGACACAGGAGAGGTCGTTTTAGGAAATCTAAAGTAGTGTTTTAAGAAGGATTCAATTCCGTTTCAGTCCGTTTCAGTTTTGATTCAATCCTGATTTTCTTCAAAAAATCACTATATATACTTGAACAAGTATACATCTGAATCAGATAACTTATTGATTTCCAAAAACTTTCCTCTTTCATGATTCAAAAGCAAGAAAAAAGTAAAAGTGGAAATAACTGTTGTGGAACTTGAGCTAGTAAAAAAGAGAGCAGGAAACTCCCTTTACCCTAAAAGGGAACAACTGGGAAGGTAGTTCCCTCTTTGTTTAATTCTTTCACAGCAACTTTTAGCTTCCTTACAATCTATTTTCCCGCACTTCACAAGAAAACGCAGAATTCCCAAAGTTCCACCAACTTCTAACTTTTTTAAACAGCAAGGAAAGATATTTTTTCTTTTTCCCACTTTGCGTGCTTTCTTATCATCAGACATAAAACATCCTTTCTTTTCAACTGCATAAGCTATCAAGCATGTTTCTCCGTCATCTAATTGGGGAAAACTTGTTTTAATTTTCAGAAATTCTTCAAAAGATACAGATTCTTCATCTATCAGCGTTAGATTGTCTGAAAGTTTTTGGAGACCGAGTCTTTCTACCTCTTCCCTGTAAGCTACTTTTGTCTTTTCGGAAAGTTTTTCAAGAAACATAAAGAAAAACTTTTCTTCTTCTTTGAAGTTGACGAGAATTGTTGTGTCAATGCAGATTATGTCCAGCAACTTCTCCTGCTCCGCTGTTCAAGATGCGTGCAAAAAGCATCTCTTCTTTCCTGCTTGGAGAAACATTGAGCTTATCTACTGCTTCTTTATACTTTTTCGGAAGACTAACCCCTAAAGAACTAATCCATTTCTTTATCCAGCTTACTTTGGGATTTTTGTATCTTTTTTGGATAGTTAGGAGCTTTTTCCTCCACTTCTCAAACTCTGGATAATTGATTTCCCCACAGTAAAAAAGCTTTGCTAAAGCTACCTCTGGTGCTACTTTACAGTCAAACTCTTTGCAAATTAAACTTGCAAAGATAAAAAATCTATTTTTATAACTAATTCTTGAAGCTTTACTTTTCAAAGACTTCACTAAGTCGAGGACCCCATCAGGAACTACAAGATGAGTAGCAAACTTGTCCGCTAAACGTTCTTCTTCTCCGCTTCCAACATTAACCCCGCTGTATACCAGGTGTCCAACCTCGTGTGCTAAGGAAAAAGAAGCTTTAGGATACCTAATATAAGAACTCAGCACTATAAATACCGGAGACTTAACGTAAACAATTCCTTCGTGAAAAGAGTGATTTATAGGAAGGGAAAACACGAAAATGTCTCTTTCCTCTAAAATTTCTCTTATCTTTTCAAAAGAGTTTATCTCGTCTTTTGAAAGACCGTAAAATTCTATAAATCTTTCTGCATCCAGCTTTGGGTCTAAACTCTGACTTTTGTAGTCAAGTCTATTAGCAGATATAAGTTCCTCTTTTTCTAAGAGTTTCAAAAAGTTTAGAACAGATGACACGAGAAAATAAGCGTTAGATTTGTTTTTGAGATGTCTAAAGTTCCTGTTTTTTACACCCTCTATAACCTCAGGGAGTCTTAGCAGTGCGTCGGAAGACAGTCCCCACTTTTTCCGCAGAAAAACAACAATCCCTGCTGACGGGGACTCAAAAGAATACTCTTTCCCCATCAGAGCTTTATACTCTTTCTGGAATCTATTTTTATCGCCCCCGTAAGCGACTTTTATGAAGTCTTTTACTATTTGCAAAGCTTTCATGGAACCGCTTCCGATAGGTTTTTACTCTACACCTTAATTTTACCAGTTTTAGACCGTTTTCAACCCCTTTCCGACCTCTCGTAGTAAATATAACTTTGTGCTATAATAACAGCAAGTAAACTAACTTAGGGACGGTGGAGAAACCAACTGGTATTCTTACTCAGTACCTTTTCTTAAACCAACTGTAGTTACGAAAACCAACTGGTCTTCTTGGGGGGTTCTCCCCCTACTAACCACAACCAATCGCAGAAGAAAAACCAACTGAGGAGGATTCTATGAAAGTAGTAGCAAGGAAGGGAAGGTTGAAACTCATACTGGAAGATGGGAAGACCCTTGTAGTCTTCAACAGGAGAAGGTATGAGCTGGAGAAGTTACCACCTATAGTGGTGGTAGTCCCGGAGCAAGCTCCTGAAGACGTGAGGGAAGTTGCTCTGTACCACAGAGACAGGTACTTGAGCAGCAGCAAGACTTGGGAAAAGCTTCCAAGTCTCAATATCCTCAAGGTACTTGCAAAAGTAGGAGCTATTGAGCTCCACAGGAAGGAAGAACTCCTTGAGCTTCTCTGTAAGCTCAAGGAAGCTATTGAGCAGCTACACTAACTGTTTGCGAACCAACTTTACGAAAAACTAACTGCAAGGAGGATGAGAATGGAGTGGAAAGTACTTGACAAAGGATTGGTAGAAGTAGCTATTGGAGAAGGTAAAGTCATAATTAGTACTAAGAGGGACGTTATGAGGAGAGGAACTGGAAAGTGTGTCTACAATGGAAGTGTAGCTGTAGTGGATTGCTTTCCTAAGAAAGGTTGCAAACTTGTCAAGCTTTACGGAAACGAAAAATTGATAGGAACGCATATCGTTGTTGATGATGGATGTGTGTTTCTATCAGAAAAAGGTTTTTCTCCCCTCCTCATTGAAGCTATGAGGAGAAGGAAGGGGAGCTTGCATGAGATGCTACTCCCCCTCATAGAAAAGGGGAAAGTAGCATGCTGCAAGCTCCCCCAGCTCGTAGAAGAAGCTCGTAAACTTCTACGAGCTGAAAGGGAGAAAAAATTGAAACTCAAAAAGCAACTCAACGTCGTAGCTCAAGAGTTTGGAGCTACGATTGTTGAAGTTGCTTAGTTGCTTCTGCTAACTTAAAACTTAAAGGGGGAGTTTCTGCTCCCCTGTCTTTCATACTCCGTATTCTCTTATTAAAGACCGCTATTTGCAGCAGTTAGCATCTGTCTGCACCCTGTATGTAAGTTGATATATCTCTATATGGTAGTTCTCTATTAGTATACCACAGGTGAAGGAGAGAACGCAACCCTCAGAGAAACGGTATAGGAGAGAGTGGATGGAGAAGAATCTTTTTTACTTCGTTGCGTTTGCTTTTTCGAGTTTTCAGAAACTTTGCTAGCGGTTTTCTGCTTGGAAAGAGGAAAAAGACTGTGAGTAGTTTCACTGTACCGTTTTCAAGACAGCATCCCACCAACCAGTGATGGACACCGAAATATTGGTCAGGAGAGTAGCAGTATAAAACTTTTCTTCCGTTGCAGAGCTCTGTATATGATAACTCAAGGAGTTTACTTTGCGAAATTTTTTTAATAATTGTATCTAAATCTTCAGGTTTGCTTAGTGTGAGAGGAAGATTATGTTTTTGAGCTTGCAACATTCGCTTGCAGTAGTCTTTCTCTCTTACGGTCAAACCGGAAGAATTACACGTCTGAACTAATTTTCCACATAAAAAGTGTGAAGCAAGCTTCTTTTCTAATTTTTTAAGTTCCTTCTTATTACAATTCACGTTATCCCATATGTAATCTCCTCTTCTTAAAGCGACAAGAAGAGGAAAAACTTCTTCTTCAAATAATTTCAATACTTGTTCCATTGTGACTTCCTCCCCTCACTAAAGTGAGGGGCTTCCTGCTTCATTGTGGGATAAACCCCACTCCACAGGCTTAACTTCCCCGCAGTCCACGGGTAGGGTTTTTAGGAGTTTTCCTTCTCCTTTAAGCT
>Ga0256838_1000693_pt1 | contig 18924 bp, 21 predicted proteins | sample 4571419metaG_FD_185978 | JGI IMG/M metagenome (GOLD analysis project Ga0256838, IMG submission 185978) | Hydrothermal vent microbial communities from Guaymas Basin, Mexico - 4571-419 | ecosystem: Environmental > Aquatic > Marine > Hydrothermal vents | place: Mexico: Guaymas Basin | collected...
TCCTTCAAGTGGAGCTGAACCTCCCGTTAACCCCGAACCTGCTCCTCTGGGATAAACTGGAATTCCGTTCTCATTTGCAAACGCTAAAACTTTAGCTACATCCTCCTCATCTTCAGGAAAGACAACAGCGTCCGGCACTCCTTTATAGCCAGTAGGTGTTCCATCATAAGCGTACGATAATCTCCAAGAAGTTGAATCCTTAACTTTTTCTTTCCCTAAAATTTCTTGAAGCTTTTTTGTGTAACTGTTCTTTGTCACTTCGAAACCTCCGTTAATTGAACTTGCCTTTCAGTTTGCTTTAAGTATAATTCCTTGCCGGAAATAAAATTATAGCGGTTGATATTAGGTATTCCTAATGATGATAAAGAAGGTTTTTAAATTTCAGCTGGATCCGGATAAAAAGCGTTTATTAGAAAATTTTCTTTCTCTCTCTGTATTGCAGGGAGCAAATTATATATTGCCTTTAATAACTCTTCCTTATTTGGTTAGAGTTTTAGGTGTAGAGAAGTTTGGGCTTGTGATGTTCAGTCAGTCTTTTGTAATTTTCTTTAATATTTTTGTTGATTTTGGATTTAATCTTTTTGCTGTTAGGGAAATTTCAATATATAGAGATAATAAGAGGAAATTGACGGAGATTTTTAGTAGTATAATTTTGATTAAATTGATCTTGATTTTGATTTCGCTGTTTACGTTAAGTATAATTATTTTTACTTTTGATAGATTTAAGAATGATAAAATTTTGTATTATTCAGCCTTTTTAATGGTTATAGGACAAGCTTTGATTCCAATATGGTATTTTCAAGGTTTGGAGAAGATGAAATACATTACAATAGTAAATGTTTTTTCTAAACTGTTGTTTGCTATAGCTATTTTTATATTTGTTCATCATCAAAATGATTATTTGTTGGTTCCTCTATTGAATGGACTAGGATTTATCGTAGGAGGAATTTTATCGCTTTATCTGTTGTATGTAAAATTTCATCAGAAGTTTGAGTGGCAAAACGTTAACAAATTACTGTATTACTTTAAAAAAAGTAGTCATTTCTTTCTATCCAGAGTAGCTAATGAAGGAAGTCATAATTATTTGACATTTATATTAGGAATTGCATTTGATAGTACAATAGTAGGATACTATACTATGGTTGAAAGGTTGTATAAAGCTTTTTATCTTGGTGTTCAACCGCTCATTCAAGTTATATATCCGTATATGGCAAAGGAGAAAAATGTAGTTTTTTTTAAAAAAATATATGTATTAATAACCGTTCCGTTTGCAATAATTTCCATTATACTTATTGTAAATGCGAATTTAATATTAAACATTATTTATGGTATTTCAAATGATGTAACATATAAATTATTTTTGATTTTGTTTTTGTCTTCAGTAATTGGTGTTACTAATGCTTTGATAGGATATCCTTTATTAGGTGCACTAGGTCTTACTAAGGAAGTGAACTATTCATTAGTTTTTGGTGCAATAGTTGCAGTGACATATGTCACAATTTGTTTTCTACTGAAATTAAATGTATTTTATTATGTTTTTTCTGTGTTTTTGTATGAGCTAATATCTACCTTTTATAGGTTATACTATGTTAAAGATATAATGTTTAAGGAGGATAGCTTATGCAAGCATTAATGTTAGCAGCAGGGAGAGGTAGTAGGTTAGGAAAATATACGAAAAATAATACAAAGTGTATGTTGGAGCTAAATGGTAGGCCGTTAATAGATTATGCAATAGAAAATTTAAAAAAGGTTGGAATAAATAAATTAATTATGGTTGTTGGATATAAAAAAGAAAATGTAATGAAATACTTAGGAAGAGAATATAATGGAGTGAAAATTGAATATGTGGAAAATCCCATTTATGATAAAACTAATAATATTTATTCCTTGTACCTTGCTAAAAATAAGTTAGTAGAAGATGATACTATATTACTTGAAAGTGATTTAATTTTTGAAGCTAAGATTTTAGAAAGGCTTCTCTTAGATAAAAGGGAAAATTTAGCGGTAGTAGATAAGTATCAAATATGGATGGATGGAACAGCTGTTAGACTTGATGAGGAAGATAATATTGTTGGGTTTTATGGAAAAAAAGATTTTAATTTTCAGGATGTTGGAGATTATTATAAAACAGTAAATATATATAAGTTTTCAAAAGACTTTAGTAAAAAAATTTATGTTCCCTTTCTAGAAGCTTATATAAAAGCAATAGGGGTGAATGAATATTATGAGTCAGTAATAAATGTCATTACTTATTTAAACTTAGAAAATATTAAACTTAAAGCTTTAAGATTAAACGGTGAAAAATGGTATGAAATAGATGATGCGGAGGATAAAGCTAATGCAGAAATAGTTTTTGCTCCAAATGCTGATGCAAAATTAAAACTTATTCAAAAGAGGTACGGGGGATATTGGAGATTTCCAAATTTAAAAGACTTTTGTTACTTAGTAAATCCCTACTTCCCCCCTCGGAGATTGCAGGAAGAAATAAAAGCTTATTTTTATGAACTTTTATCTCAATATCCGTCGGGGCAAGAAACTCAGAAATTACTAGCTGCTAAAATGTTTAATGTAGAGCCAGAGAATATAATAGTGGGAAATGGAGCAGCTGAGATTATAAGACATTTAGGAGAGGAAATTGATGGAACTTTTGGGCTTATGCATCCTACTTTTAACGAATATCCTGAAAGTATAGGATTTGATAGAGTAATCGAAATGTATCCAGAGAATGACGATTTTGTTTATGGTAAAAAGGAATTATTGAGCCTTGCCGAAAAAAGTGATAATTTAATATTAATTAATCCAGATAATCCAAGTGGTAATTTCCTTTCTAAGAAAGATCTGTTAGAAATTGCTGAAGAGTTGAAGAGGAAAGATAAGTTTTTTATTGTGGATGAATCATTTGTTGATTTTTCAGATGAAGGAGAAGAAGCTACGTTAATTAATCAAGAGGTTCTAAATGAGTATCCAAATTTAATAGTTATAAAAAGTATTTCAAAAAGTTATGGAGTTCCTGGAGTGAGACTTGGAGTATTGGCTACTTCAAACATAAAGATTTTAAAAAAGTTACAAAAAAAATTGACTATTTGGAATATAAATTCATTTGGAGAATTCTTCTTGCAGATTTATGGAAAGTACAAAAGTGATTACAGAAAAGCTTGTAAAAAAATAAGAAAGGAAAGAAATAGATTTTATGAAAGGTTAAGAGAAATTAGTTATTTGAGGCCGATAAGATCGCAAGCAAATTATTTTTTAGTAGAAGTGGTCAATAGGTATACAGCAACTGAATTGACCAAGAAACTTTTATGGGAATCAAATATTTTAATAAAGGATTTAACAGGAAAGAAGGGTTTTGAAAATAAAGAATTTGTAAGAATTGCCGTTAGGAATTTTGATGATAATGAATTTCTAATTAATAAGCTGAGGGAATTATGAAATGAATATCGCTATCATAGGAGGAGGAAATATTGCTCATGCGTTAATTGCTTGTATGAAACGAGATAGCTATGGAGAAGTTTATTTGTTAACTTCTAAACCTTTTAAGAATGATTATATAAGGGCTATTGGTTGTAATGGTAAAGGTAAAGCTAATATAATTACAACTGATCCTAAAATTATTATTCCTAAAAGTAACTTAATAATATTTACTACTCCTGCTCATGTTAGAGAAGAGTATATAAAGAAAATAGCTCCTTATATTAAGGAGAACACCTTGATTGGGGCTTTTCCTGGCATTGCTGGATTTAATGAAGAGGTTGAAAAATACGTAAATAAAAATGTAAATATTTTTGCTTCTCAGAGAGTGCCATATATTGCCAGAGTTAAAGAAAGAGGTAAGTTGGTATGTGTTGATAAAAAGAAAGAGCTTTTTATTGTTGCAAAAAGAGATTCTAAAATAGTTAAAAATTTATTAGAAGATCTTTTAGATATGAAGATTTTTTTATTGCAAAATTTTTTAGAAGTGAATTTATCTAATTCGAATCCTTTATTGCATAGTGCAAGGTTATATGATATTATTGTTAATGCAAAAGTGGATAGAGAAAATTACTTTTATAGGGAATGGAGTTTATATGCTTCTAAGTTACTATTAGAGATGGATAAGGAGTTTATGGAATTAGTTAAAAAAGATAATTTGAATATTAAGTCTTTAAAAGAGCATTATGGGGTTAAGAATGAAATTGAATTAACATTCAAAATAAGATCTATTCAATCTTTCAAAAATATAAAAATTCCTAAGCTTAAATTAAAAGACAAATTTGTCCTAGATACTAATTCAAGATATTTTACAGAAGATATTGGAAAGAGTTTGTTGTATATTAGAGAATATGCTAAGAGACGGGGAATAAAGATGCCTACGATTGATAAAGTTTATGATTTTCTATCTGAATACATACTAAGGAGAAATATTAATGTTTAGGAGGATAATAAAGTCATATAAATATGTAAGAAGAAAGACACCTTTGAATAAATGGTACTATAATACATTTGTAGGTCATTTTATCTCTTCAAGGGTGTCTCCGGTATTAACAGTTTTTTTTATAAAAAGACATACACCGCCGAATACAATAACTATTTATATGATATTATCAGGCATTATAGGTGCAACTTTGTTTGCATTTAATAATGTTTATTTAAAAATTTTAGGTTATTTGTTTATTCATTTATGGTTCATTTTAGACTGTTCTGATGGGGAAGTTGCTAGAATTACAAGGATCTTTTCAAAGATGGGTAAAGAATTAGATTATGTCGCTCATCTGATTAATCATCCAATGTTTGGTATGTCATTTGCTGTAAGTACGTTGCAACTTTCAAATCGTGTTGTAAGTGATTGTTTTGTTATTGTTGTATTTTCTTTACTGATAATATTTAATCTTATTGGAAGAGGATTGATGAATTTACATTTGGTATATAATATAAAAAATAATGTTTCTAATAATTCTTATTTTTCAGATAGATTAAATAAAAAAATTCTTATAAGTTATATAATGAAATTCTTTTGTCAATTCCCAAATATTGCAATCATATTTCCAATGCTTTATTTTTTTGATTTATACTATGGAACAATTTATTCTTTTTATTATGTAATTATTACTACTATTATAACTATGTTAGCTATAATGAGAATGGCATATATTACAATAATTAAATTTTATAGAATTTAGGGAATTCTATGAAGGAAAGATTACTTAGTTAAGATTTATAAGTAAATGCGAGAAGATGTAAAGTGTAAAGAGTGATTAAGAGATGTTTAGTATATTAGCTTTTAATAGCTAACTGAAAGAATGATGAGTAAAAGTTATCTACCACTAAAATTTCTGTCTTCTTTATCTATTGTATTAGCAATATTTGCCATAATTCATCAGTTTCCTTTTAATTTGTTGGTTTTAAGGGAATACCTAAATATTTTATTTTTGCCTTTTTGTTTGGCTTATCTATTATTTTAAATAATTTGCTTTGTAGAAGAGATAAAGTGATAGCTTTTATTACTTTTGTAATGATATTACTAATAAGTTTGGGAGTTGTCTGATTTACTGAAAATGGAGATAAAGAATGAAGATAAGGAAGTGGAGAATTATGGATATGAAGTTAGAAAAAAATATAACTTAAAGTATTTGCTGGTAACTCGCTCGGAAAAAGGCATGTCTTTAATTGCAGAAGATAAAGTTTATCATACTAGATCTGAGGCAAAAGAGGTCTACGATGTTTCAGGTGCTGGAGATACTGTGGTTGCAACATTAGCAACGGCTATATCTACAGAAATGAATATTTTAGATGCTGCAAAGATAGCAAATACAACAGCAGGAATAGTAGTAGGTAAAGTAGGTACTGCTCCTATTACTTTGGATGAACTAAGGAATGCATTAGATGGTTATAGAAATAAAAAACTTAAGAATCTTCAAGATTTATTATCAGAATTAGCTATGCTAAGAGCTAAGGAATTGGGAGATATTCTTGTTGTAGGGTTAGAAAGTGATAATTCTGTAAAGAAGAAGAAAGGTAAAGGTAGACCTATAAACAAGCAAGAAGATAGAGCAGAACTTCTTGTTTGTTTGGAATTTGTTGATTACGTAGTCATTTTTGATGGAGATGCTTTCTACAGTCTTATTGGAAATATAAAACCTGATGTATTGGTTAAAAGGAATACAAAGACTGTATTATGAAGTTTTTTTCAAATAGTGAAAGGGGTTTTAGAAGAAGGTAAAAAGGAAGCTTTGGAGGGAAGCTTACTTAAGGACTAAGAACTCGAATGAGGACGATTATCATTTTTTGGAGATACTATTATTCAGAGGTTTGAATTTAGTGCTGTGTCCAAAAATCCTCAAAATGGGATAAAATAACCCTGCCATGAGAAGGGACTGGAAGACATACAACATAGACCCCGAAACTACAGCCGTTAAACCTGGAGGAAGGCAAAAAAGAAGAGGAGAACCTTATGTTTACTCAGAACAACTAATAATGCTACTGCTACTTCTGAAGTTTGTCTTGAGACTTCCGTATAAACAGACAGAAGGACTGGCAAAGAAAGTATATGGAGGACTTGGAATAAAGATTCCAAACTTCAGGACGCTCCACTATCGTTTAACAAGAGGAGCGTATTGTTTGAACGAATTATCAGAAATAGAGGAGTTACCGCAAGACTTTGTGATATCCCTGGATTCCTCAGGACTGAAAGTTACCAATAGAGGGGAGTGGCTTGGGAAGAAATGGGGGAGGAGGCCGAGGAAAGGATGGATAAAGATACACGTAGCTTTTGACATTGAGAGGAGACAGGTAGTAGAACTTGAAGTAACAGATGAGAGGACTCCTGACTGCAAGAAAGCTATAGAGCTTGTGGAAGGAGTAAAAGGGAAGGCAGAGAAGAAAGGGAGAAGGATAAAGAAAGTGATAGCGAATGCTGGTTATGATACCCACGAGTTTTTTCGATACCTGGGAGAGAGAAAAATAGAACCGGCGGTGCTGGTCAGGAAAGAAGCTAAGATAAGTGGAGACAATCCATACAGGGATAGGGTAGTCCGAGCGATAAGGAAAGGGAAAAAGAAGTGGAAGAAATCAGCAGATTACGGGAAGCGGTGGCTGGTGGAAGGCTTTTTCTCGGGCTTCAAAAGGTGGTTTGGAGAGTATATTTCAAGTGTTAGGTTTGAGAACATTAAGAAGGAACTGGTATTTAAAGTTGCGATAGCTAATATGTTCTTGGCGATGGGTTTAGGATAGAAGGTATGACGGGACAGTTGTCAACTGGGATTAATTTAGTGGAGAGGTTTTAAAGGAGATTTTATTGGACACAGCAGGAGAGATATTAAATTTCGGAGGGCAGTATAGAAAACAGGTGGCTAATGGTATTACTAATCTTATTATAGATGAAATTTATAAGACCGCAAAAAAAGCAGGAGCTGTTGGTGGTAGAATTTCAGGTGTTCAGGTGCTGGAGGAGATGGATTTATGATGTCTTATTGTCTAAGAAATACAAGATATAAAGTAATAAAAGCATTGCAAAAATTTGGAGGAAAATTTAGGAGATTTCAATTTACTAAGTATGAACTTGAAACTCGGAAGGTTTAAATTTTTGAAAGGAGGAAAAGTAATGGAAAAAGTAGTTTCTACTATTAACAATTCAATAAATGTTAAGAAGTAAATTCTCAAAGATAGGGTTTTGTTAAGAACCATATTAGAAGTAACAAAGGAAATTGTAGATGCCTTTAGAAATGATAGAAAAATTTTCTTTTGTGGGAATGGTGGAAGTGCTACAGATGCTCAGTACCTTGCTGCTGAACTATCTGGAAGGTTCTATTTTGATAGAGACCCTTTGTTTGCTGAAGCTTTGTATGTTAACACATCTTACCTGACTGCAGTAGCAAATGATTACTCTTACGATGAAATCTTTTCAAGACTTGTAAAAGCTAAGGGGAGAAAAGGAGATATTTTGATAGGGATTTCTACTTCTGGAAACTCTAGGAATGTAATAAAAGCTATTGAAGTTGCTAATAATATTGGAATGATAACAGTTGGAATGACTGGAGAAAGTGGTGAGAAAATGAAAAACATTTGCAAATATCTGATTAATGTACCTTCTAATGATACACCAAGAATTCAGGAATCTCATATAATGATTGGGCATATTATTTGCGAAATAGTAGAAAAGGAGTTGTTTGGTTAAATGATTAAAGAAGCTATTATTTTAGCTGGTGGGCTTGGGACGAGATTGAAGAATGTTGTTAAAGATATTTCCAAACCTATGGCAGATGTAAATGGTAAGTCTTTTTTTGAATATCTTTTTAGATACTTGCGGAAAAATAGTATTGAGAGGATTGTATTGTCAGTTGGTTATAAATGGGGAGTTATTGGAGATTATTTGAGGAAAAGTTTTGAAAATGTGGAACTAGTCTATAGTGTGGAAAGTGAACCACTTAGAACAGGAGGAGCTATAAAAAAAGTCTTTCTTTTGTTGATTCAGACGATGTTCTTGTTTTAAATGATGATACTTTTTTGATATTAGTCGGTTGTAGTTCGGTTTGACATAAGAGTTTTTATTGGAAAAGCGTAAAGATTTGCCTATATTACTAATAGGTTTTCATAGTTTATTCTACCTGACGGTTTATATAATTGTTTTTGACTGCAGTAGCTAGCGAAGAAGATTTTCATCCTTTAAGGAGGGAAAGGTGAAGGAACCTTTAGTGGGTATTTTGATGGCAACCTATAATGGAGAAAAATTTATAAAGGAGCAGATCGATTCTATTTTAAGCCAAACTTATAGAAATTGGCAACTTCTGATTCATGATGATGGATCTTCTGATAGAACTGTAAAAATCGTGGAAGAATATAAAAGAAAATATCCTAATAAGATTATATTAATAGAGGATGGCATTAAGTGTGGAGGAGCTAAGGAAAATTTTGCTCATTTAATGCTGATTGTTAGGCGTAGATTTAAATATTTTGATTATATTATGTTTTCTGACCAAGATGATGTATGGTTGCCAGAAAAGATCAAAATTACGCTTCAGACAATTTTAGAGATGGAGAGTAAGTATGGAGTGAATTCGCCTATATTGGTTCATACTGACTTAAAAGTAGTTGATGAAAAGTTAAACATAATATCAGAATCATTTTGGAATTATCAAAATATAGATCCCACTAACAATGCCTTAAATTGCTTAATTTTGGAAAATACTGTTACGGGTTGTACGATGATGATAAATAAAGCTTTGTTTGATTTGGTAAATTACATTCCTAAAGAAGCTATAATCCATGATTGGTGGATTACTTTGGTATGTTCATTGTTTAATGGATATATTTGTCCTCTTCAGGAGGTAACTATATTATATAGACAACATTCAAGGAATGATACTGGTGCGAAAGGAGCATCTTTTGTAAGATTAGCTTATAGATTCTTAAGTAATCCGAGGTTTTTTTTAATTCAAAAAAGGGATTTAGCGAGAAAGATAAGATTACAGACGATTGCATTATATAATTTTGCTAAAATTAATTCGCGGAGAAATGTATTACTTGATAAGTATGTAACTATTTGTGATAATTTTTTGTTAAGGAAAGTTTTTTTTATAAAAAATCATTGTTTATGTGGAAATTTCCAAAAAAAGATAGGAAAGTTAATTTTTTACTAAAATGGTGAAATTAGATTTAAAATATTTATTTAATGTTTTGTTATCCGTTTTTGTTTCTGTATCAATTTTTCTGCCTTTAGGAGCTCTAACTTCCCTTAAAACTATCTCTTTTTTGTCAATTTTATCGGTATTTTTCATTATACTTCTCCGTTTAAGATATATAAAATATATTTTCTTATTGGAAACCCTTTTTTTTATAACTTATTTAACGTTTATGATGTTTATATCGATTTTAAATGGTTTTTTTGAATTAGAGATCTTCACTGAAGCGAAAAGTTTTTTAGTAATTTTTCTTATTATAGAAATATTTTTACTTGGGATTAAATACAATTTAATCGAAGTTTCTAAGATTATAAAAGTTGGAATTTGGTCACATAGTTTTTATGTATTTGTCAAATTAGTGGTGTTTTTTTTAATTTATCATGGAATAGTGGATATAAGTATATTAAAGCTTATATCTAGAGATTTCGTTATTGCTTTTTTTGGGAATATACCAAGAATAACAATCAATAACGATCTTTTTTCTTGTATATTTTTGTCTATCCTAATTCTTAATAAATCCTGTTTTAGTCAAAGATGGTTGAATTTTGTAATATCTATATTGTTCATTCTAAATATCTTAATTTCCTTTAATAGGATTTCTATTTTTTGTATGCTTGTTTTTTTTGTTTTGTATGGTGTTTGGTTTCTTAAGTTTAAGAAAATCAAAGTAAATTTTGAAATTGTATTTTCTCTAATTTTAGTATTAAGTATAATTAATTGGGCTTATTTAAATAATATTTCTTTGATCGAAGGAATTGTTAATACTATTTCTAATAGATTTGGAGGAGAAGGAGAATTATCGTTAAGTGAGAAAATTTTTCAGTACAGACTTATATTGAATAATATGTCATTTTCTTCATTTTTAATTGGTCACGGAATTGGTACATTTCTTCCTCAATACATTAGGTATGATATTGTTGGATTAAGATATGGATATGAGGCGTTCATGGGAATTATTTTGTATCAGCTAGGCATTATAGGATTGAGTTATTTTTTAATAATGTTGAATAAGCCATTTTTCTCATCATCTCTTTTTAAAGATAAAAAGAATCTAATGCATTTCATTATTTATAATATGTGGATTCTGCATTCACTTGTAAATCCTGTTGTTTTATCGTTGAATAGTGCTACTATTATGGGTATAATAATTACATCTAATTTTTGTAGGAGAGAATATTTTGAAAATAGCCATTTTAGGGACAAGAGGAATACCTAACAATTATGGTGGTTTCGAACAAAACGCAGAAAACCTTTCTGTCCATTGGGTAAAAAAAGGACACGAGGTTGTTGTATATAATACTGATGAGCATCCTTACAAACAAAAAGAATGGAATGGAGTAAAAATAAAACACATTTTTGCTAGAGAAAGTAAGCTTGGGATATGGGGAACGTGCATTTACGATTTTCTATGTTTGAAAGACGCAATAAGCGAAGACTTTGACATTATATTGAATATGGGATATGTACCAAGTGCTTTATTCTTTAGCTTGAAAAAAAGAACCAAGGCAAAGTTTGTTACTAATATGGATGGTTTAGAATGGAAAAGAGCAAAATGGAATAACTTTCTAAAAAAATTTATAAAATTTTGTGAGAGAAGAGCTATAATATTAAGTGATGCTCTCATTTCTGATAATCTAGGGATAAGAGATTACTATATGATGGTCTATGACAAAAATAGTTATTACATTCCTTATGGTGCTACCCTTTTTAATGACCCTGATGAAAAAATTCTTGAGAAATTTTCATTAAAGAAATTTTCTTATTACATGTTAGTGGCCCGTTTAGAGCCAGAAAACAATATAGAAACTATATTGGATGGTTATGTTATGTCAAGAGCTTCTGAACCTTTTATAGTTGTGGGGAGAACAAATACAAAATTTGGAAGATACCTTACGAAAAAGTATATGAACAATCATAAAATTGAATTTGTAGGAGCTATTTATGATTATAGTGTTTTAAGTACCTTAAGATGGTACTCCAAGTTATATTTTCACGGACATTCTGTTGGAGGCACTAATCCTTCTCTCTTGGAAGCGATGGCATCTAATGCTTTTATCGCTGCTCATGAAAATCCGTTTAATCGTTACGTTCTTGGGAATGATGCTTTCTACTTTAAGACAACTAAGGATGTTGCTAGTATAATAAGGAGATATAATGATGACTTTAGAGAGGTATTTATACATAATAATCGACGTAAAATAAAAGAAATTTATAATTGGGAAAAAGTTTCAGAGGACTATCTAAGAGTTTTTCAACATGTATGTGAGGGAGGAAAATAATGAAAGCAATTATTTTAGCGGGTGGTAGTGGTACAAGGTTGTATCCTATTACTATGGCTATTAATAAGCATTTTCTCCCTGTGTATAATAAACCTATGATTTACTATCCTCTTTCTTTAGTTATGCTTCTTAAGATAAGAAATGTTTTATTTGTTGTTAATCCTTCTGACTTGGAAACATTCAAAAAGCTATTTAAAGATGGCGAACATTTAGGTATGAACATAGAATATTGCATTCAGGAAAAACCTAACGGGTTAGCAGAAGGTTTGATATTAGCAGAAGAATTTATAGGAAATGACAGTATTTGTTACATACTCGGGGACAACATTTTTTATGGACATGACCTTATGAAAATCATGGCAGAAGCTAAAAAAGAAGTAGAGGAGAGAGGAGGGGCTTACGTCTTTGGTTACTACGTAAAAGACCCGAAAAGGTTTGGAGTTGTTGAATTTGACGAAAGAGGTAACGTAAGATCAATAGAAGAAAAGCCCAAAAAACCGAAGTCAAATTATGCCGTTGTAGGTATGTACTTTTATGACAATAAAGCTATAGAGATTGCAAAAAAAGTTAAACCTTCTGATAGAGGAGAACTGGAAATAACTTCTGTCAATGAAGAGTACCTAAAGCATAGTAAGCTTAAAGTTAAGCTTTTGGGGAGAGGTTTTGCGTGGTTTGATGCTGGTACTCATGATAGCTTTCTTGAAGCTGGTGAATTTGTAGCAACAATTGAGAAAAAAACTGGATTGATGATAGGGTGTATAGAGGAGATAGCCTATAGAAATGGATGGATAGATAAAGAACAGCTTGTAAAACTTGCTAAACCTCTTATGAAAACTGATTATGGAAAGTATTTATTAGAGTTATTAAATTCATAAGGGGGAGATATGCCTTTTGAGTTTCTAAAAACAGAAATTCCAGAAGTTTTAATTGTAAAACCAAAGTTTTTTTCTGATGAGAGGGGTTTTTTTATGGAAACATATAAAAAGTCCGATTTTGAAAGAGCCGGAATAGATACAAATTTTGTTCAAGATAATCATTCAAAGTCTGTTAAGGGAGTACTCAGAGGACTTCACTATCAAATAGAACCTAAGGCTCAAGGAAAACTTGTAAGGTGTATAAAGGGAAAAATTTTTGATGTTGCAGTTGATATAAGGAAAGGAAGTCCATTTTTTGGTAAATGGGTAGGAATAGAGCTTTCGGAAGAAAATAAATTAATGCTTTGGATACCTAAAGGTTTTGCTCATGGATTTCTTGCTATTTCAGAAGAAGCAGAAATTATCTATAAAGTATCTGCTAGTGAATACTCTCCGAACCATGATAGGTCAATAAGGTGGAATGATCCGGATATAGGTATAAAATGGCCTTTAGAGGGACAGCCGATTCTTTCTAGAAAAGATAGCTTAGCGCCCTTTCTGAGAGAAGCAGAAATCAACTTTATTTATTCGGAGGAATAATGAAACTTCTTGTAACAGGTGGAGCGGGTTTTATCGGAAGTGAATTTGTTAGGCAAGCGGTAAAGGAAGGTTTAAAAACGGTTGTTATTGATAAATTAACTTATGCTGGTGATTTAAAAAGACTTTTAGAAGTTAAAGATAAAGTAAAATTCTATAGGGCAGATATAACAAATAGAGAATTTATGGAACATATTTTCAAGATTGAAAAGCCGGATGTTGTTGTGCATTGGGCAGCTGAAAGTCATGTAGATAGAAGTATTTTGGATGCTTCTCCTTTTATCGAAACAAACGTTAAGGGAACCCAAGTTTTATTGGATGTTTCTAAAAACTACAATATAAAATTGTTTGTTAATATTGCTACTGATGAAGTTTATGGCGAATTAGGTAAAGACGGCCAATTTTTTGAAGATACTCCTTTGAGTCCGAATTCTCCTTATTCTGTAAGTAAAGCAGCAGCAGATATGCTCGGAAGAGCTTATTATAGGACTTACGGTTTACCTGTAATAACGGTTAGACCGTCAAATAACTATGGTTGGTGGCAGTATCCAGAAAAACTTATACCTGTTGTGATTTTAAAAGCTTTAAACAATGAACCTGTACCTGTTTATGGTACAGGAGAAAATGTTAGAGAGTGGCTTTTTGTTTCTGATTGTGCTAATGCTGTTTTCAAGATAATAGAAAAGGGTAAAGTAGGAGAAATCTATAATGTTGGAAGTGGTGAAGAGAGAAAGAATATAGAGGTTGTAAAATCTGTACTGAATATTTTAGGAAAACCTGAAGATTTAATAGTTTTTGTTAAAGATAGACCAGGACATGACTTTAGATACTCTCTTAATACTGAAAAGATAGAAAAAGAATTAGGCTGGAAGGCAAAGATCAAATTTGAAGAGGGGATAGAAAAAACAGTTAAATGGTATCTTAATAATATTCAGTGGGTAGAAGAAAAATTAAAATTTCTTAAGGATTACTGGAGAAAAGTCTATGGCTAAGTATTTGATTTTAGGTGCTAGAGGTCAATTGGGAAGAGAATTTGTTAAGGCATTAAGTGATAAAAAAGAAGATTTTGTGGCTTTAGGTAAAGAGGAATGTGATGTATCTAATTTAAGAAATGTTTTAGAGGTTTTTGAAACTGTTAAGCCAAAAATTGTTATAAACTGCGCAGCTTATAACCAGGTAGATAAAGCGGAGGAAGATTATAGAGATGCAATAAAAGTAAATAGTTTAGGAGTTAGAAATCTTGCTTTCACCTGCAATAAATTTAAAGCCTTTCTTATTCATTATTCTACGGATTATGTATTTGATGGAAATAAAGAAAATGGTCTCTATACAGAAGAGGATAAAGCTAACCCAATTAATGAATATGGGAAAAGTAAACTTTTAGGGGAATATTTGCTTAAAGAAGAAATAGAAAATTACTTGATCTTTAGAGTAAGTTGGGTATATGGAAATGGTAAACAAAATTTTATTTATAAGCTTCTCCAATGGGTAGAAAATAGTGAATATTTAAAAATTGCTTGCGATGAAGTCTCTGTACCGACATCTACTAAAACCATAGTTGAAGTAACTTTTAAAGCCTTAAATCAGGAATTGACAGGTTTATATCACCTTACAAATTCGGGGTATGCTTCAAGATATGAATGGGCTAAAGAAGTATTTAGAATAAAGGGTATAAAGAAACTTATAAAACCTGTTTCTGCTGATATATTTAATCTTCCAGCTAGAAGACCTAGATTTTCTGCAATGGATAATACAGTATTGTCTAAAGTTTTAAATATAGAAATACCTGATTGGAAATTTGACTTAAAAGAATTTTTAAAAGGAGCTAGAGGTTGAAAATTCTTATTACTGGTGGAGCCGGATATATTGAAAGTCATGTTGTTAAACTACTTGGAGAAAAAGGATTTGAGATTTTGGTAATAGATAACCTTTCTAAAGGACACAAGGAGGCAGTTTTGTATAGAACTTTAGAGAAAGTGGATTTGTCTGACAAAATCACTTTAAAAAGAATATTGGAAGAGTTTAAGCCAGATGCTGTTATGCATTTTGCTGCTTTTATAGAGGTTGGTGAATCTGTAGTTAATCCGATTAAGTATTATGAAAATAATACTTGCAATACCCTTAATTTACTTAAAACTATGATGGAAACTGGAATAAAGAGATTTATATTTTCCTCTACGGCTGCGGTTTATGGTGATCCACAGAAAATTCCTATATCTGAAGATCATCCAATAAGTCCTATAAATCCTTACGGTCAGTCAAAAGCTTCTGTAGAGAAAATTTTAAAGGATTTTGATAAAGCATATGATCTAAAGTATGTTTCTCTTAGGTATTTTAACGCAGCTGGTGCTGATCCTGAGGGAAGAATAGGTGAAAGCCATGATCCGGAAACTCATCTTATTCCACTTATTCTAAAGGCTGCAAAGGGTGAAAGGGAGAGTATAAAAATATTTGGGACGGATTATCCTACCTTGGATGGTACGTGCATAAGAGATTACATTCATGTTAATGATTTGGCAGAAGTTCACTATCTAGCTTTGGAGTACCTTTTAGATGGTGGAAAAAGTAGTGTTTTTAATTGTGGATATGGACATGGCTATTCAGTCAAAGAAGTAATAGATACAGCTAAAAAAGTAACTGGTATTGATTTTAAAGTAGAAGAAGCAGATAAAAGACCCGGAGATCCTCCAATTTTGGTGGCTGATAATACAAAATTAAAGGGAACTTTTGGTTGGAAACCCAAGTTTGACGATCTTGAATATATTATTCAGACTGCATGGAATTGGGAAAGCAATAGGAGATTTTAGGAGGAATATTTGAATACAGTAAAAATCCCGTGGTGGAAGAGATCGTTTGATATAACATTTTCTTTATTAGCACTTTTAATTACTTTTCCTTTACTGTTAGTAATAGCCTTGATTATAAAGTTAACGGATAGAGGAGATATTTTTTTTAAGCAGAAGAGGCCTGGTTTAAGAGGACAGAACTTTGTCCTTTATAAGTTTAGAACTATGTATCCTAATAATGAAAAAATTCTTGAAGATTACTTGAATAAAAATCTTAAAGCTAGGGAAGAATGGAAGCTTTATAGGAAGCTAAAGAGTTATGATCCAAGAGTTACCCCCATAGGGCGAATTTTAAGAAAGTTTAGTTTAGATGAACTGCCTCAATTTTTTAATGTTTTAAAAGGAGATATGAGTGTTGTTGGTCCGAGACCTTATATATATGAGGAGTTAGAAGAGTATAAAATTCCAGAAAGTGTGAGACAAAAGTTGTTTTCCGTAAAACCTGGTATTACTGGTTTGTGGCAAGTGCAAGCAAGAAATGAGGCTACTTTTGAGGATAGAGTTAGATTAGATTTAGATTATATTGATAATCTTTCATTTTGGTTAGATTTAAAAATTATCTTTAAAACAATTTGGGTAATGTTAACTGGTAAAGGGGCTTATTAAAAGTCAAAATGAAATGTTTGTGCCTAAACTAAAGATGTAAATTTCTTTATCTTCCCTAGAATAGTTAAAGTTAGAGATATCATTGTAAGTAAATCTAGCGTATAGTTTCCAGTTGTGGACTTTTAGGTTAAATAAGTTTTTGTAATCTATATTTTTTTCAAATTCTATTGAATATATGCGATTTCTTTCTAAAGTTGAGCTAATGTTAAAACCTTTCTTAAGGTAATTGTAATTAAGTTTAAGATTTCCCCATTTGAAGTCATGAGAAATACTACAAAGATGGTTTCTTGCGTTTCCTCCTGCGGCGTTACCAATAATAAAACCGTGGTAAGTAAAACCGTCCGGATACATGTGATGTGTATACCATGTTTCTCCTTTACCTACAGTTTCTGTGTATTCATATTTAATATCTGTTAAGCCAGTTGTTAAGGTAATACCAAAGATGTGAGCTGCTCTCATAGGTAAGGGGAATCCCCCGGGTCCTATTGGTTTAACTGCATCATCACCGGCATATACGTAGTAGATTTTTCCTCCTTTAAAAGGTTGAAATTTTAGTTTATTGAGCCAATTGGTGTAGTAGGTAATGTCAATAGATGCAAGTTGGTTATTGTCGTACTTGTGGGCTTCAGGATTTGGATCTTCAACGTTTTCATCACTTGCAGTAAAGAGTTTCCAGTAATCGTGAAAGGATGTATAGTCAGGTCTACCTTTTCCTCCGAACTGTATCGCTCTCGTTCCGGCAATTTCTAAGTTGTGGAAAGGCCTCCATGCAAGTCTCATTCCCCAAACGTGGGCGTAAGACCTTTTCCTCTCTTTTTCAAGTTGAGAAAAGAATGTAGAAAACCTGTACTCTCCGAGTTTTTTAAATATCCAGGGGAATTTTTTGTAGGAGTCGTTTTCTACTTTAAACATTAGCCAAGGTCTTACGTTGTTTGTGAAGAGGAGATCTCCGTTCTCTGCATTTCCCCAGGAAACGTTTTCCTTACCAAATAGAAAGTTAATTCCGTCTAAATTCCAAGTAATGTATGTTCTGTTTAACCTTAGATTATCCTGTCTTAGTTCCGGTTCTAAAAATAGAAGAACTTTAGAGTACTTAAGTTCTGAAGAAATATTGACCCTGAAGTTTCCTCCTTCTTCTAACTTAAAGCCTTCTGAGTAAGGAAGTTTGTATTTACTAGTTCCAGATAAAGTTATTGCCTCTGCGTATAGGTTTCTTATCGGTTTTATGTAGTCTTGGTCTTTTTCAGAGTGGAGGAGTCTGTCTACATCCTCTTTAAACTCAGGGTAGAGCTCGTCAAATATTCTTTTGGCGGTTTGGGGAGCTATTTTTCTGTTGTTGTAAATTTCAACAATAGCCTTTGCAAAGGTTATACGTGTTAGTGGTTTAAAGGATAAGTCTACTTCTTTAATAAGGCCTATCTCCTTAGCCCTTTCAAGTAGTTGGTACTCTCTCTGGTACTGATAAATAGATACGTACGAAGAAACGGGATATGCAAAGCCCTTGTATAATGGTGCCGTAAGTAGCAGTATAGCTGTTAGTGTTTCAAGTTTATTCCTCATAGCTTCCCTACAGTTTTGTAATTGTGTAGATTGTTACTGCACCTTGGTAGATTATCTGCATTACATCCTTTATTAGAGGTCTCCACATTGTAGGTACTTTAACCTCTGTAGGAACGATAATAGAGTCTCCTGGTTGGAGAGTGTAATCTAAAATGCTGTTCTTACCGAGAACTATTTTGTTATCCTCGCTGTCCCAATCAAACTTCCTTTCTGAGTAAGAGTTCTTACTCACAACGGAGCCGTTTGCCTTTATAACAAAAATGTCTTCCTTATCTGCGTCTTTTGTTAAACCTCCTGCCATGTTTATGTAATCTCTTACTGTCATTCCCGGTTTAAATACGTAAGCCGTTGGGTTGTATACTTCTCCAAAAACAAGGATACTTCCGGGTTTTTTAGGTATGTAGATTCTGTCTCCGTCCTCTAGAAGTATGTTGTATGGGGAATTTTTGAGCTTTTCCAGGTCGTGGGGGACTACTATTCCTGCAATTCTTCCAGTTACCTGGCTTTTCTCTATTTCTTCAAGGAG
>Ga0256838_1000694_pt1 | contig 18912 bp, 20 predicted proteins | sample 4571419metaG_FD_185978 | JGI IMG/M metagenome (GOLD analysis project Ga0256838, IMG submission 185978) | Hydrothermal vent microbial communities from Guaymas Basin, Mexico - 4571-419 | ecosystem: Environmental > Aquatic > Marine > Hydrothermal vents | place: Mexico: Guaymas Basin | collected...
CTATTAACAACAGAAGCGGCTGTAACTGAAGAGCCAAAAGACGAAAAAGCTCCAGCAGCACCTGATATGGGTGGAATGGGAGGAATGCCGGGGATGATGTAATCCCTTGGCTTTTTTAAATTTTTTTGATATAATTTACTTTCCATTCTAACCTTTCTTGTGATTTTTTTCCTTTTCGGGTGTTGCCTTTTTAGGCAGCCTTTTTTTTAACTCATAGAGCCAGACTCTTTTAATTAATAATTTGTATATCAATCTTTTCATCTCTCTTTAACTTTTCTTTGATATAATCCTAAAAACTTCTTAAAGGTAAATAATGAAAAAAATTTCACTTGTATTAAGCGGTGGAGGGGCAAGGGGATATGCTCATATTGGAGTGATTGAAGAGCTTAAAAAACATTTTGAAATAATCAGCATTTCAGGCACTTCAATGGGAGCTGTAATAGGGGGAATGGAAGCCTGCGGTAAGCTTGATGCATATAAAAAATGGGTTATGAGTCTTGATTTTTTAGATATTTTTAAATTTTATAAACCCCCTTTTAAGCTTGATGGAGAAAAAATTTTTAATAAAATAAAAGAACTTGCAGGAGAATATAAGATAGAAGAACTTCCTATTAAATTTACGGCTGTTGCTACTGATTTGAGTAAAAAGAAAGAAATTTGGTTTCAAACAGGAGATTTATGGACTGCTGTTAAAGCTTCAAGTGCGATTCCCGGGGTTTTTGATCCTGTTGTTGTAGATGGTAGAATTTTAGTAGATGGAGGGGTTTTAAATTTAATGCCTGTTGCTCCTGTTATGAGTGATTTTTCCGATTTGATTGTCGCTGTTAATTTATACGGAGAAAATAGGGATATAAAGATTAAATTTCCAAAGGAAATAGAAAGAAAACAGAATTTATTTGAGGATGTATGGAATAAAATTTTTAATGTGAAAGAGAATGTTGTTAATAAATCTATAGATTTGATGATGGAGGTTATTTTCAGATACAGAAAGGCTGAGTATATTCCTGATATAGAAATTGTAATTCCTCAAAATATTGCCAATTGGTATGAGTTTCATAAAGCTCCAGAACTAATTGAGATAGGAAGATTTTTGACAAAAGAAGCACTTCAAAAAGCTAAAAAAGAGGGTATAATTTCTTAAAAAAAGGAAAAAAGATGCAAAAAATTTATACAAAAAGGGCTCCTGAGGCAATAGGTCCTTATTCTCAGGCTGTTAAAGTTGGAAATATGGTATTTACTTCAGGTCAGATTGCACTTACACCTGAGGGTGAGTTTTTAGATGCTGATGTTAAAACTCAGACAAAACAGGTGTGTGAGAATTTAAAAGCGGTTTTAGAAGCTGCAGGTGCTAAAATAGAAAATGTAGTAAAAACAACTATTTTCCTTGATGATATTAATAATTTTACGGTTGTCAATGAAGTTTATGGGGAGTATTTTTCACATAAACCTGCAAGAAGCACTGTAGCTGTAAAAGAGCTTCCTAAAGGTGCTAAGGTAGAAATCGAGTGTGTGGCAGTTATCGAAGAATAGGCTTAAAGAAAGCTTAATTTAAGTTTAGTTTAAGAATAGTAAAGTAATATTTCACACTAAAAAACCAATTTAAAGGGTTAAGAGAATGTATGCAATTATAAAACATGGTGGAAAACAATATAAAGTGAATGTTGGGGATGTACTAGACCTTGATAGAATTGAAGGGGCTGAACCAAAAGAAACTATTGAAATTAATGACGTTTTACTTGTAGCGGATGATAATGAAACTAAAGTGGGTGCTCCTACAGTTGAAGGGGCTAAAGTAATTTTAGAAGTAATCGGAAACTACAGAGGAAAAAAAGTTATTATCTTCAAAAAAAGAAGAAGAAAAGACTCTAAGAAAAAAAGAGGTTTTAGAAGAGACTTTACAAAAGTTAGAGTAAAAGAAATCGTAGCTTAATTTAAGGAGTAGAAATGGCACATAAAAAAGGGCAAGGGTCAACTCAAAATAACAGAGACTCAGCTGGTAGAAGACTTGGCGTTAAAAAATTTGGTGGAGAATTTGTAAAAGCTGGAAACATTATTATAAGACAAAGAGGAACAAAAGTTCATCCAGGAAACAATGTTGGTATGGGAAAAGACCATACAATTTATGCTTTAATTGATGGATATGTAAAATTTGAAATTAAAGACAAAGACAGAAAAAAAGTTTCTGTTTATCCTACAAAAGATTAATTCTCTCTCCTTTTCTTTCACTTTTTAATCCCATTTTAAGATTTTTTTAAGTTTTTTGGTAAAATTTTAAAAAAGTTTATATAGGAGAAATAATGTTTGTTGATAACATTAAACTTACCGTCAAATCCGGTAAAGGCGGAGCCGGGTGTGTAAGTTTTAGAAGAGAAAAATTTGTGCCAAAAGGCGGTCCTGACGGAGGAGATGGAGGAAAAGGCGGTGATGTTATAGTTGAGTGTGACAACAATACCCATACCCTTTCTCATTTTAAAGGTAAAAGACTTTTAAAAGCTAAAAACGGGCGCCCGGGAGAGGGCAGAAAAAAACACGGAGCAAACGGAGAAGATTTAATTCTTAAAGTGCCTCCAGGAACGTTAATAAAAGATGCTAAAACAGGAGAAATTCTTTTAGATATGAAATATCACGGAGAGAGAAAAGTGTTGCTTGAAGGGGGAAGAGGAGGTCTTGGAAACTGGCACTTTAGAGGAAGTAGAAATCAAGTACCAAGATACGCTCAACCTGGAGAAGAAGGAAAAGAGCTTGAGATAATAATGGAGCTTAAACTTATTGCAGATGTTGGGCTTGTCGGATTTCCAAATGCCGGGAAATCCACTTTAATATCAGCCCTTAGCAACGCAAAACCTGAAATTGCCAACTATGAATTTACAACTCTTACACCAAAACTTGGAGTTGTAAAAATAGATGAATACAGAAGTTTTGTAATGGCTGATATTCCGGGAATTATTGAAGGGGCACATGAAGGAAAAGGTCTTGGGCTTGAATTTTTAAAACATATCGAAAGAACAAAAATAATTCTTTATGTAATTGATTTAGCATCATTTAGAGACCCTGTTTATCAGTTTAAAACCCTGCAAAAAGAGCTAAAAAATTATAGTGAAAAACTCGCAAGCAGGGATTATGCAATTGCATTAAATAAAGTGGATGCTGTTGATATTTCAAAAGTTGAAGAGTTTTTTGAAAAACTAGAAATAGAAAAAACCGAGCCAAAATATGGAGCCGACCCTGAACTTCCGTGTCATTTTGATGATAAAATATTTGTACTGCCTATCAGTGCAGCGGCGAGAATAAATCTTGAGGCTTTAAAATTTGCTTTAGCTGATATGGTTGAAAAAGTTAAAAAAGAAGAAAATGAGGAAAATGAAGAGACTAGTATTTAAAGTAGGCACCGCAACACTTTATGAAAATGGAAAGCTCTCTCCTAGAATTGATAAGATAGTAGAGTTACTTGCAAAATTAAACAGAGATTATGAAGTTATGCTGGTAAGCTCAGGGGCTGTAGGGGCAGGATATACAAAATGTCCGCTTGATAAAAACCGCCTTGAAAACAAACAAGCCCTTGCAGCAATCGGTCAGCCTCTTTTAATGAGGGAATATAAAGAGAGATTTAATAAATACGGAATAACTGTAGCTCAGGTTTTAGTGACGGCAGCTGATTTTGACAGTAGGAAAAGAACCGAAAATGCTAAAAAAATGATAAACGTTTTACTTGAAAATAAAGTTATTCCCATTATAAACGAAAACGATTCGGTTTCGGTAGAAGAGATACTTTTTGGCGATAACGACCAGCTTAGCGCTTATGTAACGTATTATTTCGATGCCGATATGCTTTTTATTATAAGTGATATAGATGCGTTTTATACAGATAATCCAAAGACCAATAAAAACGCAAAGCCTATTGAGGTTGTGGAAAACATAGAAAACGAGTGGCTTATTCAGGAATGTAATCCAAACGACGCTTTTGCCACAGGCGGAATTGTTACTAAATTAAAAGCCGCTAAATTTTTAATGGAAAGAGGCAAACCTGTGTTTTTGACAAGCGGTGAAAATCTTGAATCTATTGAGGAATTTTTAAAAGGCAATCAAGCAAAAGGAACACTATTTAGACCTAAGGAGGTCGCATGAAAATAGTCGCTACAAACAGAAAAGCGTATCATGATTATGATATTTTCGATAAATACGAAGCGGGAATCGAGCTTAAAGGAAGTGAAGTAAAAGCCCTTAGAGCCGGCAGGGCCAATCTTAAAGACAGTTTTGTTAAAATAAAAGACGGGGAAGCCTGGTGGGTTCAGGGTCATATAAGTAATCTTGATACGACATACAATGCATTTAAACATGATGAGAAAAGACCTAGAAAACTGCTTTTACATAAAGACGAAATAGCAAAACTTGCAGGATATACGAGTGAGAGAGGATATACCCTTGTACCTACGAAAATATATTTTAACAATAAAAACAGAGCAAAACTTGAAATTGCCGTGGCAAAAGGTAGAAAATTACATGATAAAAGACGCGTTATGAAAGAAAAAGAGCTAAAAAAAGAGGCGGCTGCGGCTATGAAGAGGTATGGTTTTTAAGTTCTTTTAAATCTTCAAGAACCTTTTTTGCGTGTCCTTTTGCTTTTACGTTTTTATACTCTTTTACTATATTTCCATCAGGGTCTATTATAAAAGTGGAACGGATTACTCCCTCATACTCTTTTCCGTACATTTTTTTCTTGCCCCATGCGTCGTATGCTTTTAAAACTTCTTTATTTTCATCACTTAAAAGAGTGACTTTTAAGTTGTGTTTTTCTATAAAATCGGTATGTTTTTTAGGACTGTCTGGACTCACTCCAATAACTATAGCACCAAGCTTTTCAAATTCATCTAAAAGTTCACTAAATTCTTTCGCTTCTGTTGTGCATCCTGGAGTATTGTCCTTTGGGTAAAAATAAAGTACTATCCATTTTCCTTGTAAGTCTCTTAAGCATATTTCAACTTCATCCTGATTAGGTAGGCAGAATTCAGGTGCTTTTTTCACTCTATTCTCCTTTTTTAGTAAATTATATCAAATAAGTGTCGATTATTTTATATGTAAAATTTTTAAAAGGAAATAAGATGAATTTTATTAATAAAATCTCTTTAAGAACAAAAGTTATTTTAATTGTGCTTATGTCAATTATTATGGTAGGGTATTTTACAGGTAAAGAGATAGTGATTCATTTTGAAAATGAAGCAAAAAAAGAAAAATTAGCCCAGCTTATTACTTTAAGTGAAACTCTAAGCAGACTTATTCACGAAACTCAAAAAGAAAGAGGGGCTAGTGCAGGGTATTTAGGAAGTTATGGAAAGAAATTTAAAGAGATTTTGAAACAGCAAAGAAAGCTTACAGATAAGAGAATAAAAGAGTATAAAAAGGTTTTAGCGTCAATAAATTTACAAAAATATCCAATTGAATTTCAAAAAGAGATAAATATATTAAATATGTATTTAAATCAGTTAGATAAAATAAGGAAAAAAGTTGATAATTTTGAAATTTCTTTAAAAGATGAAGTTAAATGGTATTCTAAAATGAATTCTCAGATATTAAAAATAATAGGTATGAGTGCTACATATGCTCCAAATGAAAAAATTGCTATGGATTTAGCCGCTTATACTTCGTTTTTAAAAGCAAAAGAAAAAGCAGGTCTTGAAAGAGCAGTATTGAGTGCTACGTTTGGGGCTGATAAATTTGCTCCTAGAATGTATACAAAGTTTATTACTTTAATTGCACAACAAAGAGCCTATATTGATGATTTTTTAACATTTGCAAATAAAGAGATGAAAAATTTTTATTATAAAATTATTAAAAATCCCGCATTTGCAGAAGTTGAAAAAATGAGAAACATTGCAATATCTAAACATACAACAGGACATTTTAATATAGATGCTGAGTACTGGTTTAAAACTATTACGCAAAAAATAAACGCTTTAAAACAGATTGATGATAAAATAGCCGATATTATAAAAAAAGATTTATCTAAAATAAAAGACACTACTTTAATAGATGTAGCTATAGGAACGGTTTTAGTTGTAATTATTATTATTTTGTCTCTTTTTATTATTAAAACTTTTTCTATTCAGTTAAGAAGTCTTAAAAGTCTTATTTTGATGATTGCAAAAGAAAAAGATTTATCGATTAAAGTAAAAATTTATGAAGATGATGAGTTTGGAGAAATAAGAAAAGCTTTGAGAGAATTTCTCTCTTCTTTACATAAAGTAATACTTAATGCGTATAGAAACTCTGTTGAAAATAAACATCTGACTTCAAATTTAAAAATCTCTTTTAATCAAATTACTCATAATATGCAGCAAGAGACTCACATTGTACAGGAAGCTGCAAATGGGGCTGATGAGATTAGAGAAAAACTAATAAATGAAGCTAAGAATTCACGCGAAGTGAAAGATGCAATAATTGAGGCTGATAAATCTTTAAAAGATGCTATTACGATAATAGAAGATACAATACAAAATATTGAATATAATGCCCAAAATGAAAATGAACTTGCTATAAAACTTCAACAGCTTTCTCAAGATGCCGAGCAGGTAAAAAATATCTTGACTGTGATTAGAGAAATTGCAGACCAGACAAATTTATTAGCTCTTAATGCGGCAATTGAAGCAGCACGTGCAGGCGAACATGGAAGAGGTTTTGCGGTAGTTGCGGATGAGGTTAGGAAATTAGCTGAAAGGACTCAAAAGTCTTTAGGTGAAATTGATGCTACTATTAATGTAATAGTTCAGGCGATTAATTCTGCAAGTTCTGAAATGAATAAGAATATTGAAAATGTAAATAAAGTAACTCAAAAGACTTCTCATGTCCAAGAAAACATTAAAAATGTTTTAAATAAAATGAGTAAAGTTGTAGATAAAGTTGAGATTAATGTAGAAGAAGTTGAAGAAATTGTAAAAATAATGGAAGATTTTATTAAAAAGATGAAAGAGATAAAAAAACTCTCAAAAACAAATAAAGAAAATGTAATAAAAAATCAATCTTATATTCAAAAAATTGCTAAACTTGCAGATGAACTTTTAAAACAAATTTCTCATTTTAAAATTTAAAAGGGCTAAAATGCCCTTTTAAATTCCGGATAACTTTCAATTCCGCATTCATTAATATCTAATCCTTCGATTTCTTTTTCTTTATCTATTCTAAATGGAATAAATTTATTTATAATATAAATAATTATAAATGATAAAACAAAAGTAAAAATTCCTACAACAACAATACCTTTAATTTGGGCAATAAGGCTAACTCCTTCTCCCCAGATACCAGCAGCAATTGTTCCCCAGATACCATTTACTAAATGGACTGACAAAGCACCCACTGGGTCGTCAAGTTTTAGCCTGTCAAAAAACGGAACCGCATAAAATACTAAAATTCCTCCAATTAAACCTATTATTAGAGCTGCATAGGGAGTTACAACATCTGCTCCTGCTGTAATTGCAACAAGTCCTCCTAAAGCTCCGTTTAAAATCATTGTAATATCAAATTTTTTATAAGTTAAATAACTTAAAATAAATACGCTAAGTCCTCCTATAAGTCCTGCGTTATTGGTGTTCATAACAACAAGTGCAACAGTGTTTGCGGCTTCTTTGCTTGAGATGCTTCCAACACTGCCCCCGTTAAATCCAAACCATCCAATCCATAGTAAAAATGCTCCAAGTACTACAAGAGGAATATTGCTTGCAGGAATTACTCTTACTCTTCCATCTTTTGTGTATCTTCCTTTTCTTGCTCCAATTAATAAAATAGCCGCAAGTAAAGTCCATCCTCCTGTTGAGTGAATTACTGTGCTTCCTGCTAAATCGTGCATACTTGAAATATCAAAAAAAGTATCGGCTAACATATTCGCACCCCAAGTCCAATTTACTATAAGAGGATAAATTAAACCTGCCATAAATATTGTAAATATTGCAAGTGGAATCACTCTTGTTCTTTCACTAACTCCACTGCTCATAATATTTACTGTTTTTCCGACAAACGCCATTTGAAATAAAAATGCGGCATATATACTCATATTCTTACTGTTCCACTCTCCAAAAGCCAAAGTGTAACCCCAAAAGAAAAATACTAAACTTGCTACAATGTAAATCATTGTATTTATTGTCAAAACTGTAGTTACATTTTTTGTTCTTACAAGCCCCGCTTCGAGCATTGCAAAACCGGGAACCATAAAAATAATTAATGTGAATGCGAATAGAGTAAAAAAGGTATCAACTACCCATGAAAAATCCATTATATTTTCCTTTTCTTTATCTGTTTAAATCGCCTCTTCGTCTTCTTCACCTGTTCTTATTCTGATAGTTTTTTCAACAGGAAGTACGAATATTTTTCCATCGCCTATTTTTCCTGTTTTTGCACTTTTTACAATTGCTTCAATTACATTGTCTAAATCTTTCTCTTTTACTACAATTTCAATTTTAATTTTTGGTAAAAAATCCACTATATACTCAGCACCTCTGTATAATTCCGTATGACCTTGTTGTCTTCCGTGTCCTTTTACTTCGCTAACAGTAATTCCATTAATTCCTATTTCAAATAAAGCCTCTTTTACGTCATCTAATTTAAAAGGTTTAATAATTGCTTCTATTTTTTTCATTGTATCTCCTTTTTTAATTTTAATAATATCTTAATTAAATATAAAGATTATAAAAAAACTGATTAAATTTTAATCAGTTTTGAAGTTTATAACGTTACCTTTCTAAAAACGGTAAGATGAAACATTCTATGATGATTTTCATAAAAAAAATGAGTAATGAAGAGATTGAATATGCGGCAAAAAAAGAAAATAATAATAGTGGGTATTAAAAGGAAAGTTATAGGATTTTAATTTTTCCTATAAGTTCCTGTGCTTTTTTTAAAGCTTCTTTAGCATTTTTATCACTTACTAAAAGTACTCCCATTCTACGTCCCGGATGAGCTTCTGGTTTTCCAAATACAATAAAGCGGCTTTTATCACTAAAAACTTCAGGGTCGATTTCGAATGTAGGAATATAAGAGTCTTTGTCTGCTTTAAACGCAGCAGAGGCTCCTGGGGTTAAAAATTCAAATCCAAGAGGCAGGTTAAGAACTGCTCTTATGTGAAGCGCAAATTCGCTTTGGCTTTGAGTGATTAACGTAACAAGTCCGGTATCGTGAGGGCGAGGACTAACTTCTGAGAAGAAAACTTCATCACCTTTTACAAATAATTCGACCCCGAAAATTCCTCTGCCTCCAAGTCCTTCTACTATTTTGCGAGCAATTTCCTGAGCTTTTTTTAAGGCTGTTTCGCTCATTTCCATCTCTTGCCATGAGAAAATATAATCTCCTCCGCTTTGAATATGTCCTATCGGCGGGCAAAATACTATTTCTTTATCGTTTTTAGCAGTTAAAAGTGTAATTTCATAATCAAAATCGATAAACTCTTCTACAATCAGTTCATCCGCGCTTCCTCTTGCATCTGCTTTTGCGAATTCCCAGGCGGTAATTACTTCTTCAGGGCTTTTTACAATGCTTTGTCCATGCCCTGATGAACTCATAATAGGTTTTACAACAACAGGATATCCAAGTTCATCACACGCTTCTTTTAAGTCTTCATATGTTGATACGAATTTGTATTTTGAAGTTTTAAGTCCAAGTGTTTCGGCGGCAAATACTCTAATATTTTTTCTGTTCATGGTTTTATTTACAGCCTCTGCGTTTGGAATAACATGTATTCCTTCACTTTCGGCTTCAAAAAGAGCTTCTATGTTTATAGCTTCTATTTCAGGCAGTACAAAATTTGGTTTTTCTCTTCTTATAACATCAAGTACCTGGTCTTTGTTTTTCATATTAATTACATATGATTTTTGAGCAACGAGCATTGCAGGGGCGTTTGGGTATCTGTCAACGGCAATTACTTCACACCCTAAGCGGTTTGCTTCAATCGCCACTTCTTTTCCAAGTTCTCCGCTTCCAAGCAGCATAATTTTTATTGAATTTGACTTTAAAGGGGTTGTTAGTTTCATTTTTTTCTCCTTAGTTTTGATATAAGTCAAGAAAAAGTTATTTAGCTTCTGCTATTATACCAAACAAAAAAAGGAGAAAAATGAGGCTTAATGAATTAAATATCGGGGAGAGTGGAATAATAAAAAAAATTTACGCAAAAGAGCCTTTAAAATCAAAGCTTCTTTCAATGGGTATCACAAGAGGTGAGAAAATAAAGGTTTTAAAACACACTTTGGCAAAAAATACGTTTGATATAGAAGTAGGCAATTCAAATATTGCTCTAAGAGAAGAAGAAGCAGAGCAAATTGAAGTAGAAAAAATATAAGGATAAGCTATGAAAGAGATTAAAGTAGCGTTGGTCGGTCAGCCAAATGTCGGAAAGAGCCATCTTATCAATTCAATTTCAGGCGCGACTTTACATGTCGGAAATTTTAGTGGAGTAACGGTTGAAAAAAAAGAAGTGGAATTCGAAAGAGGAGGATACAAAATAAAACTTATAGACCTGCCGGGGACTTATTCGCTTCATCCATATACCCCAGAAGAGCAGGTTACAAAAAATTATCTTTTAAATGAAGAGTATGATTTGATTTTAAATGTAATAGATTCAAATCAGCTTGAAAAAAATCTTGCTTTTACATGGCAAATTGCCGATATGCAGCGCCCTATGGTTGTTGCTTTTAATATGTATGATGAATACGCAAGACAGGGAGGAGAAATAGATACAGATAAGTTTTTTAAACTGACAAACATTAGAGCCGAGAATGTATCCGCAAAAGAAAAATTTGGGCTTGAAGAGCTTTTTAGTAAAGTAATTAAAACATATGAAGAGAAAAATATTCCAAGAGTTTATTATTCTGAAATTGTTGAAGAAGAAATTGAAAATTTAAAAGAAAAAATAAAAGAGTGTAAATTCTCTAAAAGATTTGTGGCAATTCGTCTCATAGAAGATGATGAGGATATTTATAAAATCATTCACGAAAAGCCTTGGTATAGCGAGCTGCTTGACGTTTTAAAAGCTGCAAAAGAGAGATTAAGAGTTGAATATGACGAAGAAGATACTAAAACTATAATGTTTGAAGAGAGGTTTGCTTTAAGCAAAGGAGTTGTAACTCAAATTGCTAAAAAAGCAAAAAAAGAGACACTCACTGAAAAAATAGATAAAATCTTAATTCATCCAATCTTAGGGTTACCAATATTTTTGTTTATTATGTGGGCTATTTTTCAGGCAACTTTTAGCTTAGGAAGTATTCCAATGGATTATATTGACGCAAGTTTCGGGGCGTTTGGAGAATGGGTTGGAGGATTGTTGCCTGATGGATTTGTAAAAGATGCTATTGTAGATGGTGTTATTCCGGCAATTGGTGCTGTTGTTATGTTCTTGCCGAATATCCTTATTTTATATCTTGGGATTAATTTAATGGAACAGACAGGATATATGGCAAGAGCTGCATATGTAATGGACGGAGTTTTAAAACGTTTTGGGCTTCAGGGAAGGTCGTTTATTCCGCTTGTAAGCGGGTTTGGCTGTAGCGTGCCGGCATATATGGCGGCAAGAACGCTAAAAAATCCAAAAGACAGACTAATAACCATGCTTGTAATAGGGTTTATGAGCTGTGGTGCAAGACTTCCTGTTTATGTGTTGTTTGTGAGTGCCTTTTTTGCTCCTGAAATTCAGGGAAATGTTTTGTTTGCCATATATATCGGCGGAGCGTTAATGGGGCTGATTGTAGCTAAAATTTTAAGAGTTGTTTTATTCAAAGGCGAGCCGGAGCCGTTTGTAATGGAACTTCCAAAATACAGATTTCCAAAAGTTAAAGCCATTCTTTTTGATTTATGGATTAAAACAAAAATGTATCTTAAAAAAGCCGGGACATTTATTGCGGCTGCAAGTTTGATTATCTGGTTTTTAAGCTCATATCCTGCACATGAAAAAGAGCTTCAAAATATCCCGGATAGTGAAAAACAGGCATATATTCTTGAACATTCATATTTAGCAGATATAGGAAAAGCGATAAATCCAATATTTGAGCCTCTTGGATTTACATGGAAAGAGAGTGTTGCAATATTAAGTGGACTTGCTGCAAAAGAGGTGGTTGTTTCGACTATGGCGGTACTCTATCACACGCCCGATAGTGATGAGACAAGCAAGGAGCTGATTGAAACTATTAGAAAAAATATTCCTTTTGCAACGGCTGTTGCGATTATTTTGATAATAATGTTTTACTCACCTTGTCTTGCGGCAATGGGGACATTTTATGCTGAGGTACCTCAGTGGGCTTGGAGATTGTTTTATACAATTTATCCAAACGTATTTGCTTATATTGCGGCACTGATAGGTTATATGATAGCTAGTTAAGTAATTTGACCTGAGTAAGTCGTTAAACTGCTCTTTAATTTTAAAAAGGAGGTTTAATGAAATTAAAGAGTTTAGTTTTAAGTGCTGTTTTAATATCAGGTCTTAGCGCTTATGACATATCTAAAAACCAGACAGTTGAGGGTTATGTGAAAATTCACGCTGAGAGCGATACCGAATCGGATGCTGGGTTTAGTATGGCGTCATTTAATCTTAAATACCGGCAAAATATTAATGAATTTGTATTTAATGCAGCCGCAATTGCTAATTTTAAAATAAGTGAAGAAAAAGACGCTTACGATGATGACGCTAATAAATTTGGCGTAAGAGAATTTAACATAGAGTATGCAAAAGATAAATTTAGCGCTATTATCGGTAGGCAGGAGCTTGATTTTGCATGGATTGGGGATTATCACGACGCGATAATGCTTGAATATAAAGACGGATATGATGTAAAAGTCGGTGTTTCAAGGGGTAAAATAGTGCTTGATGATGATGCGCCTTTGGAGGATTATGAAAGAATAAAAGATAAGGATGGGGAAAACTCTATTTTATATTTTGGGGATTTGAAATTTGAAAAAGAGTCTTTAAAACTAAATCCTTATCTTTTTGGCGTAAAAGATAAATTTTTTGGGTATGGTATTATAGCAGAATTTGAAAAAGATAATTTTACGCTTCTTGGGCATTATGCAGGAAGTGACGAGGAAGCTGGTAAAGATGGCTGGATTTATCAAATTGAAGGAGGATATTCTTTTGTTGCGGATTTGAAGCTTGGATATATTCAAACATCAAAAGATGGGATTGGCTCTTTGGCGGATTACGGGGATAACATAAATCCGTTGGAAGAGGGGAATTTAGTATATGAAGCCGATGCTAAGACTTTTTATATCGGTGCTGAAAAAGAGATTGATAAATTTACATTGGGCGCAATGTATGGAAGAACAGATACCGATGCTCTTGATGAAGATGAGATTAATTTCAATGTAACTTATGCTTACAATGATAATTTGGAATTTGAATTTATTTACAGCAGAACCGATAATGATGATGAAAAAACAAACAATTTTAAAGGAAGTGTGACTTACAGCTTTTAGGAAATAAAATGATTGAAGAAAAAGAAGAGTTTTTTGACGTTGTATTGTTTTTAACGATTTATTTGTAATTTTTACTGCTAAACTCCTTTAAGGAATGAAAAATGGATTTTAAAGAATTAGTGGAAATGGATTCTCCTATTTTATACGAAATTTTATACGGGGATTAATTTTTTAGCCCTCCTTCTCTCTCCTTTGTTTTGTAAATTTAATTTTATAAAATTTAAATGCCTAATTTTAGGCTATTTGTTTTTTTTCTTAAATAAAACTTGATTTATAAATTTTTTTTTAGGGTTGTTTTAAGTTTTTGATGATATTATTCGCTATCTACAAAAGACTACTTTTTACTTCAAAGGAGATGAATGTATCCAGGTATTACGGTTATTAAAAGAGACGGAAGAAAAGAACCTCTTGATATTAGTAAAATAAGAAAATATACAAAAGCTGCTTGTGAGGGGCTTAATGGGGTTGATTATACAGAACTTGAACTTGATGCAAAACTTCAGTTTCGTGATGGAATTACTACAGCTGAAATTCAAGATACATTAATAAAAACTGCGGTTGATAAAATTGATATTGATAGACCTAATTGGAATTTTGTAGCAGCAAGGCTTTTTTTGTTTGATTTATATCACAGGGTTACAGGTTTTAGCGGTTATGACAGTTTAAAAGATTATTTTGAAAGAGGTGAAAAAGCGGGAAGGCTTCTTCCAGGTCTGAAAGAAAAGTATGATTTAGATGATTTAGATAAATATATTAAAATCGAAAGGGATTTTCAATTTACATATCTTGGCATCAAAACACTTTATGACAGGTATATAATTAAAGATAAAGAAGGAAACCCTATAGAACTTCCTCAGCAGCTCTTTATGGGTGTGGCTATGTTTTTAGCTCAAAATGAAACAAACCCTAAGAGTATTCCTGAGGATGACAGAGACAAGGTAGATTTAAATGATGTTAAGTCAATTAGGGGGTATTGGGCTAAGAAGTTTTATGATGTAATAAGTAAATTTGAAGTAATGGTGGCTACTCCTACACTCTCAAATGCAAGAACCACCCGTCATCAGCTTAGCAGCTGTTATGTAGGAAGTGTAAATGACAATATTGAAGGAATTTTTGATTCGTATAAAGAGATGGCACTTCTTAGCAAATTTGGAGGAGGAATTGGCTGGGATTTTAGTAAAATAAGAGCTCTTGGAAGTTTTATAGACAATCATAAAAACGCAGCTGGGGGGGTAATTCCCTGGCTTAAAATTACAAACGATATTGCAATTGCCGTTGATCAGCTTGGAACGAGAAAAGGTGCAATAGCTGTTTATCTTGAGCCTTGGCATATGGATATATTAGACTTTTTGGATTTAAGAAAAAACTCAGGAGAAGAAAGACGCCGTGCGCATGATTTGTTTCCTGCTCTTTGGATACCGGATTTATTTATGAAAAGAGTTGAAAAAGATGAATTATGGACTCTTTTTGACCCTTATGATGTATCTGATTTAACAGATGTTTATGGGGAGGAGTTTGAAAAAAAATATATTGAGTATGAAAATAATCCTTCTATTCCAAAAAGAAAAATAAAAGCAAAAGAGCTTTGGAAAAAAATACTGCTTGAATATTATGAAACAGGAAACCCTTTTCTTTGCTTTAAAGATAATGCTAATAAAAGAAATCAAAACAACCATTCTGGAATAATAAGAAGTTCTAATTTATGTACGGAGATTTTTCAAAACACAGAGCCAAATTATTATAAAGTAAAAGTAAGTTATGAAGATGGAAGTGTTGATTATTTTGATGAAGAAGAGGATGTAAAAGTTACTCTTGGAGAAGTTGAGGTAGTTGTAAAAGGTAAAAAAATAACTTCTCTTCATTCAATTAACGGTAAGAAAGTTTATATGGTGGAAAAAGTCGCAGTTGATGGAAAAACAGCTGTTTGTAACCTTGCAAGCATTAATCTTAGCAAAGTAAATACTCCTGAAAAAATTAAAGAGGTTGTTCCAATTGCAATTAGAATGCTTGATAATGTGATTGATTTGAATTATTATCCTGTCAAAAAAACAAAAGATACAAACATAAAAAACAGAGCCATAGGGCTTGGTGCAATGGGTGAAGCTCAGCTTTTAGCTGAGAGACAGATTTTTTGGGGAAGTGATGAGCATTTAAGGCTTATTGACGAGATTTTTGAAGGGATTAGTTATTATGCAATAGATGCGAGCTGTGATTTGGCAAAAGAAAAAGGAACTTATCCCGAGTTTGAAGGAAGTAACTGGAGCAAAGGTATTCTTCCTATTGATACGGCAAATGAAGAGGCTAAAAAACTTGTAGAAAGAGACCTGTTTAGTGCAATGCAGTATGATTGGGAGAAGTTAAGGGAAAAAGTAAAAAATGGTATAAGAAACGGATATTTAATGGCAATAGCCCCTACAAGCTCAATTTCAATTCTAACAGGTACAACTCAGACAATAGAACCTGTTTATAAAAGAAAATGGTATGAAGAAAATTTAAGCGGACTTATTCCGGTTGTGGTTCCTAATTTGAATGCTGATACTTATATGTTTTATCAATCAGCTTATGAGCTTGACCAGAGGGTTTTGGTAAAAGCGGCGGCAATTCGTCAAAAATGGATAGACCAGGGACAAAGTTTAAATATTTTTATTACCACAGATAAAGCAAGCGGAAGATATCTTAATGAAATTTATATGCTTGGATGGAAACTCGGAGTTAAATCTTTTTATTATTTAAGAAGCCAATCGCCTGAAGTTAATGAAGAGGTAATGGATAGAAGTATTGAATGTTTTGGATGTCAGTAAAAGGAGTGGAAAATGAAAATAAAAAAACTTTTTAATTACAACTGTCCTATGCACAAAGGGAGTACTACATCAATTATAAACGGATGTACAGAAGGAATTATAAACTTAAATAAGCTTAGCTATCCTTGGGCTTATAATTTGTGGGATATGATGCTTGCAAACACTTGGTTTCCAAGGGAAGTTGATTTAACAGAAGATGCAAGGCAATACAGACAGCTTCTTCCGGCGGAAAAAAGAATGTATGATAAGGCTTTAAGCCAGCTTATTTTTATGGACTCAATCCAGACAAACAATACTCCAGACCACGTAAATCCATGGATAACGGCACCTGAGGTTAATATGTGTTTAGTCAGACAAGCGTTTGAAGAGGCGCTTCATTCACAAAGTTATGCTGTAATGGTAGATAGTATTTCCTTAAACACAGACGAAATTTATGAAATGTGGAGGGCTGATAGCAATCTTCGTAAAAAAAATGAATTTATAGGAAGTGTTTATGAAAATTGGGGAATAAAAGCGCTTAACGGTGATGATGAGGCGAAGGTTTATATGATAGTAGCGAACCAGGCGCTTGAGGGAATTTATTTTTATAATGGGTTTGCGGCTTTTTATGTATTAGCAAGGTCGGGTAAAATGCTTGGAAGCGCTCAAATGATTAGATTTATTCAAAGAGATGAGGTAACCCATACTCTTTTATTTGCTAATATTTTTAAAGAGATAAAAAAAGAGTATCCTGATTTATTTACACCTGAGGTTATTAAAAACATAAAAGAGATGTTGTACCAGGCTTATGAGCTTGAGAGGGATTGGGGCTTTTATATAACAAATGATGAAATTCTTGGAATGAGTAAAGAGCTTATTGACAGATTTACAAAATATCTTGCAAACAAACGTGCACACGCTATGGGTCTTGGATTGCTTTTTGAAGAAGTCGGGTTAAAAAATCCTATTACGTGGTTTGATAGTTTTAGCTCTTTTAATGAGCAAAAAACAAACTTTTTTGAAGGAAATGTGGTAAATTATTCTAAAGGAAGTTTAAATTTAGACGATTTTTAAAATTAAAAAGGAATTTTATGATAGTTAAAGTAGATGTAAGAGATGATAAGATTTTAAAGTTTTTTGATATTTTGAATGCTTTAAGAGATGATTTTGTCATAGATTTTAATGCTGAATATGAAGAGAAAGCGGAGGAAGTTGATTATGAAAATGAAACAGGAGATTTTAAGGATTAAAGCCCCAAAGCGAGGATTTTTTATAATTACCAATAAGGTTTTAAGCGCTGTTGATATAAGTGATATTGGTATTGGGATGATGAATCTTTTTTTAAAGCATACTTCAGCTTCTCTTACGATAAACGAAAATGCATCACCTGAAGTAAGGGTTGATTTGGAAGAGATTTCAAGTTCTTTAGTTCCTGATGGATATCATTATCACCATTCACTTGAAGGTCCTGATGATATGCCCGCTCACTTTAAATCTTCTATGTTTGGGGTTAGTCTTAATATTCCGATTACTGCAGGCAGACTTAATATTGGAATTTGGCAGGGGATTTATTTAAACGAACACAGAGACATACCATCGACAAGAGAAATTGTTATTACTGTTTGGGGAGTTTAATATGGAAATTATTGATTTTAATAAAATTGAGAGTAAAGAGCGTTATAAGTTAATGGCGGGAAATATTATTCCAAGACCAGTGGCTTGGATAGTTACTGAAAATAACGGAATTATAAATATAGCTCCTTTTAGTTATTTTACGGGAGTATCTTCAAAACCTCCTCTTTTAATGGTTAGTATTGGGAGAAAAAAGCCAAGTATTGATGAACCAAAGGATACGTTTAAAAACATAAAAGAGACAAAAAAAGCGAGTGTGTGTTTAGTCCCTCTTGAAATGTATGAAAAAATGGATAAAACGGGAGAAGTTTTGCCTTCAGATGTAAGTGAAGCTGAAAAGTTTGGTATTGAGCTTGAAAGGGTGGATGATAATTTTCCTCCAATTATAAAAGGTTGTAAAAGAGCTTTTTTAACAACGCTTTATGGGACTTTTGAAAATGAAGAGATGGCTACAATTCCTTTTTTTCTTGAAATTAAGAAAATGCTGATTGACGGTGATTTTGAGCCTGTTGCAAGGGTTGGAAAGGGGTATGCAAGATTATGCGAGATAGAAAAATAATTTTAAAAAGTTTATCAGAATTAAAAAAGAGTTAAAAAATGAATGCAAATAAGATAGTATGCGTTGGAAGAAACTATGTAGAACATATAAAAGAACTTAATAACGAAATTCCAAGCGAGCCTGTTTATTTTATGAAGCCTTTTTCAAGTATTGGTGAAGATATTGTTTTGCCCGGATACTCTCCTATGCACTATGAAGGGGAGATTTGTTTTTTAATAGGAGAGAGGATTAAAGTCGGGTTTGGGTTTGATTTTACTTTAAGAGAAATTCAAAGTGAATTAAAAAAAAGAGGGCTTCCTTGGGAGAGGGCGAAAGCTTTTAAAAATTCTGCTGTATTTAGTGATTTTGTAGAATTTGATGATATTAATGCCCTTGGGCTTGAAGTTTATAAAAACGGAAAACTTGTTCAAAAAGGGGATGTGAGTTTGATGATGTATAAACCTGAGTGGTTATTTGAAGATATTGATAAGATTTTTGGGCTGAATTTTGGCGATATTGTAATGA
>Ga0256838_1000696_pt1 | contig 18891 bp, 19 predicted proteins | sample 4571419metaG_FD_185978 | JGI IMG/M metagenome (GOLD analysis project Ga0256838, IMG submission 185978) | Hydrothermal vent microbial communities from Guaymas Basin, Mexico - 4571-419 | ecosystem: Environmental > Aquatic > Marine > Hydrothermal vents | place: Mexico: Guaymas Basin | collected...
AGTCAAACGATGGCAAAAGTATATCTGAAAAATGCTTAAATAGTATTAAATATACTATTTTTAATTTAGAAAAGGTCTAATTTTTTTAATATTTCATCTAATTCAGATTGCATATCTTTGATATTTCCACTAAAACCATCTACTTGTTCATCTTTTCCAATATGTTTATGATGTGGTGGATTTTTCTCTTTTACTTTTTTGTTACTATTGTGATGTGGCACATTATCATACCTTATAATATTTTCTTGATTACTATTTACGATACCAACTGCATATTTCTTTATCTTTTTTTTATCTGAAAATTCTTGAATATTTACATAAAAATTAAATGATTTAAAATCTTTGCTATATCTAAATTCATCAAGAATATCATCATCTATTAGTGAGATATTATCCATAATAAAATCATAATCTAAAGATATTTCAGTTAGTTTTTCAATTTCCATACAAGAAAACATCAACTCATCAATCTTAGTATTTTCCAAGTTTAACCTCAATCTTTTTTATAAAATTAATATGTTCTATAACATCTGTATATTTATGGTATGATTGTTTTTTTATGTTTTCTTGCTTTTCATAAAATTCATCTAAACTAGAAACATTTGCAAAATTTAACCATTTTTGCAAATCTTCTTTCGCTCTTTCTAGTAGATTTATAAGTTTATTTGTTTGACTCATTTTTTACTTCTAACATCTGGTTAACATCACTTATCTGAGACTCAATTTTCATTTTAAGAGTCTCAATGCTTTTATTGAGTTTTTCTATCTCATTTGTCTCTAAATTACAATGCTTCAGTAATAGTTCTTGTAGATTTACCACTTCTATCTTTGTTTGAGCACTATCAACAATTATAGAACTAACAAGTTTGGTAAAAGCATCTTTTGATGTAGTGTTTTGCATAATATTTCCTTAATTATTATCTAGGAAGATTTGGCATACCAGCTCCACCCATACCACCTAGCATACTTTGAAGTTGTTTCATACCATTTTTACCTGAGAACTTTTTAGCCATTTTACCTGCATTTTTAAACTGTTTTAGCATACGGTTTATCTCAACTTGACTAAGACCACAACCTTTTGCAATTCTTTGTTTTCTTGAGTTGTTTAGTAAATCTGGATTTTCTCTCTCTTTTGGTGTCATAGATGAAACCATCGCTTTTATATTTTTTAGTTCATCTGAGTTTTCAAAGTCAAAGTCTTTTATAGCTTTGCTCATATTTCCCATACCTGGTATCATCCCCATAATAGAACTCATAGAACCCATCTTTTTCATAGACTCCATTTGTTCTAAAAAGTCATTGAAATTAAACTTACCTTTTTTTATCTTTTGAGTTAATTTTTTAGCTTGTTTTTCATCTATGATATCAGCAGTTTTTTCAGCTAAGCCCTCAACATCACCAAATCCCATAAGACGATTAACAACTCTCTCAGGCATAAATACCTCTAAGTTCTCCATCTTTTCACCCATACCGATAAAACGAAGAGGAACTTGTACTTGTGAAGAAAGACCAAGTGCTACACCACCTTTTGCATCACCATCATACTTAGAAAGGATAACACCATCTATACCGATTTTTTCTTTAAATGTTGTTGCTGTTCTTACTGCATCTTGACCAGTTAAAGAATCCGCTACATAAAAAATCTCATCAGGGTTTGCAACATCTTTTACAGCTTTTAACTCATCCATAAGCTCATCATCTATAGCTAAACGACCAGCTGTATCTATAAGAACTACATCATAAATCTTATCATTTGCATACTTAAGTGCTGAACTTACAACCTCTACGGGGTTCTTAGTAGCTTCATCTTCAAAAAGTTCAACTTCTATCTGAGTAGTGATTTGGCGAAGTTGCTCAACTGCTGCTAGTCTTTGTAAATCGGCTGCAACTATAAGAACTTTTTTTCTTTTGTTTTTAAGATAAAGTGCAAGTTTACCAGTTGTAGTAGTTTTACCAGAACCTTGAAGACCTGTCATAAGTATAACAGTTGGAGGTGTAGAAGAAAATACAAACCCTTTATTTCCACCAACTTCTAAAAGTTCATTTAGAGTTGCTCTAAGTGCATCTAAAAATTGCTCTTTTCCTATCCCTTTTGCTTTTGTACCTAGTTCAACTTTTTGAATTAATTCTTTAACAACTTTATGGTTTACATCTGCTTTTAATAGCGACTTTTTAAGCTCTGTTAGTGCTTTTTTAAGTGTTTTTTCATCATCAAATGTACGAATTTTATTTATAGCTGTGGTAAATGAACCTGTCAATGTGTCAAACATAAAATACCTTATTTATTGGGTGTAGATTTTTTTGCGATTATATCAAAGTGGTGCTTTTATAAGGTTTAATGAATAAAATATCACTTATAAAATAGTGGAGATAATAATGGATAAAATTGGAAGTTTTATAAATATAAAAACACAAGATTTTTATTTTAATGGTTGTAGTGGTTGTGATGGGGATTGTTGCAATGGTGCAAAAGGTTTTGCACTTTCTCCACTTATACTTGAAGATTTTGAAGAGGTCTATAAAAATTTTGCTATTGTGTTTGGTTTTCAAGATGAAAATTTAAGAGCTTATGTAGTTTTAAATGATGGAAAAAGCCACTGTAGATATTATATAGATAATAAATGTAGTATATATGAACAAAGAACTCCAGCTTGTAAACTATACCCTATAAGTCCATATTTTGAGCATATACTAGTTGATAGTGAGTGTCCATCTATAAATGATAAATCAGGGATTTGTTTATCTCACAATGGTAAAATAAATGATGCTTTTTATACTAAAAGATTGGATAATTTTAAAGATAAACTAGAAAAAACTTATATGTTTTATGATGCTATAAACGATAAAGAGAATTTTGAAGTTATAGGGAATATTTTAGGTATAGATATATTAAAGTACATAAAAAATACAGATGATAAATACTTAAAAATGCATCTTGATTCTTTAAATTAAACAAAAAAGCAAATAGACTTCTTGAAAAAGTGATGTGCTATATTTAAGAGGTTGTACAAGAAGTCTAATATTAATTACGGCTAATATTTTTTTTGATAAACAGCTTTAACTTTTCAAGTGGCATAGGTTTAGCAAATAAAAATCCTTGAATAATAAAACATCCAAGTTCATTTAAAATTTTTAATTCTTCTTCTTTTTCTACCCCTTCGGCAATAGTGTGAATATCTAAACTATCGGCCATAGCAATTATTGCTTTTGTGATAATTTTATTGTTTGAAAGATGAATATTTGTTACAAAACTTCTATCTACTTTTATCTCATCAGGTAAAAGTTTTGTAAGATATTGTAATGTTGTGTTTCCTGTACCAAAATCATCAAAGGAGAATTTTATACTAAATTTTTTAAGATTACTTCTCATTTTTAGTAACTCATCCCAATATTTAACTGCTTTTCTTTCTAAAAGTTCTAATATTAAAATTTTACGAATCTCTAGTGGTAGTTTTTTTAATTCGTCTAAATAATAACTACTTGTAAACTCTTTAATATCTACATTTACACTAACTATTATATTTGCATTAAATTCTTTATTTAGATTATATATATCTTTTGTTGCGGTATACAATACCCAAAGTCCTACCTCTTTTAAATATTTAGATTTTTCTAAAATAGGAATCCATTTTCCATTTGGAATAAATCCAAGTTTTGGATGTCGCCATCTTAAAAGTGCTTCAACTCCTACAATTTTATTGTTTCTTGAATCAATTTTTGGTTGATAAAATAGAAGTAATTCATTGTTTTTTATAGCTTTTTCAAGGTCTTTTTCTAAATTTTTTTCTTCTAAAAAATTATCTTTTATCTGTTGGCTAAAAAATAAAACTCTTTCTTTTGATTCTAATAGTTTTAATTCATATAAAGCCAAATCAGCAGCTTGAAGTAGTTCATCTTTGTTTTTTCCATCACTTGGAAATACAGAAACACCTATAAAAAGGTTGATATCGATTAGATATTTTTCAATTTCTATTGGTTGTTCTAAAATTTTTATAAAATAATTTATATATTTTTTTATCTCCTCTTTATTTTTAAAATTTTTAAATACAATCACAAATTGGTCAGCCCCAATTCTTGCTACGAATGAGTTGTTAAGAGATATTTTTTTTATTCTATTTGCTAATGTTTGTAAGACAAAATCTCCTATTTCATTTCCATAAAAATCGTTTATAAACTTAAAATCTTTTATATCTAAAAAAGCAATAGCAAGTTTCTGATTTAAAATAGAATTTTCTTTTATTGCATTTTCTAAGTATTTAAAAAAATATTTTCTATTAGGTAGGGATGTTAGAGTATCTACAAGAAGAGTATATTTTTTTCTTATTTTTATAGCATCTTGTAGATAAGAGATAAAAAAGTGAGATATTTTTTTGTTGTGTTTAAAAAGTAAAACTTTTTTATTTTTTTTCTCTAAAATAATTTTAATTGTTTTATTATTTACATAAAAAAATAATTCCCCAAATCTATCATTTGATAAATCTAAAAAACTATCTATGATTTTAGCTGTATATATACTTTGAGTATATTTATCAAAATTAAACTCTTCAAAAATTAAATATAAAATCTCTTCAACCTCTGTAAGATTGATATCTATTTTTATACCTGTTTGAAATAATAGTTTCATTTTCTAACCTTTATGCTTAAGATAGAAGCATCATCCAACTCTTTATTTTTTAATGTTTGGCTTAACCCTTCATAAGAATAGGGAATTTTATTTAATCTTATCCCATCACTAAAAAGTGCTATATCATCAATCTCTAAAATATATTCCTTTTTTTTTAAAATTTTCATTCCAAAAATACCCATAGCACTTTGAGAAATGGAATTATTATACAAAAAATTTACATTTCCAAATTGATATAGAAAAATTTTATCTTTTATTTCCCCTATTATAAGAGAAGCTCTTTTTGAATCATAAAAAAGGTAATTTATTACATCAATAGATTCTTTTATATCAAAATGTTTAAATGCTAAGATTAATTTTTTTAATTTTTTTGAAGCAAGATAAACCTCTTGACTTCCATGCCCTTCAATATCCCATAAAGCGAATAAAAACTTTTTACCTGTATTTTCAAAAATCCCACAATCACCACAAGTTGTAATAGATAAAAAAGGGTCTGTTTTTAAAAATGCTTTGAAATTATTAAACTCTTTACAAAATAAGCAATACTCTTTTTTTTCTTTTTTATATACATCAAATATAAATATAGTTCCATCTTTTTTAGGGATTATCTCCATAAAATCTACAATATTTATAAGTAAATTTAAACCAATTCCTAATGTTTTTGATGAGCTAAAACCCTTTTTAAAAGAGGTTTTAATATCAAAACCATCTGAAATATCATCAAAAATAAGTCTATATTTATCTTCTAACGAATAAAAGGTAAATTCTCCCCCTTTTGTATGTTTTACAATATTTAATCCAGCTTCTCTAATAATCAAAACTAATTTTTTATCAAATGAATATAAATCACTAATTAAAGCAATATCTTTTTTAAAATTTATTTTATACTTCATTATAAATTGTTTCTACATCAATATCCCACATTGCTATAATTTGGGCGATATAAGGTGGAATACAACAAAACTCCACTTTTTTACCCAATAACTCTAAAGATTTTTTTAAATCTAAAAGAGTTTTAAATGAAATTTTATTAATAGTTTTTACATTTGAGAAATCTACTAAAACGATGCCATTCTCTTTTTTAGCAATTTCTCTAAACATATCTGATATCTCTACATCATTTAAAAACTCTTTTAATAAAACTTTATATTTCATTATTTCTAAAAGTTTCTATTGCTAATTTTAAATCGGCTCTTGTTGTGATTGGTAAATCTATTTCTAAATGAACTAATGTTTCTGCAACTGCTGGTGTAATACCACTAATTATTAATTCTGCCCCTATTATTTTGATAGCTCTATGAAGTCTTAAAAATTGATTTGCTATTTCAGTATCTATTATAGGAATACCCTCAATATCAACAATCACTTTTAGAGTATTTTTTTCTTTTATTGTTGTTAAGATTTTTCTAATTAAATCAAATGCTTTTTGCGAATCTAAAAATCCAATAAGAGGGATTAAAATAGTATCATTATCTAATTTTAAAATAGGGATATCCATACTTTTTATTGTATCTATTTGTTTGCTTATTGTGTCTTTTTCAGTGTTTTCAAACTCTACAAACATATCAAATGTTAGTGAATATATTTTTTTGATATAAATGTTTTTTTCTTCACAACTTAATTTTTCTTCTTCTAAAACATCAACAAGTTTTAATACCATCTTTGCTATTTCATTGATAGATAATTCATATTTACTTAAATTTGCAACAGCATCGAGTATGATTTTATCTGTGCTTTCATCATTTTCTATTGAATTTAAAATTTGAGAAAAAAATGTTTTAACTTCTATCTCATCAATATCAGTATCAATTTTTGATACCCATTTTGAAATAATTATCTCTTTGTTTTCTAGTAGTTTATTCATAATACTGCCTTTTTTTATTTATTATAGCATAAATTATAATACAATAAAAAAAATAAAGCAAGAGTATTTTATTAGATAAGTGTGGTGCGACCGGAGAGATTTGAACTCTCACACCACTAAGGCACTACCCCCTCAAGGTAGCGTGTCTACCGTTCCACCACGGTCGCATATATAAAATGAAGCAAAAAAAAAGCTTTAACTCTTTTTGAGTTAAAGCTTTGAGGTATATTTGAGTTAAATCTTAAAGATTAACCTAAATATGGGTTAGCATAAAGAGCGATCAATGCGATAACTAGTGCATAGATAACTTGTGCTTCGATCATTGCAAGAGCGATGAACATTGTAGTCATTAGTTTAGCACCAAGACCTGGGTTTCTAGCAGTACCAGCGATAGTTGCAGCAGCAGTATGACCCATACCGATAGCTCCACCTAATGCAGCAAGACCAAGACCAAGACCAGCAGCGATCATTGAGTAAGCTTTAAGAGTTTGGTTAGCAACTTCACCCTCATTTGCGAATACAGCAGCAGATAATGCTACTAAAAGAAATAAAACTTTTTTCATAAATGTTTCCTTAAAATAATTACAACCCGTTCGGATAGCGTAACCTCATAACAAAATGAAGCAACCCCTACATAAATGCAAAGATTTCCCTACTAGAAATTGATGGGCGAATTATACATAAAAACTACTAAAGTGTAGCTTATGCACGACCTAAAGATATTTTGTTACCTTTAAATTCTAGTATTTCTATCTCAATCTCTTCACCCTCAGTTAAAACATCACTAACTTTTTCAACTCTTTTATCAGATATTTTAGAGATATGTAAAAGTCCATCTGTTCCATCTGGTAACTCTATAAATGCACCAAAATCAACGATTTTTTTAACAATACCAGGGTAAGTTTCACCAACTGCATAGTTAATTTTTTCGATTTTTGGTTTGTTTACGATGCCATCGATGTGCTTTCTTGCTCCAGCTACACCATTTTTATCTTTACCACTTACTTTGACTTTTCCATCTTTTTTATCTATATCTATAGCTACACCAAACTCTTCGATAATAGCACGAATAGTTTTACCAGCTTGACCGATAATATCACCTATAAAACTAGGGTCAATATGAAAAATATCAGTAGATGGTAAAACACCATCATTAAATTCTATCTCTTTTTCAGCTTCTATCATTATGTCAATGATATGGCTTCTACCCTCTTTTGCTTGGTAAAGTGCTTCTTTTAGAACCTCTAAACTAACACCACCTAGTTTTATATCCATCTGCATAGCTGTGATGCCATCTTTTGAACCAGTTACTTTAAAGTCCATATCACCATCATGGTCTTCAAGACCCATTATGTCTGAAAGGATTGCATAGTTATCACCATCACTTACCATACCCATAGCAATACCTGCTATAGTGTCAGTAGTTTCAATATCTGCAGCTTTAAGAGCCATATAACCACCACATACTGTAGCCATAGAAGATGAACCGTTAGACTCTAGTATCTCAGAAACTAAACGAACAGTATCACCATTTAAGTCAACTACTGGTTCTAATGCTCTTTTAGCAAGATTACCATGACCTAATTCTCTTCTTTTTACACCCATGATTGGAGATGGTTCACCAACACTAAAACCTGGGAAGTTATAATGAACCATAAAGTTTTCATTTTGAGTTCCACTCTCTGTAAGTGTTTCAAACATCTGTGCATCTTTTGGTCCACCCATAGTTAAAACAACTAAAGCTTGTGTTTGACCACGAGTAAATAGACAAGATGAGTGAGCATTTGGAAGTATATTTGTATCGATGCTAATAGGTCTAACTTCTGTTAAACTTCTACCATCTGCACGAACTCTATCGTTTAAGATTTGACCTCTTACTTGTTCTCTTTTTACTTTTTCTATCGCATCTTTTAGTCCAGCTTCATCCCAATCTTCTTTTGTCTCTAAGATAGATTTTCTTAAACTTCTAAGAGCAGTAGAACGTTCTGATTTTGCCATCTGATTCATTGCATCTTTGATATCTGACATATGGTTATCTCTAACAAAAGTTATCATATCTTCATTTTTCATATCAACTTTACAATCAAGTAATTGAGTCTCTTTCTTAGAAGATGCAAAGAACTCTTCATACTTAGAGTTTGTATCAAAAAGAACCTCTTGAACATCTTTTAGAACATCTATAAGCTCATCTTCATTTAGTGCATTTGATACATGTTTTGAGATAGTTGGTGTCTCAAGTGCTAACTCTATCATAGGGTCAATAGCTGTACCATCTACAAGTTCTTCTACTTCTGAACCTTTAGTTCGCATCTCTATCATAAGTACATCTTCTTTTGTACCTGAAAGGTATAAATCAAGTGTAGAGTTATCTAGTTGAGATTTAGTTGGGTTTAATATAAGTTCACCATCTATCTTAGCAGCTCTTACAGCACTTACAGAAGTATTTATATCTATATCACTTGTATAGATTGCAGCTGAAGCAGCATTTAGTGCTAAAACTTGTAGGTCTGATTCTTTATCTGCTGAGAACACCATTATAGTAACTTGTGTCGGGTGTCCAAAACCTTTTGGAAAAAGTGGACGGATAGAACGGTCAACTATGCGAGATGTTAATGTCTCAAAATCACTTGGTTTAGTTTCTCTTTTAAAGAAACCACCTGGTAGTTTACCAGCTGCATAAGTTTTTTCTATATACTGAACTGTTAAAGGTAAAAAATCATCTTTTACAATCTCTGTTTCATCTATCACTATAGTAGCAAGTATTACTGTTTTTCCTGAACGAAGCCATGCACTACCGTTCGCTTGTTTAGCTACATCTTTAAAAGAATACTCTTCAACTTTATTTTTTAACTCTATTTTTGCATCATATTTCACAACTATTTCCTTCTAATAATCTTTCTATTTCATCATCATCTATCGTTTCAAACTCTTCATAATACAACTCTGTATTAACATAATCATCTATATTATACAAATAATACAAATCATCAGTAAAAGGTTCTAACAACTCTAGTACATCACTTGGTAAAACCGGTGTGGCTATATAAACAGCCTTTGGTTTTTGCGATAAAATCGTTTTTAGTGCCGTCATAAACTTTAAACCTGTTTCACTTCCATCATCAACAAGTAGCACAACCTCATTTTCAACATTAAAAAATGGTCTTCCCTTTCTGTATTTATAAATATAACTTAGTATCTTTTCCTCATATTTTCTGTTTGCTTCTCCATAAATATAATCATACTTTATATCAAATGCTCGCATCAAATCTTCATTTATAACTATCTCTTCATTTTCACTAACTCTTGCTAGTTCACATTCACTATTGTTTAGTGCTAAGATAGCTTCTGTAAACAAAAAATCTATCTGATTATGGTATCTACTGTTTAGGTGGGCAGCAAGTTTTAAACCACCAGAAGATAAAGCTACTAATTTCCATGATTCATCCTTAAACTTATCTCTAGGGATAACATCTAAAAGCTTTCGCGATGCTTCTTGGCGATTTCTGAGTATATTTTTATATTTTTTTATCATATCTAATCATTTTGCGGTAGTTTATGTATAAATACAGGTTTTGAACTAGATTCCATAAATGGTTTAAATACTATTGTAAAATAAACATATCTCTCTTTTATAGAATCAGAACTAGAGTTATGTGTCAATATTGGTCTATTGTTTTCAACATATTTTAAACCAAACTCCCAACATCTTTTCTTATATAAAAAACCTAATTCAAGATTTTTTCTTAAACTTAGTTCCAAATCGTAATCGTATCTTGCACTATATGAGTAATGATTATCTTGTTTATATCTTGATGATACTGTCATATAACTATCTTTAGAAGAATTGAAAAAGTCTTTATAAAGATGGGAAATAGAAACATCTATGCTATCCCCTTTAAAAGAGATTTTATTATAGATTTTAGAAAATTTAGCTTCATCATAATTATAAAATGTATTATTGTAAAAATTAAAACTACTACCTATCTCTAAATCTAGTTCATTCTCCAAATCTCCGTATTTTTCATCTTGAATTTGATTGTTAAATATATACTGAGATAATCTATGATAAATCTTTTGATTACCTAAAGAATCAAATATATACTGAGAAAAACTAAGTTTTAAAACCTCTTCTACATCTGAAATATTGTAAAATTCACATCTAGCATCATCTTGATTAATCAGTTGGTTACAATACTCATCATTATAGCTATAGTAACCATTTTTTTTATCTGTTCCATCAAAAATATACTCTGCTTCAAACTCTACGACATGGGTCATATCTTCATAAGCTTTTGTTAATTGTGTAGATGCAGACAATATGTTGTATTCTCTTAAATATATGGCATTGTTATATTCATCGCTAGATGGTATCTCTTCTTTACCTGCAAAGTTTGAATACTGTGCATATAAATATGCTGTATATGATAGATTTAAATATTCATCAAATAAAGCTGTTTGCATAGTTAAAGGTAGGTTTACATCTGTTTGAACTACCCGTTTGTTTATCTTTCTATATATATTATTACTCTGAATATCTAAATTATATAAAAAATGTTCATCTAAAAGTGTTTCTAAATATCTATGATAATGAAATGTTGGAAGTTTTTGAAGAGTATTATTATTACTTTTCAATGCTAAGTTTTTATAATATTTAAAATAAGTTCCATAGTAGTTTTTATCATCATTATAAAACATATTAATTCTTGATAATACTTGCGAAGTTGTAATAGTTTCTATAGAGTTATTTGTAGATAAATTTATATAATCAACATCATTCATCTCTGTAACATCAACATATAAACCTGATTGTGCTTCTAACTTTACATCAAACCATTGATTTATAAACCCACCATTTTCATACTTCAAATGAAAACCATAATGTGAGTTATTAACTAAATCATTTATTTCATAATATGATTGTTTCTCTTTAAAATACCCAGCAGTTAATTCACCTTTTGAGATTTTACTATCTACAAATCTATATTTAGTATATAAACCATATCCTCTATTTGTTCGAATCTGAGGGTTTATCTCTAAATCCCACCAATTTTCTTTGGCAATATATATAGGTTGTTCATAGTAAAAACCTTCATCATCAGAAAAACCAATACCAGGGAGTAAAAGACCTGTTCTTCTTGTTTTATCTAAAGAATATCCAAAATATGGTGTATAAAAGATAGGTATGTCATATATATACAGTCTAGCATTATATATATCTAACCATTTTGTTTTTGTATTGTAGTTTGATGATGAAAAATCCATCGTCCAAAGTGGATTGTTTGGGTCACATCCACTTAAAGAACCAGCTTCTATCTGCATATCTTCATCTTTTGATTTAGAGTTAGTTGCACTAATCCAAACTTGTGACTTTTTTTCCAATAGATAAAGTGGTTTAAATGCTTTATCTTTATTTATAATATTTAACTTTGCATAATTACCTAAAATCTTATAATCATTTTTATAATTTATACGAACATTATCAAATAGTTCTAATTTACCACTTTTTCTATCATATATAGCTTCTTTAGCAGTTAAAAAATACTCTTTATAGATTACATTAACTTCCCCATGGGCTTTTACTATTTGCCCTTCAGATTCCATAGATGTAGCATATATCTCAACCTCTTCTTTAGCTAAAAGAATTGTACTAAGTAAAGTAACTATATATAAAAATTTAAACATTTACAACCAATGTTTTTGATGTTTTATCATGCCATGATTGACGAGCAGGGTCTAGCATCCCCCATAAAAAACCTAAGTAAAACATCATCTCGCTTATAACACGAAAGATTGCACGATTTAAAGAAGATAAAACATTTGGATACTGAAGTGTACTTATCTCTATAACTCTTATTTTCATGATTATTTTACCTATAGAAGCACCATATTTCATAGTGAAAAATGCTTGGTAAAAAATCTTCATCGCCATATATTCAAGAACAAACATATTTGTTACTATGATTATCTCTTCTATGTCTTTTGCTTGTGAAAAAGAATCCCACAAAGCTATGATAAGTAAAAAAGATAAAAGTATCTCATCTATAAAAAAAGCTAAAGACCTAGCTTTTATAGATGCAAGAGTGATACCCTCTCTATGTAAAATATTTTCAATATCTTCGTTCAACTATATTCCTTAAAGAGCTTGGTAAGCTATATCTGTTCTAATCTTTTTACCTGCAAAATGAACTTGACCACATCTAAGATATGCTCTATCTCTTGCTTGTTTTATAGTGTCACCTAAACCAACACATACTAAAACTCTACCACCAGTCGCAAGAAGTTTATCATCTTCTAAAGCTACACCAGCATAAGATACATGAGTGTATTTTTCTATATCTTCATGGTGTGTTTCATCTTCGATGATCTCAGCAGGAGTTGATGAAGAGTAAGGATAGTTCTCACTTGCCATAACAACACCTACAGCATATTGCTTAGAAAACTCAACTTTTATATCTTTTAGTTGGTTTGTTGATGCTTTATAAAACATATCTGAAACACTTGAAGTCATAAGTGGCATAAGTATTTCACACTCAGGGTCACCAAAACGAACATTAAACTCTAATGTGATTGGTTCACCATTTACAACCATAATCCCTATAAAAAGTACACCCTCAAAAGGTGCTCCCTCTTTTTTCATACCATCTAAAGTTGGAACAATAACTCTGTCTTTTACTTTTTGGTATAACTCTTCATCTACTAAAGGTGTTGGAGCATAAGCACCCATACCACCAGTGTTTGGACCCTCATCATTGTTTAATAGTCTTTTATGGTCTTGTGCAGCTTGAAGTAAGATGTAGTCATCACCATCACAAACAGCAAACATAGAAAGTTCATAACCATCTAAAAACTCTTCAACTATAACTTTAAGTCCAGCATCTCCAAAGCTTTTACCACTTAGCATCTCACTTATAGCTACTTTTGCCTCATCATGGCTTTGTGCGATAATCACACCTTTACCACCACAAAGACCATCAGCTTTTACAACGATAGGTGCAGTTAAAGTATCTGTAAATTTAAAAGCATCTTCTATAGATGCTGTTTCTATATAACGAGCAGTTGGGATGTTATACTTAGCTAAAAAGTTTTTCATATAAACTTTTGAACCCTCAAGTTGAGCAGCCTCTTTACTTGGTCCAAATATAGTAAGACCCTGAGATTTGAAAATATCTACAACACCATCAACAAGTGGAGCTTCCGGACCAACTATAGTTAATTCTATATCATTTGTTTTTGCAAATTCTGCTAGTTCATTGTAGTCTTTTATATCAAGATTTGTACCTAGTTTATGTGTAGCACCATTCCCTGGTTGGAAAAAAAGTTCATGACTTTCCTCTTCGTTTGAGATTGCTCTTGCTATTGAATACTCACGACCACCAGCACCTAAAATTAAAATCTTCATATAAAAACTCCATAAAATATAAATAGCCCGAAAAGCCGTCTCGCTAATGGTTCGGTTCTAAAAGCCGAATTTGGGCGAAGAGAGAAAGTTATAACGGCGACAATTTCTCGGCAGAGTTAACATACCTCAAACGATACCATCGACACACAAACCCCTACTAGTTCGCGATTTGAAAATGTAGAACCCTCAATAGTGCGATTACTCGAACTTTCCAGACTAAGAGTGTCATTATACAAAATAGTTACTTTAATTAAAATTTTATCTTTAGTATATAAAAAAGTTTATCATAAAAACTACTTAAAAATAATTATTTTCCTTTAAGAATATTTATAATATAATTTATCAATGGAAAAAAATTATCCATAGAAAATAATTTGGAGATAATTATGAAACAGTATGAATCATATAAATGTAATAAATGTGGCAATGTTATAGAAGTACAAAATGTTGGTGGTGGAGAACTTCACTGCTGTGGTGAAGCTATGGAGATGATAACAAAAAACTTAACATTAGTAAATCTAATGAAATCTTTTGCAGGTGAATCACAAGCAAGAAATAAGTACGAATACTTTGCTAAAGTAGCACAAAAAGAGGGTTATAGAGATATAGCTGAACACTTTCAAAGAGCAGCAAACAATGAAAAAGTACATGCAAAACTAGAATTATCACTTTATAATAGAATGATAAATGATAGTGAAAATAATTTTGGAGATACTAAAGAAAACCTTCAAATGGCAATAGATGGTGAAAGCTATGAAAACCTAACTATGTATCCAGACTTTGCTAAAATCGCAAAAGAAGAGGGATATGGCGAAGCTTCAAGATTATTTAGTGGTATAGGAAAGATAGAGGTTGAGCATGAAAATATGTTCAAAATACTTTTAGAAAGACTAGAAAGCGATAAAGAGTTTGTAAGTGAAAATGAAGAAGAAGCTTGGATATGTGAAGTTTGTGGTCATATACACTATGGTAAAAAAGCTTTAAAAAATTGTCCAGTGTGTAAACATCCACAAGAGTATCAATCAAGATTAAATTCAAAGAAATAAGGAAAAAAATGAAGAAAAAAATCATCTTAGCAACAGTAGTAGCATCATCTTTAATGGCATCATCTAAAAGGTCAGAAACCGAATATCTCTGTTCCTATGCTTCCTGCATCAAATTCGAAAACTTAACAACCAAAAGTAGACTAATAATCTAGTAACCTGAGTTCGACAATAAAAACACCCAAATATAGGGCAACTAAATAGCAATCTTTTAAAAATTATCCTCTCAACTTAGCTACGGCTAGGTTTTTTAGTATATTTTTTAAAATCTCACCATTTATTTACCCTATCTTTGGGCATTCTATTGTCGAACTCAGGTTAGTAAAAAAAGTGGTATTACTACTTTTTTTATATCTCTTTTAACTCTTTATTTTCAAGTTTATAAACTTTTGAGCATTTATAAGCCAACGATTCATCATGTGTTACTAAAATCATCCCTGCTTTTTCTTTTTCAATATACTCAAAAAAAAGATTCATAACTTCATTTGCAGTTTTTTTATCTAAGTTTCCAGTTGGTTCATCTGCAAAGATGATTTTAGGTTTTTTGGTTAAAACTCTAGCTATGGAAACTCTTTGTTGTTGACCACCTGAAAGTTCTGTAACTTTTTGGTTTATAACATCTTTTATATCTAATCTCTTTAAAAGTTCTTCATCTATGCTTTGTTGTGAAAGAATTGATGCTACTTCTAAATTTTCCAAGCCTGAAAAACCTTTAAAAAGATAATGAGATTGAAAAACAAGACCTAAATCATCCCGTTTCATTTGTGCTAACTCTTTTTTATCTAATTCTGATATATTTTTATCAAATAAACTTATATTTCCATCATCTGGAGTTAAAAGTGTTGAGAGTATGTGTAATAGAGTTGATTTACCACTACCACTAGCACCTATAATAGCTATAGATTCTTTTTGTTGTAATGTTAATGATATATTTGAAAATAACTTATAATCAAATGTTTGCGATATATTTTGTGCAGAGAGTAGTTTCATAATAACCAACTTTAGAGGGTTGTAGAGACATCTCTGTCTCTACTAGATGTAAAAAAAAGGGTTTAACCCATTTGTGCAGCAACTTCAGCTGCAAAATCGTCTTCTTTTTTCTCAATTCCTTCACCAACTTCAAGGCGAACAAATTCAGTAATCTCAGCAGTACCACCAAGTGCTTTAGCTGCTTTTTCAACTGCTTGTGCAACAGTTAATTTGTCATCTAAAACATAGTTTTGGTCAAGTAAAGCTTGTTCTTTATCTAAAGTTGTGTTATCAGAGATAAAACGAGCTAAAGAACCAGGAACAATTCTATCCCAAATTTTTTCAGGTTTACCTTGAGCTTTTAACTCAGCTTTGATATTTTCTTCAGCTGTAGCTAAAACTTCATCAGTAAGTTGACACATAGAGATATACTGAGGTACATTTTTAAGTGGTTTTTTAAGACGAGCTAACTCTTCATTTTCTTTTTTGATAACTTCGATTCTACCGATAGTTTCACTAGCAACATAATCAGCATCAAAATCTTTATATGAAAGTGTAGTTGGTTTCATAGCAGATGCATGCATAGCAACTTGTTTCATAACTTCTCTCATACCTTCAGCAGTTTTTTCACTATCACATTTAGCTGTGATGATAACTGCGATTCTGTTGTTTGAGTGGATATAACCGTTTAGTGCAGTAGTAGCATCAGCAGTTAAAGTGTTAAATCTTCTAACTTCGATTTTTTCACCGATTTTGATTACAGTTTCAGTAAAACTTTTACCAAAGTCACTAGCCATCAATGTAGCTACATCTGCTGGTTGGTCATTATAAATAGCTTCTGCAGTATCTTTTACAAGATTTTTAAAACCATCATTTTGAGCAACGAAGTCAGTTTCAGAGTTGATTTCAACTACAGTAGCTTTTGAAAAGTCATCAGCGATTTTGATACCACATAGACCCTCAGCTGCAACTCTATCAGCTTTTTTAGCTGCTTTTGCAATCCCTCTTTCTTTTAAAAGTTCAGTTGCTTTAGCCATGTCTCCATCAGCTTCAACAAGAACTTTTTTACAATCCATCATAGGAGCATCAGTTGCTTTACGCAACTCTTTTACCATTGCTGCTGTTACTGCTGCCATGACTATGCTTCCTCTGTTGTAGTTTCAGCAGTTTCTACTGGTGCTTCAGTAGCCTCTACCTCTTCTGTTTGCTCTTCTTCAGCTGGTGCAGCTGCAAGTGCTTTACCTTCGTTGATAGCCGCAGTCATCTCACGACAGAAAAGTTGAATAGAACGGATAGCATCATCATTACCAGGGATTGGGTAAGTGATAAGATCTGGGTCACAGTTAGTATCTAATGGTGCAACGATAGGGATGTTAAGACATCTAGCTTCGTTTACAGCGATATGTTCTTTAACAGCATCTACAACAAAAAGCATATCAGGAAGAGTTTTCATGTTACGGATACCACCGAAATATGCTTCTAGTTTAGTTTTTTGACGAGTAAGCATTAAAGCTTCTTTTTTAGTTAAAAGATCGATTTGACCATTTTCTTGCATATCTTCGATGATGTCAAGTTTACGGATAGATTTTTGAATAGTTGGGAAGTTAGTAAGCATACCACCTAACCATCTGTTATCTACATATGGCATATTACAAGCAATAGCAGCTTCTCTTACAGAGTTACGAGCTTGTTTTTTAGTACCAACAAATAAAACTACATCACCTTTAGCAGCAGCATCTACTACGATTTGGTAAGTGTTACGGAAGTAACGAAGAGTTTTTTGTAAGTCAATAATATAGATATTTTTACGAACACCAAAGATGTATTTTTTCATTTTTGGGTTCCAACGACGAGTTTGGTGTCCAAAGTGTACACCACATTCTAATAAGTCTTTCATAGTTACCATAGGTAATCCTTAAAGGCATTTTTCAGCCAGAATTTACTAGTTATGCTTTGAAAATGTCGAACAAATTTCTCTTAAAAAAGAGAGTTGCACTAGTTTTTGACATAATCTGTTAATATTTTAAACAACAATTTGTCGAGTAAAAATCGCGAGATTATATCTAAAGTTAGTTTAGATTATGCTTTTAGTTCTGTTGATTTTTTAAACTTAACTAAAAAATATTCAGGTTCTATGATTCTTTTCAGTTTTAAGCTAAAAATTAGCCTTTTCTCGGAGACAGTCTTATAGACTTAGGTTTTGTACAGGCATAAAAATATTTTAAGCTAATATTTTGGGTTTTTTGTTATTTTTTAACTTTTGGGAGGTGCTTTGTGTTTTTATGTATAAATTGTAACAACCTCTAAGCCCCCTATATTGCTTAGGGTTATTATAAGAGGTTTTGTTATATCTGTTATGCAACTTTTTGAAGTGAGAGTTCTAGCATATTTTCTATGTTAAGATGATAGTCAATAGATTCCTATTCTATACCTGTATTCATACAGATTAGTTTATAGTTTTTAAGTTCTGATAATGATGCTTCTTTTAATGGTTGATACCATTCCATAGGAGTAGATATAATTCTTCCATCTTTGATTTATTATGCTAGATAAATTCTATAGCAATTGCTGCTACAATAAGTACAAAAGCAAAAATTAATAAGTTTCTAAAACTAATGTCAAACAAACTGCTAAACTACTTTAATAGTAAAATCTAAGCAATTTCACACATCTTAATACTTTTAACAAATATTTTACATGAATCTCCTAATTTATGTGTTTAAAAATAATTTCATCGGATTTATCTAGTTTAAAACTATCATACTAATAATTTTAAGTAATAGTTAATTACAACTATGAAGAACTAAATCATCAATTGATATATATACATTATTATCAGCATTTATATATCTTGATTTACTATATCGTAAGAAAATAGTATTGTACTTATGAGTGTTATTAACATTATAGTTTTCATTCTTTTGCCTTTTAACCCAAATTATGCAATAGAAATAAAAAATTATACACTATCATTGCAATCAAGGGGCATTCA
>Ga0256838_1000697_pt1 | contig 18871 bp, 19 predicted proteins | sample 4571419metaG_FD_185978 | JGI IMG/M metagenome (GOLD analysis project Ga0256838, IMG submission 185978) | Hydrothermal vent microbial communities from Guaymas Basin, Mexico - 4571-419 | ecosystem: Environmental > Aquatic > Marine > Hydrothermal vents | place: Mexico: Guaymas Basin | collected...
GGAGCTGAGCCTACTGGCGGGTAGGGATGTGCGTGTCTCCCTGGTGCCCCACGCTGTCTCTAGCATAAGGGGGGCGCTTGCGAGTGTCCACGGCTGGCTCTCACGTGCCGTCTCCAGGCAAGAACTACTTCGTCTCTACACCGGGTTCTACCGTGGCTCGCCCTTCATGCGCCTCGTCTACGGCACGCCGCCAGGCTACCCTGACCCCAAGTACGTGGTGGGGAGCAACTACGTTGACGTAGGGTTTGCCCTGGAAGAGCGGCTGGGCAGGGTGACGGCGTTCGCAGCTATAGACAACCTTGTCCGCGGGGCTGCTGGGCAGGCGGTGCAGGCCTGGAATATAAGCATAGGCGTGGCGGAGGATACAGGGCTTCGCTATCCGCCGCTGAAGCCTGCCTAGGCACGCAGTGAAGGGGCCTCATCGACGCGCATGGACGCCGCGGAGGGGTGCAATAGGATGACGCTCATAGTGGCCAAGGCGGGCGGTCGCGCCCTCATGGCTAACATGGATAAGATACTGGACTCTATAGCTGCCGCCGTTAAGGCCGGGCACCGTGTGGTGTTCGTTCATGGTGGCGGTGACATAGTCACAGAGTATTCTCGGAGGCTTGGTGTGGAGCCGCGATTCGTCACGAGCCCACAGGGCGTTAGGAGCCGCTACACTACACGCGAGGAGCTAGACGTGTTCGTCATGACGCTTGGCGGCCTCTTGAACAAGCAGATAGCCGTGGGGCTTGCGAGACGCGGCCTTCGCCCTGTCGGCCTCACGGGCGTCGACGGCCTGGCGATGCTGGCCCATAGGAAGAAGAGGATAGTGGTCCTCGACGAGGCGACGGGTAGGAAGAGGGTAATACCCGGGGGCTACACCGGCCGGATAGTCGCAGTGAACAGGGACTTGCTATATGGGCTCCTCCGGGACGGCTATACCCCGGTGCTCGCCCCGATAGCCTACGACCCCGAGGAGGCGACCCTGCTTAACGTCGATGGCGACCAGGCGGCGGCAAACGTGGCGGCCGCCCTAGACGCGGACGTGTTAGCGATACTGACCGACGTGGACGGCCTAATAGTGGATGGAGAAGTGGTGTCGAGGCTTACAGCGAGCGAGGCGCTGAGGCTAATCGAGGAAGGCAAGATAGGGGCAGGAATGAACAGGAAAATTATAGAGATAACTCGTGCCCTAGAGAGGGGCGTCAAGTACGCCGCCATAGTGAACGCCTCTAAGCCGGACCCGCTCGAGGCTGCGCTACGCGGTGAAGGCACTGTCATAGAGTACGGCTAGCCGGGCAGCACATACCCGGCCCCTACCTCGACACCCAGCGCCTCAAGCCTCGCCGCGCAGCGCCGGCAGTACCCGGCCTCCTTTCTGTCAACCTCGATTATGCTGTTGCTGAAGCTCATAACGCACCGTGGGTCAGGGCAGTGCTCCAGCCCAAAGCCGTGCCCAAGCTCATGAAGCGCCTCCTTCAGCAGACGCAGCAGGTAGAGCTCCTCGTCGGGGGGCTGACCATAGAACTCGGGGCGCAACCTCTCAGTATAGACCACGCCGACCCCGCCGCCCAGCACGGCATGGCCGAAGACAAAGTTCAGCCCGGGCGTGTAGCCATCGCCCCCTACAACCAGCAGCAGTGCATCAGCCTCAGCCCTCTCGCGCAGCAGCACAGCATAGCCTAGGACCTGGTTGCTAATCCATTGGCCCCGCGTGACGTCGAAGAACTGGACTGGCAGCCGTACCTCCCCATAGGGCGTGACATCTAGGCCCGGGAAGGCCTCGCCAAGCCTCTCTGTGAGCCAGGCTACACTACTGTGAGGCTCCATGTACCACGCTACGGCGAGGCTGCGCCAACGGCCCAACACGGTGCCCCTCGCGCCCCAGGGGCCAGGGCCCCGGGGGCTGGCAAAAGCTGGTTAGGGGCTAGGCCGGCGCTATGCCTAGCTTCTTTTCGAGCTCCTTTATTGTGGCGGCTAGCTTCCTCTCCTGCTCCTCTAGCTTCTTGAGGCGCAGCTCTGCTATCTCGAGCTCGTCCTCTATGTAGCGGAGCGCCTCCTCCAAACCTATCTCGACAAGCATTGGGCCGATGCTGCGGAATACTGTGCGGGGCTTCTTCTCCTCCAGTATTCTCTTAGCGTTGCGTAGCTCTGCTATGCGGGATCGTAAGGCCACTATCTCGTTCCTTACTGCCTGGTACTCGTAGAGCAGCTGTTGGAGCTTAGTGATGTCTGCTGACATGGTTGTCCACCGTGGTGGTGTGCTATGCTAGAAAGCGTCTCGCGCGAAGAGGGGCTCGGGGATAGGCTATAGCTTGTTAAAATAATCGAGTGGATTGGTGCTACTTCTGCTGCTCCTGGCGAGCGAGCTCTTCTACCTGGGGGAGTATCTCGTTTATCTTCCTGTTTATCTCCTCGAGCTTCCTCAGCAGGTCTAGCCTAAGCTCCTCGAGGGTTGCTATACGCTCCTCTATCATCTTCCTCGCGTCGTCGATGCCTACCTCGACACTCAGGCGCCCACCGACGCCCATTATCACGGTCTCGGGCTTCTCTATCTTGGCGCGTATGAAGTTGCCGGCGCCTATCGGGACAAGCACGGTCTTGCCCTCGCCGTACTTCTTTATGTACTCAAGCACCTCTATGCTTGCAGCAAGGTCCTGTATTGTGGCGTTGATTATGTCGATCTGTGCCCTCAGCTGGTCGGCCTGCGCTATGAGGCTCCTTAGCTCATCCTGAAGCTTACGGAGCTTCTCATGGTTCTGAATCTTGGCCGCCACGGTTCTCACCGTGTATAGTTAGGCGTAGCCGGTTTTACTTAAGTGTTTGGCTCAACATAGCTACGAGATAACTATATATTCAGATACATATGGAACTGGTTAATAGGTCGTTTACGGCCTGTCTCTCTGCTCGGCCACATATTACAACCGGTGCAGCGTAGAGCCAGGGCACTGTAGACGGAGACTGTCGCCGAAGGATGGTGGAGGAGTAATGCCGCATGGTCTGATAGACGAAGAGGAGCTTGGGAGAACAGTCCAGCTTCTTTACGACGCCTTTGCCCTCGTAGAGAGCGTGGGGGGAAGCTTATCTCCCTATGTGCCTACGCAAGACTACGTCGCTGGCCTCATAGCCGAGCTTCTTGAGGCGCTCGCTGTACGTAGCAGTCGTGGCGAGAGGATGGCGGTCTACTATGAACCTGGCTGTGGGACGGGAAAGATGGCTATAAGGGCGGCCAAGCGCGGCATGTACAGCATCTGCCTAGAGCTAGACCAGTATCTTGCTAAGGAAGCCGCCTTGAGGGCCCGTGCGAGTCCGCTGCTTGACGTGGTTATTGGCGACCTTTCAGTGTTCCGTCCACGGCTGGCTCACGTCGTCTACGCCTATTTGCTGCCGAGGGCTGTTAGAAGGGTTCTCGACGCACTAATGGGCAGCCATGCGGTGGTTGTTAGCCTTGACTATCCGGCCGAGGGGGACCGGGGGGTGCTGAGCCTGGCGAAGCTAGACGTCGCTGGGAGGAGCTTGTTCGTCTACCGTGCTTAGGTCGCTCTACACGGGGCTCTAGGTGGGTGGACCTGCAGCAACACCGGCTCCTCCAGGCCCTGTGCGTGAAGCAAGGCCATGCCGCTTGGTAGCTTCGGGAGGGGCAGTGCCTGGGCCTCCGGCAGCACCTCCTCTAGGGCCCTCATGTCGTCGGGCGAGACAGTTCTATGCACGAAAAGCGTGTTCATGTTAGCTAGTGCCTGGCTTGGCATTGCACGGGGCGTCGTGGAGACGACTATGAGGCCTAGCCTGTACTTTCTGGCCTCGGTAAGGAGGTGGAGGAGAGTTGTGGTGTCTGAGAAGTTATGGGCCTCCTCCACGACGGCGGCTAGCGGCGGTAGTGTACCCTGTTGTACATTGACGTAAAGATACTCAAGTAGGAGCATAGCGTAGAGCCTGCGAAGCAACGGGTTGAGTATCGATGATAAATCAATTATGGCTACCTCGCTCTCCCTAAGGGGAGGCGGCGGCGCGTTATCTACGCGGAGCGTGAAGAGATTAGCGTAACGTTCGTCGAGGCCTAGCATTGCGAGGCGCCTTATTAGCGCGGCCCAGGCCTCCAGCTCGCCCTTTGGAGCCTCCACTGCCCTGGCGTGGTAGGCCTCGAGGACTGCGCGAAGGAAGTCCCTTAGGGTTCGCGCGCTCAGCAGGAGCCTTGCAACAGCTCGGAGCCGACGGTTGCCGGAATCTTGTCCGAAGAGCTGGGATAAGATAGCTTCGGCCTCGTCGATGCCTTCTACCGACGCTGCAGCCAACAGTATTGTTAATATGAGGCTTTGGTTCCTGCTTAGGCCGAGCACCTGCTCGAGCATTGATATGGCCTCGTCGACGCCCATTGAGCCAGTGAGTAGGGGCACCTGTGGAAGGCTGTGGCCCGTGAGGAGCTTGGCGTCAGGAACAAGCATGTAGTACTCATTGTGCCAGTCGAGTACAAGACCGGCGACCTCAAGGGCCTCGGCGGCGCAGCGGATTATGCGCGCAGCTGTATGGCTCTTGCCAGAGCCTGTTGCTCCGAAGATGCCGATATGGGTCCATAGGTGGTGCTCGTCGAGGCCAACCTCTATGCCGCCGCTGGTACCAACTATCAGCGGTCCCTGTGGTGCTCCAAGAGGCCTCGGGGGCAGAGGCGCCGGCGGCGGCGGGAGGAGCACATAGCTCTCCCTGCACGTGCCTCTACACTCTTCGACGCGGAGTCCAGGCATCGAGGCAAGCAAGGCCCCTACGTCCTCATCACCTTCGATTATGCTCCAACAGCGTCCTCTGCGGCACATGAAGCGGTATGTGCCTCCAAGGTTCTTCAATGCTGTATAGAACTCATCAAGCATATCAATGAACGAGGGATCGTAGCTAAGCACGGTGTATTTCTTCAGCTTCCTTCTCCGCAGCGTGGTGCCGCCCCGGGAGAGGCCTCCAGGGCTCATCCTCTTCGGGAGTGAGAGGCGGGCGACACTATGCGGAGCATGGCGTGTGGGTAACACTGTCCCCCGGGGTCCTTACTGCAGCCAGCATCTGGAAGGGAACCACGCTGGGGGTGTGTGGCTGTGGCTCTCGCGCTTCACGCGTCTAGGCCCATAGAGCCTGACCCGGCGCTCCTAGATGACAGGGAGGCCGAGCTAAAGAGGCTTGAGGAGAGGCTAGAGCAGGTTGAGGACAAGGTGGGCGAGCTCGATGCCCGCTTCGAGTCCTATAATGCTGCGTTAGCGCTCTACGAGACAAGAATAGGCAGTCTAGAGGCCTTCCGCACTGTTGCATCCCTCATAGGCTCATGGAAGGCCTCTACATGTATCTACCGCGAGGGTAGGGTATGTAGGCTCTGGCGCCTCACCGAGGAGGCCGCCAAGCAGCTCGCCGACATAGTAAGCCGCGAGGATGGTGTGCCCCGCGTAGACGTCTCTAAGGCGCCCTGGTTCTGTGCGCTCTGCCCCCTCTACCGTCAAGCTAGTCGGGCCTAGCCCCTCGGGAGGCCGGGAAGCCTTATACGCCCCAGCCTGGGGGAATCCCCAGCTATTTCATGGCTGCGGGGGTGCCCGAGCCAGGTCGAAGGGGGCGGGCTCAAGACCCGCTGGCGTAGGCCGGCGTGGGTTCAAATCCCACCCCCCGCACCAGGGCGGATAGGTTTCCGGCACCGCCCCCTCTCATCCTCTATAGAAACAGTGCCCGGCTTCTCTGCCTTTACAGACGCCGTGGGTCGGCTATCTTCCCGACTACTGCCGTGGCTGCGGCGACGTAGGGGCTGGCCAGGTACACCTGGGCAGTTGCGGCTCCCATCCTGCCCGGGAAGTTCCGGTTACTCGTAGATACCACTACCTCCCCCTCGCCTGCGACCCCCATATGGGCGCCGAAGCATGCCCCACAGCCCGGCGGCGTAACCACAGCCCCCGCCTCGTGGAGAATGGCCAGCGTGCCATCCCGCAGTGCCTCCCGGTAGATGCGGCGGCTGGCGGGCGTGACAATCAGCCTAGTTCCCGGCGCAACTCTCCGCCCCTTCAACAGCCTCGCAGCCGCGTGGAGGTCCTCAAGCCTGCCATTAGTGCAGCTGCCTATGAACACCATGTCGACCTCGACGCCCTCATGCTCGGCGAGCGGCGCGACATTGTACGGCGCTCCGGGGGTAGCCAGCATGGGCTCAACGGCTCCAAGGTCCACCTCGAGGACCTCATCCCCCTCCTCCGGCCTGGCTGGCCTCGGCGGCCTGCCCCCCGTGTCGCTGCCACGCACACCCCGTAGCCAGGCTGCAGCCTCCGCATCAAACGGGAAGAGCGCAGTCTTAGCGCCAGCCTCGACCATCATGTTAGCTATCGTCACACGGTCCGGGAACCGGAGGCCCCCAACGTCTCCGATGAACTCCACACTACGGTAAAGTGCGCCGTCGCCGCCGAATATGCCGAGAAGAACTAGAGCAACATCCTTGCCAGTTACCATGTCCCCTAGGTGGCCGCTAAGCCTCACGTAGAGGGGCTCCGGGACCCGCAGCCAGATAGAGCCAGCCACAAGGAGATAGGCGGCCTCAGTGCTCCCGATACCAGTCGAGAACACCGAGAGAGCCCCATAGGTTATAGTGTGGCTGTCAGCGCCCAAGACAAGCTGCCCGGGCCAAACGAGCTCCTCGAGGGCAAGCTGATGCATAATCCCCTCGCCTACATCGTAAAGCCTACAGCCCTTCTCGCGTGCAAACATCCTCAGCCTACGGTGGCCCGTCGCCGCAGCGGGCGTGGGCGCAGGGGAATAATGGTCAAGCACAATGACGGCGCGGCTACAGTCAGCTACGTCACGTGCCCCGGTCTCCTCTAGCACGCGGAGAGCAAGCAACCCCGTGACATCATTCATGAGCACCATGTCGGGCTTCACTACGACTATTTCGCCCCTCTCCACTCTGCCCTCAACAAGGTGCCGGGCGAGTATCTCCTCCGCCATGCTCGGCAAGGTAAGCTCACCACCGCTGCCCTGGGAACAACTAGCAAGTAACCCTAGAGGCCACTCTCTCTCCGAACTCCACGGTTGAGAGGCTTCCACCCAGATCGGGCGTCGCCTCGCCCGAGGAGAGGGTGGCCTCAACAGCCGCCTCCACTGCCCCCGCGGCCTTCTCAAAACCGAGCCATCTCAGCATCCAGGCGGCGGAAAGGATGGCGGCTGTGGGGTTAGCGACGCCGCGGCCAGCGATATCCCAGGCAGCCCCATGGACGGGCTCGAAGAGGCCCCTCTCGTCGCCTATGTTGGCGGAGGGTGCGAGCCCTATGCCGCCCGAAAGCTCCGCTGCAAGGTCGCTCAAGATATCCCCGTACTGGTTCATTGTGAGTAACACGTCTAGCCCAGACGGGTCCCTAGCCATTACGACGGTCGCGGCATCCACGTAGAGCTCGTCAACCCTCAGCTCCGGCCAGCCACGCCTTATCTCATCCACTGCGGCGTCGCGGAAAAGCTTGTCAGCGCGACGAAGCACGTTAGCCTTATGCACCACCGTCACCCTCCTCCGCCTCCTGGCGGCCCACTCCGCGGCCACGCGGGCAACGCGACGAGACTCGGCCTCCGTGACAACCTTGACCGCGAACGCCGCCCCCGGAACCTCCCACTCAACGCCGGCATAGACATCCTCCAGGTTCTCTCTGACAATAAGCAGATCCATCTCCCTCAGAGGATGAGTACCGGGGAGGCTGCGCGCCGGCCTAAGGTTGGCATAGACCCCAAGCATTCTCCTCAGGGGGATAACGACATCGCCTGCCGACTCCCCCACGGGGCCCTTGAACACGGCGTCGGCCCACTCGGCCGCAAGCCTCCTCGTCTCCTCCGGCAACGCCACCCCATACTTCCGGAGAGCAGAGTCGCCAGCCTCTGCCCGCCTGATCTCTAGCTGTAGCCCGCAGCGTGACACCGCCGCCCTAAGCACCTTAAGGGCAGCCTCGACAACCTCTGGGCCTATGCCGTCGCCTGGGATGACTAGTACACGGGGCGGCCTGCCTTCACGCACCCATCTCTGCTCCAATGCTCCTCATCCTCGACGTGTAGTACTCCTCTACCCAGCGCTGAAGTGTGTCCTCATCGACTTTCTTTAATCGAGGCGCATGTTCCTTCAGCTTCTCGAGTATATAGCTGACGAGATCCTTCGAAGGCTGGAACCCCATGGCTTCCAGTGCGTGTGCTACCGCGGCCCTGCCGCTATGGCGGCCGAGCACTATCCTCCTACGGTTCCCGACGGCCTCGGGAGGCATAGGCTCATAGGTTGCAGGGTTGGAGAGCACCCCGTGCACATGTATGCCCGCCTCGTGGGCAAACGCGTTGAGCCCAGTCACCGGCTTGTTGGGCGGGAGCTGGACCCCGAAGACCCTTGCAACCTCTTTCGAGACCCTGGTGAGCATCCCCAGCCTCACGCCTGTACGCCTACCCATGAGGAAGTGGAGGGCGGCCACTACCTCCTCGAGCGCCGCGTTGCCCCCTCTCTCGCCAAACCCGTTAACGGTAACCTGTACGCCGTCCGCCCCACCCCTTACCCCGGCGAGGCTGTTAGCAACGGCTAGGCCGAAGTCGTTGTGGCAATGCACGTCTATCCTAACCCACTCAGGTAAGGCCTTCCTTATGAACGAGACTAGCCACTCCATCTTCCAGGGGGTAGCAGTGCCGACGGTGTCTGGTATATTTATGTACCTGGCGCCGGCGTCTGCGACCGCCCTATACACGGCGGCAAGGAACTCGGGATCGCTCCGGGTCGCATCCTCTGCGGAGAATAGGACCTCAGCGCCATAGCCCCTAGCCCTCTCGACAGCCCTAACAGCAGCCTCTATGACTTCCTCCCTACTCATTCGTAGCTTGTACTTCATGTGGATGTCGCTGGTGGCTATGAAGACGTGTATAATGTCTGCTTCTGCCTCGGCCGCGGCGTCGATGTCCCTAGGGCTTGTTCTCGCAAGGCCCGCTACCCTAGCATAGGAAGCCTCGCGCTTGATCCTTCTCACGGTCTCGAAGTCTATCCGCGACGACGCGGGGAACCCGGCCTCAATGATGTCAACATGCAACTCGTCGAGCAGACGAGCTATGTATAGCTTCTCCTCTAGGTCAAGCTCGATACCGGGCATCTGGTCGCCGTCACGTAGCGTGGTATCGAACACCCTTATGCGAGTTCCACTTTCGGCTGCACCCCCTGAACTTATCCAATAGGCAAGTAAGCCGTGACGGCACCCAGCGCTCCCCTGTTCAAAACATTTTCTATCATTATAGAGTGTCTCAGTTAGTGTTTTGAACTGTGGGACAACCGGGGGCCATAGCTCCCCGGCGGAGCCGGCCCGGGGGAACAACACCCCGAGCTGGTCCTCCCTCAGCAGAGGAGGTGGTCCGGTTGTCAAACATTTGCTAGGCAGGTGCGGAGGTGCAGCCGAAAATGGAACTCGCGTAGTTGACCACGCGGCACGTGTGCTGCGCGAGCTCGGCGTTAACAAGGTCTTCGGCATAACCGGCGGCAGCATAATGGGCTTCTTTGACGCGCTCGCCCTCGAGGATATAGAGATCGTGATGTTCCGGCACGAGCAGGGTGCTGCACACGCAGCTGACGCGTATGGCAGGATAACCCGCCGCCCGGGAGTAGTGATGGCGACCAGTGGGCCTGGCGCCACGAACCTGGTAACCGGGATAGCTAACGCCTACTTCGACTCGTCCCCGATGATGGCTGTGACCGGCCAGGTTCCAACGACGGTGTTCGGTCGCGACGCCTTCCAGGAGACAGACATCGTGGGCGTAACAGCTCCAATAACCAAGTTCAACTACCAGATAAGGAGGCCGAGCGAGACGGGGCCAGCGATACGCGCCGCGTATAGGCTCGCCTATGAGGGACGGCCAGGGCCAACGCTCGTCGACTTCCCCAGAGACGTGCAGCTGGCGCCCTACAGCTGCGAAGGAGGGGAGCAGGCGTACCTACCCCTAGACTTCTCCAAGTATAGGCCGCCTAAGCCTGACCCAGTAGCGATCAGAAAGGCTGCCAGGCTGCTCGCCGTGGCCTCTAGGCCGGTGATACTCGTCGGCAATGGAGTCTACTGGAGCCAGGCGTGGGGCGAGGTGCTCCAGCTCGCCGAGCTGCTACAGGCACCGGTCGTGACCACACTGCCCGGCAAGAACGCGGTACCCGCCAACCACCCGCTCGTCATGGGCCCGGCCGGCATGCACGGCAGGCTCGAGGCCGACGCTGCACTCGCGAACGCAGATGTCGTGCTAGCGGTCGGCACCAGATTCTCCGACCGCACAGTCGGCAGATTCGGCCCCGAGCTAGGCGAGAAGAAGATAATCCACATCGATATCGACCCCAGCGAGCTCGGCAAGAACGTGAAGCCCGCGGTGGCGATAAGAGCCGACGCGAGAGCGGCTCTGCGCGCACTCCTCCGCGCGCTGCCCGCTGTGCCACGTCGCGACACGAGGTTCCTCGAGTGGCTCAACTACATCCGCCGTCGATACGAGGAGGCAATGGAGGCCTGGGCACGGCGCCTACGCAAGTTCGCGCCATGGAAGGTGCTTCGGGCGCTTCGTGAGGTAGCTCCGCCCGATACGATAACAGTCACGGGGGTCGGCAGCCACCAGATGTGGGCTGAGCAGCACTGGGACGTGCTCGTTCCAGGCACGTGGGTCACCAGCGCCGGGCTCGGCACAATGGGGTTCAGCGTGCCAGCAGCCCTTGGGGCGAAGATTGCTGCCCCTGAAAGGCCCGTGCTGTGCCTGGATGGTGATGGCAGCTTCCAGATGACTATGAACAACTTGGCCCTGGTGAGGGACTATAACCTTCCGGTCACGTTCGTCATATTCGATAACCGTGCGTTGATGCTCGTGAAGCACTGGCAGATATACCTCTACGACCGGCGCATAGTCGCCACTGAGTACAGTAGCCGCCCCGACTTCGCTAAGATAGCTGAAGCGTATGACATAGAGGCAGTCAGGCCGTCAAGCCTCAACGAGGTAAGAAAATGGGCCGACTGGTCGATAAGAAACAATGAACCGATAGTGATAATAATAGACATCGACAATGAGGAGGACCTTGTGCTGCCGTGGGTCAAGCCTGGTGAGTGGCTGACGCAGGCCGTGAAGCCGCCGGGTCTCGAGGACCTGGACCTCGTCTACCGGGAGGACTGGAGGCCCCCAATAGAGGCGGAGGTGAGGGCCTCATGAGCAGCGGCAGCTACGTGCTCGAAATAGAAGCATGGAATGGGATGGACGCGGTTATGCGGATAACCAACATGGCTAGGAGAGCGAAGCTTGCCTTCAACGAGATGCGTGTAGTCTTCAACGGGGAGCGGTTGATACACGTGGAGCTCCGCGTGGAGGGCGAGGAGTTCGAGGCACGCTGGCTCGCCGCTAAACTAGACAGAATGCCAGAGGTGTACAGCGTAACCATGAGACGAGAGGAGGACATTCTCGAAGAGAAGCTAGTCGCCTAGAGCCTTCTCCTAGTGGCCAACAGGTTTTACACTATGGTGTTGTGGTGCACCGGGCTCTCTGTTCCCAGTATCTCCAATGTCGCGTTGTTTGGGTAGTGTATGCTCTGCTCTAGCGGAGGTGAATAAGTGGTGGCAAAGATAATACGTGACGAGGACGTGAGCCTTGAGCCCTTAATGGGTAAACGTATAGCTGTGATAGGCTATGGAAGTCAGGGCAGGGCCCAGGCCCTTAATCTGCGCGACAGTGGGCTAGATGTTGTGGTTGGTGTGAGGCGTGGCGGCCCCAGCTGGGGCCGCGCCAGGGAGGACGGTATGGAGGTCTACGAGATACCCGAGGCGGTCCGGCAGGCGGATGTCGTGATGATGCTCCTCCCGGATATGGTGCAGCCTAGGGTGTGGGAGGAGCAGGTGCGGCCAAACCTGCGGCCAGGCACGGTTCTCGACTTTGCACACGGCTTCACGGTGCACTACGGCCTCATAAGGCCCCCCGTGGACGTGGACGTGGTTATGGTTGCTCCTAAGGGGCCAGGCAGGCTTGTCCGGGAGGAGTTTCTCCGTGGCCGCGGCGTGCCCGCGCTTGTCGCGGTCTGGCAGGACGCCACTGGCAGGGCGTGGGACACTGTGCTTGCCCTTGCGAAGGGGATAGGCGCCACCAGGGCAGGCGTGATAAGGACGACGTTCCGCGAGGAGACGGAGACTGACCTCATAGGCGAGCAGACGGTGCTCGTGGGCGGCCTCATGGAGCTCATAACTAAGGGTTTTGAGGTTCTCGTCGAGCTAGGCTACCAGCCCGAGGTTGCCTACTTCGAGGTGCTTAACGAAGCCAAGCTGATAATGGACCTAATATGGCGCTATGGGATAGTGGGTATGCTTGAGAGGGTGTCGGTGACGGCTAGATACGGCGGCCTCACCGTCGGCCCCAGGGTCATAAACGAGGACGTGAAGAAGAGGATGTTTGAGGCTGCCGAGAGGGTCCGCAGTGGCGAGTTCGCAGAGGAGCTCCTGGAGGAGTACAAGAGGGGCATGCTGACCCTGGAGAAGCTGATGAATTCACGGAGGAGCCACATGATAGAGAAGGTCGGCTCCGAGATAAGGAGGATGGTGTTCGGCGAAGGCGGTGAGTGATGAGCGGGCTTCGCAGCAGCGTGGTGCGTGAGGGGCCTCTCCGCGCCCCTCACCGCAGCCTCATGGTAGCCGCGGGGTTGTCCCCCGAGGATGTCCGTGACACCTCGAAGCCTCTCGTAGGGATAGTGGTCACCTATTCGACTATAGTGCCTGGGCATGCCCACCTGGACCGGCTTGCAGCGGTTGTCGCCGAGGGTGTCGCGGCTGCGGGCGGCATACCGGTACTGGGGGCAGCGGGCTCTGTCTGTGATGGCATAGCGATGGGACATGAGGGTATGCGGTACAGTCTCCCGATGCGGGAGAATGTTGCTGACGCTATAGAGGCGTTCGCGGAGGCTCACCGCGTTGACGCTGTCGTGGCGGTCACCTCGTGTGACAAGATGTTGCCCGGCGCTCTCCTTGCTGCGGCGAGGCTGCGAGAGAAGATTCCCTTCTACATAGTCAACGGTGGCCCCATGCTAGCGGGCAGGGACCCCTCCTGCGGGGGGTGTCGTGTCGCGCTGGGCCATGTCTTTGAGGCGGCTGGTCGTGTGGCGCGTGGCGAGATGAGCGAGGAGGCGCTCCACGTTCTTGAGGAGAGGGCTCTGCCGGGTCCCGGGAGCTGCGCCGGCCTCTACACGGCCAACACTATGGCGCTTGCGGCGGAGGCCATGGGCTTCATAGTTCCCGGCGGCTCTACGGCGCCTGCTGTAAGCGCAGAACGGCTCTGGGTGGCGAGGAGGACCGGAAAGCTGGCGGTCAGGGCGGCGCTGAAGGGCATGAGGGCTTCCATGTTTGCGACAAGGAGGGCTCTCATGAACGCCTTGGCGGTTGATGCTGCCGCCGGCGGCTCTACTAACACGCTCCTCCACCTGACAGCCTTCGCGGCGGAGGCGGGCATAGACGTGGACTTAGATGAACTCGAGGAGGTGTTCTCCTCCACGCCCTGGATAGTAGACCTGGAGCCGGGCGGAAGAGGCTACATGGAGGACCTCCACGCCGCAGGCGGTGTGCCGCTCGTGGCTGGCTTGCTCGCAGAGAGGGGCCTGTTTGACGTCGATGCTCCCGCTGCCACCGGTGAGCCCTGGCGCAGCCATCTCCCAGCGCGGCCTCGTGCGGCAGGAGTAGTAAAGGATCCTGGCGAGCCGCTGGCTCCGCGTAGCCCGCTACGGGTCCTCCGGGGCAGCCTAGCGCCCCAAGGCGCCGTGATCAAGGCCGTGAAGGTGGAGCGTAAGAGGCTCTGTGGCCCAGCCCTCGTCTTCGATAGAGAAGAGGACGCTATAGAGCATGTGCGGAGGAACAGCGTAGAGGAGGGTACGGTGATAGTAGTCCGCTATGAGGGCCCCAGCGGCGGCCCAGGGATGAGGGAGATGCTGCAGCTAACCAGCCTGCTCTACGGGCTCGGCCTCGGCGATCGTGTGGCCGTCGTGACCGATGGTAGGTTCAGCGGCGCAACCCGCGGCCTCATGGTGGGCCATGTCTCTCCCGAGGCCATGGCTGGCGGCCCGATAGCCCTCGTCGAGAACGGCGACGAGATATGTGTCGACATAGACCGCGGTCGCCTCGACATCCTGGTCGAGGAGGCTGAGCTCAACGAGAGGAGGGAGAGGTGGAGACCGCCGGAGTGGAAGCAGAGGCATCTCGAGGAGCTTACACGGCGTGGCGGGATACTCTACGCGTATAGCCTCCTCGCGTGCAGCGCGGACAGAGGAGGGGCACGGCGTTGCCCGAAGAGCTACACGTACGTGGCCACGCGCTAGTACTCGGAGACAGCGTTGACACAGACACCATAATCCCGGCGAGGTTCCTGCACAGCACCGACCCAGAGTACCTCGCCTCGGGAGTGTTCGGCAACACGCCCGAAATACGGCGCAGGCTAGACAGCTTACCCAGACCAGTAGTGATAGTCGCGGGCAAGGGCTTCGGCTACGGCAGCAGCAGGGAGCACGCCGTCATAGCCCTCCGGGCTGCAGGCGTAGCCGCCGTCGTGGCAGAGAGTTTCCACCGCATATTCTACCGCAACGCGGTCAACAACGGCCTCCTCGTCGTCGAGTCACCCAGGGGCCTCCGCGGGCAAGTGAGAGACGGAGACATGATAGAGATAAGGGCCAGCCCCCTGGGCACGACCATACATGTAGGCGGCAGGGTCTTCAAAGCACCAGGGCTCCCCGAGATGGTCGTCCGGCTCCTAGCCGCAGGTGGGCTTAGGCAGGTGCTGCGTCAGCTCGCAGCGAGAGGACATGAATGATACTGGAGCTGGCCTTCCTGGCCTAGAGCCCCCCTTCTCGTGCTCCCCCTCTGGATCTAGGTGTCCTACTCTTCCGGTGTATCGTGTGGCTGTTTATAGGGGTGCGTTATCTCTGTTTGCAGTGGACAGGTGTGAACAGCCCCGTGCCTCCGGTAAGTGGTGAATGTCGGTACTGGGTTCCGTGGTGCCCGTGTTTTGCGGGGTGTTAGGAGCCTCTGGGTGCTTCTCGCGGCCTACGGGCTTCAGCCTGTGGCGCTCCGTAAGCCCAGGATAAGGGAGATGCATGACCTCGAAGTGCGTTATCGTGGTAAGCATGTTGCCTATGTGAGGGTTTTCGAGGGTAGGCAGCCGTACTACCGTGCCTGGGTAGAGGTCTATGGCGTGAACTGGCGTCTTGCAAAGGGCCCGCTGGAGAGGATGCTGCTCTCAGCCATCTATAACACGCTTGAGCCGGGAGAGCACGTCTACGTGGAGTACGTGGGAGACTGGGTGACGGAGGGCCAGCTCGAGAGGGGGGTGCCGCCGGAGAGAACACGTCTAGGAAAAATAATGGCGTCTGTCGGGTTTGTTGCAATAACGGACATGTACTACCCGGAGGGCTTCATGGAGGGAGGGCCGAAGCTGCGAGCCCGGAAACCCTTTCCACGCGAAGCCCGCGTGCGGCAGGATAAGGGGAGACGTAGCCACCGCTAGCGGCTTTGGCGGGGCAGCTAGCACAGGCTTGCTTGATGGCCTCGCCGAGCAATGCGGCGGCCTCCGCGAGGCCCATCTTGGCGTCGAGAGCAGCCCGTACAGCGCGGAGCGCTTTCGCGAGCTTCTTACGTCCATGTAGCCGGCTTCCGGCTGGAGAATAGAGGGCGGCAGCGGCGCTATTGTAGGCGCGGCGCAGCAGCTCCCAGCCTGTCTCCTCGTCGTAGCCGCCGGTCTCTAACCAGAAGATGTACCTGGCGGCCAGCTCTAGGAGGGCCTGGGCGCGTATACTCTCGCTCCTCCAGCCGGGGCTCCTCTCCTCTACTATGAGGCCCAGTATGTCCACGACGGCCTCTTCTAGGCAGAGCCTCTGATAGGGCTCCGGCTCTCCGCTGCACCTTGTTAGCGAGAGGAGCGCCTCGGTGAGCGACCTGGGCAGCACGACTATGAGGCCATGCCTCCACTCTGCCACGGTCCGCCGCCTCCACCAGTAGAGGCGGCACATGGGCATCGACTAGCCGGCGGCACATTGCCGAAACTATCCTCAATTATCCTCCCTTCGGCTCTACCCGGAGCCGCCAAGAAGCCGCCGCAGCACCCGCTTCGCTCGCTCCCTTACCTCTGCAAGACGCTCCCCATAGAGATCCCTGCCATGCGAGTCAATGACGACCGTGAGGGGGCCGAATCTCTCAACCCGGAGCAGCCAGACAGCCTCCGCCATGCCTAGCTCGTCGAGCCAATACACGGCCTCAACACGCCGGACAGCCTCGGCGGCTAACACGGCTGCGCCGCCAGTGAATACCGCATAGACGGCCCCATGCCTCTGTAGAGCCTCACGCGTACGAGGACCCATACCCCCCTTGCCTATGATCATCCTGACTCTCGTCAACTCCACAAAATCGGCCTCAACATGCTCCATCCTCATGCTTGTCGTTGGGCCAGCAGCAACAACCCTCCACTCCCCGCCAACACGCCTCACCACGGGCCCGGCATGGTAGACGGCTAGCCCACTCGTCTCGAAAGGTAGCCGACCGCCACGCCTCAAGATCTCAAGTATCCTCCGGTGAGCCTGGTCGCGGGCCGTAAAGACAAGCCCAGAGAGGTACACAATGTCGCCCGCCTCTAGTCTCCGCACTTCGCCCTCGCTAAGTGGCGTCTCTAGCTCGAAGACCCCCCCCTGCACTCCAAGGCAGCACCTCGCAAAGCGAACCTGAAGCTGGGCATAGACAGCTTGCAGAGAGAAAAACAAGCTATGGAAAGAAAGTAGGAGCGGCGTATGGCGCTCACTTCTTGGGGCGTGTGCCAAGCCTCCGCATGAGGAGGCGCGCGGCTATCACCAGGGGGTCCCAGACGGGCGCGACCTTCGGCATGTAGCCCAGGTCTACACTAAACAGGTCCCAAACCGTGCCCTGCTTCATGAGTAGGGCTGCGACGACATTTATCCTCCAGAAGGCAGTCTCGTCGCCTACAGCCTGGGCGCCCAGCAGTCTCCCAGTCTCCTCATCAGCCACAACCTTGAGGGTCACCCACCCGCTGTCCGGTACGTAGGCTGCTCTCGTCCTAGCTGTGAGCTTCGCCGCTACAGGGCGGAAGCCCTCCCTCTCAGCCTGCGCCATGCTAAGCCCAGTGGCAGCGACCACTGTACCGAAGGCCCCAGTCACACTGGTCCTCACCACACCCGGGAAGAACGCCTCGCCGCCGGCGATGTTTGTACCGGCCACAAACCCCATCTTGTTCGCCGCAGGGGCCAACGGTACCCAGACAGGCTTCCCGGTCACCAGGTCCCTGGTCTCCGCCACGTCACCGACAGCGTATATCTCCGGCCGGCTCGTTCTCATCCTCTCGTCGGTCCACACCGCGCCCGTAGAGCCTATCTTGAGGCCAGCCTTCTCCGCCAGGAACCGGTTAGGCGCAACACCTATGGCCACTATGAACGCGTCAGCCTCAACACTCTCGCCATTGCTTAGCACAGCCCTACGGACCTTCCCGCCCTCAGCCTCGAACTCCTTCACCGCAGTGCCCAGCTTCAGCTCAACACCGTTCTCGAGGAGAGGCTTCGCAGCCTCCTCCGCCATGTCCGGGTCCAGTACAGCCGGCAACACGCTCGGCATCATCTCCACGATGACGGCACGTCTACCGAGGCGGCGAACAGCCTCGCCCACCTCGTAGCCTATGTAGCCGGCTCCTATGATAGCGACTGTCCTCACGCTATCCCGGACCAGGTAGCCCCTTATCCTGTCCGCATCGTCTAAGCTACGAAGCACGAAGAAGTTCTCGTAGCCCAGCAGCTCCCTCCAAGGCCCAGGGACCTTCGGCACAGCGCCCGTCGCGAGAACAAGGTAGTCATACTCGTAGACACCCTCCTCGCCTCCCCTGCGGCGCCACCGTAGCCTCCTCACATCAGCCTCGACATCCACAACCTCAGTGAAGAGACGAACATCTATACCTCTCTTCTCAACAAACTCGCTCAACGGGTAATGGACTAGGTCATCTAGCGTCTTAACCTCGCAGCCAATATAGTATGGTGTGCCACACAGCGCGAAGCTGACCCAGCCGCCCTTCTCGAACACCACAACCTCCGCGCGGTCACCGAGAAGCCGCTTCACACGGCTTGCCGCAGACATGCCGGCCGCGCCGCCACCAACAACGGCGACACGTATACGTTCAGCCATAGCGAGCTCCCCACCCCACCACTTGTAGCGAAGGGCGGCGAGAAAAGAGCAAAACGGGCTCCTGGGAAGGCCTCCAGCTCCTCCCTGCGAGCCTACTCTCTGGCCCCCTCCGGTCCTTCACGGAGCCGTACCGGTATCTCGGACGAGTCCCGGACGTGGAGATCGAGCTGCGGGAATGGTATCTCGACGCCATACTCGTCCAGCCTGGCCTTAACCGCAGTCATGAGCTCTGTCTTCGTCTTAAACCAGACGGGGCTAGGTGCCCAGCACCTCGCGTTAAGCACTATCGCTGAGTCCGCGTAGTCCTCAACAAATATCTCCGGCCCAGGATTAACGAGGCAGAACGGGTGTTCCTCCATGAGGCTCCTCAGCGCCTCTATTGCCCTCGTGAGGTCGCTCTTATAGCTCACACCTATCTTCAGCTCAATCCTCCGTGCCCTCGTTCTCGCATAGTTCGTTATGCTGCTGCTGTATACGCTAGAGTTAGGCATGCGTACGATATAGCCGTCCCAGGTTCGTATGCGCGTCGAAAATATGTTTATGTCGGTAACTACGCCGCCCACGCCGCCCACGCTGACAGGGTCGCCTACGCGCAGAGGCTGCTCGATAAGAAGGAACATGCCACTAACAAGGTTCGACACCGCCTGCTGCGACGCGAGACCGACAACGAGACCTGCGAAGCCGCCAGCAACGAGCAGGCTTGAAAGGCTAATCCCGAAAGGAGCCGC
>Ga0256838_1000699_pt1 | contig 18812 bp, 17 predicted proteins | sample 4571419metaG_FD_185978 | JGI IMG/M metagenome (GOLD analysis project Ga0256838, IMG submission 185978) | Hydrothermal vent microbial communities from Guaymas Basin, Mexico - 4571-419 | ecosystem: Environmental > Aquatic > Marine > Hydrothermal vents | place: Mexico: Guaymas Basin | collected...
ATGTCTCTTAACATCTCATCTTGATTATGCATAAAAAACTCCTCTTACTATATATCCCTTACTATATCAAAAAATTACTTTTAAACTACTCTCCTTTGCTTTTTTCTTTTATGCTGAATGGTTACTATTTTTTATAGTTCATTTATGTATCCTTCGTTATTTTCATAATATTTAATATTCACAGATTAGGCATGTTGCATTTTAAGCATAACTGATCCAATTATTATTAATACAACTGCGATTACTTTTTGTATGGTCATACATTCTTTAAAAAGTAACCAACCTAAAATTACAATTGACGCAGTACCAAAACCAGCCCATATAGCATAAGCTGTACCCATATCAATTTTTTTAATTGCAAATCCAATAAGTGTAAAAGATATGATATAAAAAACAGCCACTGCTGTACCCCAATAATAACTGTTGGTTAGTGTTGTTTGCTTTATAGAAAGTGTTCCCATCACTTCAAAAAGAATCGCTCCAAATAAGTATATCCAGTGCATCATTTTTTCCTTATAATTAATTTTTCTATCTCAATTAAGTATTGAGTTAACTCATTTTTTAAATCATAACTCTCTACCATTAAAGATCTAAGATACATACCATCTGCTGTTGCAGAAATACTTTTTACCAATATAGGTGTTTGAATATCAAAATTTTCTTTTTTGGCTGTTGCATCAAAAATCTCTTTTAATTTTTGGTCTATCCATTCATATAATTCACGATTATACTGTTTAACATGAGGGTCATTGGAGTGCATATAGATATGAAACATATCTAACATCAATTTTCTAAAATTTGCTGATTCGTTATCATCACTAACATAAATTGAAAAGAGCATGGCTAATTTATCTATTAATGATTCTGTTTTGTCAATATAAATATTAGCAATTTCAATCATCTCTAAAGATTTTTGTGACATCACTTCAAAAATCAACTCCTCTTTTGTTGAAAAATAATGATAAAATTGTCCTTTAGAGATATCAATAGATGATACAAACTTATTTAAAGAAAAGTTATCAACCCCTTTCTGGAGGAGTTCTGTATATGCTTGTTCGCATAGTTTTTTTATTTTTTCTTCTTTATTAACTACAATTGGCACTTTATATTCCTTTTATAAACTAGTGGTTTATTATATAATGATAAGGCTTAAAATTTAATAAACCAATGGTTTATTATGTAAATATATAAATATAGTTTACTCGTTCCATATATCATGTTTTTGTTATTGATATAATTTGAGCTAAAAGATACTAAAGGGTGGAATAGGTATAATCAAATTAACTAAAGTTCAAAATGGATTGATATGCTCAACAAAAAAATAGATATACAAAATAGTTCCCTATCTTTTAGTGATTATTTCAAACTCAATATAGATATAGATGAACTCGTAGAAGAATTTGGTTATACCTATACGAGGGGCAAGACTTTTATCAAAGACATCAACATCACCCAAAGCTCACAAAACCTCAAAAATCAACTAGACCTAGTCTTGACCTCTATCCCTCTACAAAGTGAAATCTCCATTAGAGAATTTCTCATCGCCCCCATACTCTTAGATTTATTGGCACAATATGATTTCAAAATAAAATCTGAAAAAAGCATCTATTTCACTGAAAACCTTAGAGGGGTTTTAGACTATTACATAGACAATCAAAAAAACTCTCTCGTCATCATAGAAGCCCAAAACATGGACTTAATCTCTGGCGTAAAACAATTAGCCATAGAACTCATCGCCCTAGACAAACTCATTGACGACCAAAGCAAAGACATCTACGGCATTGTCACCATCGGCACAAATTGGATTTTTGTCATACTAGACCGAAAAAATCACATTATCCACGAAAGCACCAAAAGATACCACCTCCCTGAAGAGTTAGATGAAATTGTGTCTATTTTGGGTGAGATTTTGGGGTGAAATAGTTATTATCTTATATGATTTTTTGTAACCATTCAGCATACAACAATTTTTTCTTAAACTAATATCTATTTTAAATAAAAAGTCACTATTAATATAGAAAAAGCTTATTGTTTAAGCTAAAAAGTACATAAATATACTCTAATTAGAGGTTTTTTGGAGTGATGCTGAATGGTTACGATTTTTTTTGATGATAACAAAAACTTTACATTATCTTTAATTTAGTCTTATTTTCTTGGCTAAGGTGATTGATAAATATATTAAATTGTACTAAAAAGGCAAATTTATGATTATTTTTATTCGTATTCTAATAGTAGTTTTACTATTTTCTATATGTATTTATATTGACTCTGTATATAGAACAAGCGAGTTTATGACTCTGCTATTTACCCTTTTTGTACTTATAATTACTTTTATATTACCTAAATCATTTAAGAAATTTTCAAAATTCTTTAAGAAATTTTTAAAATTCTTATTTAAATTATTTCCATATAAAATAAAAAAATTCTTATCTACAGAAATAATTTCATATCTAATTAATAAAAAAGCAAGTGATATAGGATCAGATACTACTTGTATTAAAGAGTTATGGAGTAATAGTAAAGATATAAATAGTATTAAAGTAAATGAAACTAGTTGGAAAAAAATAATTAATATATTTTCTACAGAACATAGGAAAGAGTCATATAGCTTAGCAAAAAAAAATAATTTCATAGAAACTATGGAGTACAAACCAAAACATGATGAAATTACTTTTTCAGATATATCAAATGTCAGGCATTATATAAATCTTTTTCATACATTTCAAAGTAGCCTTTATATGTTAAATAAAGAAAAAAATAATAAAAATAAAAACAACTATTTAGAAGAAGAGAAATTATTAGCAAACATTGTATGTAAATTTAAGATGATTAATTACAATATGAATTTTACAATTGCCTTTAAAAGTTTATTTAAAACTATATATTTTCTTATTATTTTTGTTATAATTACTATGTTTATTGAATGGGTCATTCTAAATTTAAAAATTCAGTTTCCAAATTTAGATGTAAGCATCTTTAATCTTATAGAATATAATGATGTATTAATGTTTGCATTAGGTATTGCTACTTTATTTTTGATAGTACCACTAAGTTATATTTATTACACCTATGAAAAATTTGATAAGTTAAAAATATGGGTTGGTTCAAATCATACACATAGTGGTGTTTTCTCAAAAAACTTATCTTATTATACATCTACTTTTTTAGTATCTATACTATTATTAAGTATTAGTATAGCACTACTATCTAATTCAGGAATAGAGTACAATAATGCTTTTCATTTTATTGCTAGTCTCATGCTTCCTATTATGGACTTAAATACCATACCAGCACTATTGGCATATGAATTTAAAGATGATGTAATTTTTGGTATATTTTCTATAAAGATAATCTTTTTACTCTTTTTATTTTCATTAGGATTACTATTTATTCAATATGTTATAGAGTTATACATACAAGTATATGATGACCATAAAGATAATATCTACTCTATACCTCCTGAGTTTGCTAAATTTTTTAGTTACCTTATGTTATCTATTTTTACTATTATACTACTATATGGTACGCTTTTTATCAATTACCCAAATCTATCTAAGTCATATAATGAGTGTAGACCATACTTACAAGAAAAAATGAGTAAGGAAAAATCTGGAAACACCAATCATCTTAGTAAAACTTATAGATATTGCATAGACTATAATAATAGTGATACATTCAATGTACCTAGTTATATTCAAAAAGAGTGTCAAGAATTTTTAGCTTCAGATACTTATGATAAAAATGATACTAGCCTCTCTGTAACACACTGCAATATACTTATGAATTATTATGTATTTGATCAAAATAAATCTGATAAAACTCCAAAGTTTGCTACTGCTAGTCGAACTCTCTCTGACTACCTACCACTTAGTATATTTTTAGCTCTCTTTGGTACGCTAATAATGATTGCTACTAGAAATCTTTTAGAAAACTACTTTACTGGATTATCACTCAAGATAGATCCACCATTTGATGAAGGAGAGAGAGTTAGAATAGACGATGGTGAGATGCTTGCTGTAGATACAATAGGTTTTAGAGCTACTACTTTTTATGGCATATCTTCAAATGCTCATCTAGTCATACCCCATGAGACATTGAAAAAATCTATCATAACAAACTATACACAACCAACATTGGACTATAGAGAGAGAATTACCATTTATGTCCCCGATACAAATCATGATAAAAGCATACCTAGAGAAGCAGAAAAGGTTTTACTATTGGCTGCATTTACAGCTACAGGAGTAAAAAAACCTAGATTTACAGAAGATACTTTAACTGATGTAGAGATTTTTGATAAATATAAAATTGCTGACTTAAGTAAAGATTATAAAGATACTAATGATCGTATAGAAAATTATATAAAAGATCCAAGTGAAATAAATAAAGAAAATTTAAAGGATAAACTAAATAATCTAGATATAGAGAAAGAATTAAAAGATATTACTAAAAAATATATTAATAATGATGATGCTCTTAAAAATTTTATTCCAAAGTTAATAGATATTATATGGAACGATTTACCTTCTAAATCAGAGGATGAGAGTCCTGAGTGTGTAGGTATAAAATTTTTAAATGATATTCTTGATCTTAATAAATGTAATGAAAAATGTAAAAAGGATATTGATACTATAATTGAATATATTAATACCACAAAAGACAATACCATAAAGAATTATTTTATAAATGAAATCAATAGTAAATTTAATAGAGAATTTAAAAAGAATTTTGAAGATAAAGAAGATAAAAATTATTTAGATATAATAAAAAATCTAAAAAATCAGATTAATTTTGTTAAAAATGAATATAAAAATATATATAAAAATATTGAAGACTTATATAAAAAATATAAATATAATATAAATATAAATAAATTTATAAATCTTATAGAATCTAATAATTTTAAATTAAACATAGAAACATATATAAAAAATATAAAAGGAAAAGTTTTTTTAGATTCATCTATAAATAAATTAAAAGATTATGAAGAAGAAAAAGAAGTATCTAATTTAATAAACAAAATATTTGATTACATCAAGAAGCAACCAGAAAAAGAACAAAAGAAAGTATCTCTTGATAAAGTTTTTAAACTTATCAAGGAATATGACTCTACAGAATTAAATGATAAAGAGTTAGCTATTATTAAAAAATTGATAGTATCTATCTATAGTGTTCTATATCAGTATAAAAAAGAAAAGAAATTAAAATATCATATAGATAAATATCTTATTAAGCGAAAACATGAAGCATTTAAAGATATTGGAAATAAAGATATTAAAAATATGTCATCTTATTTAGTCAATATTAACTACTATTACTTTGCACTAGCTAAGCAATTGTGGGAACTCAAAGACAATGATGATTCTACACAAAGAAAGAAAGACTTTGACCATGCTTCACTAGATTTACTAGATGTACCTAGAATTACATCAGAACATAAAAGAGATATAGATGGAGCTTTTTGGGAGATAACTCTACTAGTCACTGTAGAACTAGGAGAACAATCTGATGAGATAATACAACATATCAATATGTTTATTGATACCCTTTGGGGTAAATTTAAATTACCATATCGTTGTATACTTAATAATGATAACAGTATTTCTGCAAAAGAATTTAATAATAAAGAAGAAAGAAATAAAGCAATTTTAAAAGATATTGATAATGGATTAACTATAAAAAAAGTTGCCAAAAAATATAAACTAAGTGAAAGTTGGATAAAAACAATATATAAAATAGAGAAGGCTAAATAACTAATAGCATAGTATTAGATATGAGTATCATTTTGGTACATTCTAATATATATTAGTAAAGTATAAGAGTCAGGTAAATGTACCCATATCATCTACTCATCTTCTGCACAATTCCATTTACCGTAGAATATTTTAACTTCTAATACATATAGCATACAAACAGCAAAATAAAACCTTTTATTATATATAATATCCCCTCTTAAAGGATAAAAAATGCAAGTAATTTTAGATATTGAAGCCAATCAAAAAGAGGGGATTATCAAGAGTTGTATGATTAAAAATACTTCTAGTGATAGTATTGAAAATATTTCTAGTGTTTGTAAATACTCTGTAGAGGTATAATTGTGCCTAAATCTTTAGAGATATACTATCGTAAAAAAGCCGATAAGTTTTTTCTAATAAGATGAAAATGTAAGTAAATAAAAAGAGAGTTTTCTAAAGAAATCAAGATAATAAGTATTATTTAGGTATAATCGCGTAAAATTTTCAATGTATGAAGGATAAAATATGTCAAGTTTAAATGTATATTATGATAAAGATTGTGATTTAACTATCATTAAATCAAAAACAGTAGCAATGATTGGTTTTGGTTCACAAGGTCACGCACATGCAGAAAACCTTAGAGATTCTGGTGTCAATGTAGTCATTGGTCTTAGAAAAGATGGTGCTTCATGGGACAAGGCTGTTGCTAAAGGGTTTGAAACATTGACTGTAGCAGAGGCTTCTGCTAAGGGTGATGTGGTGATGATTTTGCTTCCTGATGAGAACCAAAAAGAGATTTATGAAGAGCAAATTGAACCAAACCTCCAAGAAGGTGCAACGATTGCCTTTGGACATGGTTTTAATATCCATTATGGAAGAGTCAACCCAAGAGCTGACATCAATGTAACGATGATTGCACCAAAAGCTCCAGGGCATACTGTAAGAAGTGAATTTGTAAGAGGTGGTGGTATTCCAGACCTTATCGCTGTGGGTCAAAACCCAAGTGGCACGACCAAAGAATTGGCTCTTTCTTATGCGTCTGCTATTGGTGGTGGTAGAACTGCGATTATCGAAACTACTTTTAAAGATGAAACTGAAACAGATTTATTTGGAGAACAAGCTGTACTTTGTGGTGGTGTAACGTCACTGGTTCAAGCAGGGTTTGAAACACTTACAGAAGCTGGTTATGCTCCAGAATTGGCGTATTTTGAGTGTCTTCATGAGCTTAAACTTATCGTTGACTTGATGTTTGAGGGTGGGATTGCTGATATGCGTTATTCTATCTCAAATACGGCTGAGTATGGGGATTATGTTTCAGGTAAACGTGTCATCAATGCTGAGTCTAAACAAGCAATGAAAGATATATTAACAGAAATTCAAGATGGTAGATTTGCCAAAGACTTTATCTTAGAAGGTCAAGCAGGATACCCAAGAATGAACGCAGAAAGAACCAATGACAGAGAAAAACTGATTACAAAAACAGGGAACTCTCTAAGAGAAATGATGCCTTGGATTTCTGCTGGTAAAATAGTAGACCAAGATACTAACTAAAAACGACAGAGACTAGGCATAAGCCTTTTCTCTTCTCCTCCTACTCATGACACCCTCAAAACATGACTACAAAACCAAACTACTCTCCCTAAAGCAAGGCACATACCCCGTCTTTTACCACGGCTCAAAATATCTACTTAGTAAACACCTTTATGCCAATGATAAAATCATAAAAATATATGCCAAAGAACTCAAAGGCAAAGACATCGTCAGTGGAAACTACTTTACAAGCATCAAAAATGGACTCCTCAAACCCTGTGAAATGAGTGATAAAAAAGTGATTGATTTTATTAGGCATTTGGAGGTTGTGTGAGTGAAGTTTATGATTTAAATGAGTGAAGTTTTTATATGCTATAATCCAAGTTATTTTATATAAGGTTGAATTATGCGAGGGATATATATTGCTATTGTTATTGGGGGTATTTTCTTTGCCCTTTCTTTGATTGTTTTTACGGTACAACAGTCTGTATTGATTGGATTGGTGGCTTTTTTGGTGACGCTTTGGACGAATGAATCTTTGCCTTTAGGGGTGGTTTCGATGTTGCCTATTTTGCTTTTCCCTGCTTTTGGAATCTTGGATACTACGATGGTGACGGCAAATTATTCTAAGTCTATTATCTTCTTATTTTTGGGTGGATTTATGTTGGCGATTGCTATTGAAAAGATTGGGTTGCACAAATACTTTTCGGCAAAAATCTTGGGCTTTTTTCCTCAGACTGCTAGGGGGATTATCTATGCTTTGGCTATCACTTCTGCGTTGCTCTCTGCGATTTTGTCCAATACGACTATTACCCTTATGCTCATGCCTATCGCCTTATTTTTGTCTGATAATATCAAGCTTAAAGTTCGGTTTTTATTGGCCACGGCGTATGGTGCGAGTATCGGGGGGATTTTGACACCGATTGGTACAGCACCCAATTTGATATTATTGGGATTTTTAGAAGAGCATCAGATACCTACTTTGGCATTTGGAGAGTGGATGATGCTCATGTTACCTCTAGTAGGATTGATGTTGCTTATTGTGCCTTATCTTCTTTCTATGGGAGTGTGTGATGAGTGTGTAGAGAGTATCAGTCATGAGGCAAGGGTTTTGGATACGGCACAAAAAAAGCTTTATGGTATCTTGATAGTGTTGTCTTTGGTATTGATTTTTAATACTTTTGCTAAGCAATTACTAGGGGTGGCTTTGGATGAAAAATTGCTTTTATTGGGCTTTGGATTACTGATGTTTGTCCCCACTATTGGAGAGCTTACATGGGAAGATACACGCAATATGCCTTATGAGATTATCTTTTTGTTTGGGGCAGGGTTCTCTATTGCAGCTGCATTTATGCAAACGGGGTTGGCTTCTGAAATTGCTCTGAGACTTCATGTTGTCTCTACTTTACCTCTGTTTTGGATGTTGGTAGTGGTGGCACTTTTTGTAACTTTTTCTACGGAGGTCACGAGCAATACAGCGTTAACGTCTATCGCTATTCCTATCTTTTATGAACTCTCCAAGACCATGCCCCAAACAGAAGGGACAATACTCTTATTGGTAGCCACCGTCTCAGCTTCTTTTGCTTTCATGCTACCTATTGCCACACCTCCTAATGCTATTGTGATGAGTTCGCGTGTGATACGTATCAAGCAGATGGCAAGTATGGGATTTAAACTCAATATCATAGCCATTGCTGTGGTGTCTATCGTGGCATATTTTGTGTGGGGGTTGATGTTATGATAACCTTAACTATCCAAGAAAAAATACCAGAATTACAAGCGATGAAAAAGTATCCTAAGGCTGTCTTTTCACGAGGAAATACAGAGTTACTTATGCGTCCTAAGGTGTCTATCGTGGGGACACGAAGACCTTCTACTTATACGAAGCAGGTTACCTATACACTAGCCAAAGCATTGGCTTCTCGTGGGGTATGTGTCGTTTCTGGTGTGGCGATGGGTGTGGATGCTATCGCTCATGGAGGGGCTGGAGTAGAAAATACCATTGCTGTGGTGGCAAATGGCTTAGATATTCGCTACCCTGTGGTGAATGCCAAGCTTATAGCAGAGATAGAATCCCAAGGGTTGCTGTTGAGTCAATTTGAAGATGGGTTTAAGGCTACATCATGGAGTTTTGTGGTGCGTAATGAAGTGGTGGTGGCATTGGGTGATATACTTATCGTCACTGAAGCAGACTTAAAAAGTGGTTCTATGCGTTCGGTGGAGCTTGCACGTAAAATGGGAAAAGAGATATGGGTTTTGCCTCATAGATTGGGTGAGAGTGAGGGTACAAATAGCCTACTTCAAAAGGGTGAAGCCAAAGCAATACATGACATAGAAGCCTTTGCTTCACGTTTTGGACAAGTGGCAAATGAAGGGTTAGAAAGAGATGACTTTTTTTACTTTTGTCAGACTTTACCTACCCTTGACCAAACAATTGAAAGGTTTGGAGAGAGGGTTTATGAAGCTGAACTTGAAGGTATTATCACGATACAAAATGGTATCGTGTGTTTGACGTAGTGTGGTATTATTTAGCTTCACTTGTAAGTATATTACTCGTAGCTACTTCAACTTTGGCTATTTCTTTGGCTATTTTGGCTTCTATCTCTGCTTTTAATACTTCTATTTCTGTGAGATAAGAAGAGATTTTAGCAGTGGCTTCAGCTTTGATGTTTTCTATCTTCTCTTTATTTTTACTAGAGAGTGTTGGCATGATATCTTTCATAGATGATTTGGCTATTTCTATATAAGAATTGGACTTTGCCACTTCTACTTTAGCCACAGATTGAGCAATCTTTACTGCTGAAATATTTTTGGCGATACTGAGTGTCTCTTCTTCATGAGGAATACTTTGAGGATAACTTTTACTTACTTCAACACGTTGTGTGGCTTGGGTAATATGTTTTGCTGCTTTGGCTTTGGCTATTTCTACAGAGGCTATGGCTTCGATAATGCTTTTATAAGAAGAGGCTTTTACGGCTTTATGGGTTTCTTTAGTAGAAGTATCTATGGCATCCACTGCTTTAGAAATTTGGGCGATGGCATTTGTCTTGGCTATCTCTACGGTCGCTGTATTTTCTGCAATAACGGCTAGAGATTGTGTCTCTACAATTTGGGTAGAGACAGATTTTTCTGTAGTGTTATTCTCTGTAGCATTGTTTTCTGTAGCATCTACTCTTTCTATCATTGTATTGAGTGCGTCTAGGGCATCTTTTCTGGCATCTTCTACACTTTGGACAGCTTTACTAAGGTAAGTAGAAAATGCATCTTCATTGCTTGGTGTCTCTGCTAGGAGGAGTGAGCCTCCTACCAATGTAAGTAATAGTATTTTTTTCACAATAATCCCTTTATAGATAATTTTGTATTATTTTTTGACGATAGAGAGTTTAGTAATAAGCTCTTCTAATTGAGTTTCTGAAAGCATACCTGCTTGGACAAATTGTACATCACCTTTGGTATCTAATGCTACAAGAAAAGGGATACTACCTTGCCATTGGGCTCTTCGTTGTACATAGTTTACAAAGTCTGGGGCATCTTGTTGTGATACTACTGTATAGTTTATCCCTTTTTCTTTTGCAAAGTTTTGGGCTTGGGCTTGGTTATATCCTTGTACTTCTATGGCAACAATTGCTAATTTATTGGGATACTTTTTTTGTAAGTGAATCAAATGAGGAATAGAAGCCAAACAAGGAGGACATTTATGCCCAAAAAATTCTAAAAAGACAACTTTGCCTTCAAGACCTTTAATATTAAAGCCTTCTTTTGTACCTGTGACTTGGTATGTTTTCCCTGTGATATCTGTCATAGACATTTGAACAGAGGGTGCGTCTTCTGCTTGAGCGAAGGAGGTGAGTGCAACGAATAAAAGTGTAGTCAGTAGTTTTCTCATAAGTGAGCCTTTTGATTAGAGTATTAATTTGGCTTATTATACACTATGAATATGTAAATATTGTGTAATTGGAGATTATTTTATAAAAGATTTGTATAAAAGAGGATTAAAGAGCATCAGGCTAAAAAAGGGAGGGAGGGAAAAATAATAAAATAAATTTTTAGTAAAAAAGGAAGGAGACTAAAATTTACTTTAAACCTGATGCTCTTGTAAGTGTATTATAGTGTTATAAGGTTAACTGAATACTAATAGAGTGTATAATAATAGTTAAAATAATATAAAAGGAATTACGTTTATGATAAAAACATTTTTAATCACCTTAGGTTTGGCTTTGCCTATAGTAAGTATGGCGACACAGACACGCTCTTTAGAACACAAAGTAGGGCAGATGTTAATGCTAGGCTTTCATGGAACGACAGCGACACCCAAAAGTCAGATATGTAAAGATATTAAACTCTACCATGTAGGGGCGGTGATACTGTTTGATTATAACCCTGTTAATAAAAAAGAACCCAAAAATATTGCTACCAAAAGTCAATTAAAGCGATTGACAGCACAATTACAAAAGTGTTCTTCTGATGGTAAGCTGTTGATTGCTGTTGACCAAGAGGGTGGAAAAGTCCAAAGGCTCAAATCTAAATATGGGTTTTATGGTAAGTTCCCTAAATCGTCTGATGTTGTAAAAATGGATCAAAGTCAAATTAGAGCAACCTATACTAAAATGAGTGCAGAGTTAGCCTCGGTAGGGATTAACTATGATTTAGCCCCTGTGGTTGATTTGGATATTAATATAAAAAATCATGTCATTCATGGTCTAGGACGCTCATTTGGCAAAGACCCTCAACTTGTAGCATCTTATGCTTCTACGTTTATTGATGCCATGCATAGCCATGGTGTACTTACCTCTTTAAAACATTTCCCTGGGCATGGCTCTTCTGTAGGGGATACACATAAAGGTTTTGTCGATGTGACACACCTATGGAAAAAAGTAGAATTAGCACCGTACAAACTACTCAAAGATAAAGCAGATACTGTGATGGTAGCCCATGTCTTTAACAAAAAACTAGACAAAAAGTATCCTGCTAGTCTCTCTTATTCAACCATTACAAAGCTCTTGCGTGGGAAGCTTGGGTATCATGGTGTGGTGATTACGGATGATTTACAAATGGGTGCTATTAGCAAAAAATATGGATTGCGTAATACACTAAAACTGGCTATCAACGCAGGAGATGACATCTTACTCATCGGCAATCAGCTTGACCCTAAAAAAGTCAAAAGTACCAAAGTATTGGTAGAGATGATTATGGGACTTATACAAGCAGGGGAAGTCAAAGAAGAAAGCATCAACAAAGCCTATCAGCGTATCCAAAAGCTTAAAGCAAAACTTACAGCGAGATTGTAAACTTTAAGATTTTGCCAAATATCTTTCTAAGATAATTTTAGCAGCGATGGAGTCTATCTTTCCATCTTTTTTATGTCTAAAGATACCTTTGGTCAGCTCTTTGGCTTCTACGCTAGAGCTTTGCTCATCTTGATAGACTACAGGGATAGTCAGTGCAAGTAGGGAGACAAAGTGCTTGATACGTCTTTGCATCTCTTCGGAGCTTAGGGCATCTAGGGGAAGACCCACGATGAGTTGCTCTATCTCCCACTCTTTTAAAAAAGTATTGACATCACGTGCTGCTTGGTTACGATTTTTACGTAAGATAGCATTTTGAGGTATGACTATATCAGCACTTAGGCAAATAGCCACACCGATACGTTTGAGTCCTACATCGATACTTGCTCGTTTCATTATCTACCAAAACCATAGTATCTAGCATTGTCAGGCATATAGTATCTATGTTGAAACAATGATTTTCCTCTGATTCTATCTCTATAGTTGTAGTGTCTATCATAGCGATAAAAAACATCTTCAAAGTAGTATCCATGACGATTGAAATACCCATAAAAGTATCCATAAGAATCATAAAATGAGGCTCTATCATAGGTGTATGCTAGTATCCATCCTCTTTTACTTTGTCTATATCCACGTTGTCTGTTATGTGAAGGGTAATTTTCTTGATAGCTATGTTGGTTATAGTTATTTGGGCTATAATTATTTTGATTATAACTTTTATGCTTTGAAGTCTTATGCTTATCATATCCTCTTTGCTTAGTTTGTCTAAACTCTTTTTGGGAAGAAAAATGACGTTTTTTTGCTTTATGTTGGCTCATCTTACTGTCCATTTTATGAATCTGACGTTCTGACATCGCTTGATTATTGTGTGTATTGGCATAAGACAACACGCTAAAACAGTATATGACGATAGCTATTAAAATCTTTTTATTCATTATATATCCTTTGTTATAAAACATCTTCATCTATATAGTATCATAAAATAAATTTATTTAACAGGTATGAAGCTTTAAATTTAAGTCAAAAGTTAAACACTTTTGATAAAATATCTAACTAGATTATATTACTTGTTTTAGGGAGAGAGAATCATGGAAAATGACAATATGTTACTTTGGATTGCCTTGTTTTCATTGGCATGTGTAAGTATTTTGATTTTATTTTTATCATCAAAACAGTCAAGTAAACTCACATCTTTGCATCAATCTTTATTGGATAAGCAACAAAAGATGGAAGAAAACCAAAATATGTTACTGACTACTATGAGTGAAAATATTCATGATATTGCAGTTAAAACCCTAGAAGAAGGAAGACAAGTACTCAATACCCCTGCTGTAACGATAGAAAAAAAAGAAGAGATGTTTAGCAATGTTGAGAATAGACTCTTAGATGTGACCAATGACTTAATCTCATACTTACGTCTGAAATCTTCCAAAGTTGAGATAGTAAATGAAGAGTTTAATATCAATAATATCCTTAATGAAGTCTCAGGAGCTATTTGTACTAAGTTTTCGGGGAGTAATTCTGAACTTATATTTGATATTGACAAAAATGTTCCACGCCATCTTGTAGGGGATTCGCTTCATTTAGGAAAAGTGTTAGAAAGTATTCTTGAATACCAAATGAATCAAACAGATGTATGTGAAGTGAAATTAGAAATTTCAATGTTTGACACCCATGGTGATATGATAGAGATGCAGTTTATTGTAACCGATACAGGAGAAGGGTTAAGCGATGAATCTATAGCCAAACTTTTTAAGCCTTATTATGATGAATCTTTGGGGTCGTATGTAGGATTAGGACTTTTTGTTGCCAATGAATTGGTGACGCTTATGAATGGTAGTATTGATGTACAAAGTACCTTAGGAAAAGGAAATACTTTTACCCTTGCTATCCCTTTGAAAATTTTTGACAAAGCCAATAAAAGAAAATATCGTTTACCTCAAAAAGGTCTGATAGAGAAAAAAGTATTTATTGTAGATGATAATTATAATGCTTCTTTGGCTATCAAAAAAATGTTTGCATACTTTAGGCATGAAGTGACCTTACTTTCCGAATGTGAGTTCAAAAGAGAACGACCAGACCTTGCTATTTTTGATATTATCGTATTGAGTCAAAGTCTCTTTGAATTAGAACTTGTAGATACCCTCACAAAGATAAAAAGAAAAAAAGATATAAAAGTCATAGCCCTAAACTCTTTGTTACGCGAAAACAAAGGGACATTTGTAGGAGAGATTATTGATTTATATCTCTTTAAACCTCTCAATCAAGAACGTATTTTTGAATTGATTATCAATCTATATGTAGATAAAAAGACAAAAGACAAAAAAGTAGCCCCTAGCCTCACGAATGAAAAAAGTAAATCTAAAACATCTCTGCTTACACATAAAGTAAATATTATTGAAGCGAAAGATATTACACAAGAGAGCTTTAAAAAGTTTAAAGATAAACATCTTTTAATTGTAGAAGATAATCTTATCAATCAAAAAGTACTCATCAATATCTTACATCTATCAGATATGAAAATATCTGTAGTCAACAATGGGCAAGAAGCTGTAGATATAGTCAAAGAAGGTACTATCGCCTTTGACCTTGTGCTTATGGATATTAATATGCCTATTATGGATGGATATACAGCCACACAAATGATACGACTTGACCCTCAATTTGATGAATTACCTATTGTGTCATTTACAGCGTTAGTACTAGATAGTGAAGTCAAAAAGATGTTTAATGCAGGTATTAATGCTTTTTTATCTAAGCCCTTAAATATAGGGAAACTCTATACTGTATTTATGATGTATCTTACAGATAAATCAGAGATAGAAATGATTATGCCTAAAGTAGCCCCAAGACGTATTTTTAAAAAATATGATGGCATAGATATTGAGGTAGGGATTAAACATTCTAGTAACAGTGAAGCCCTTTATATAGAAGTACTTAAAGAATTTAGTGAAGCGTATGGTCACAGTAATCAAGTATTTACGACACTTGTAGCAGAACATCGCTATGCTCAAATCAAGATGCTTTGTGTCGATATGAGAGGTATCACAGGTGCAATAGGTGCCAAAGATATGAGTGTCTTAAGTACAGAAATATTACAACTCATACTCTATAAAAAAGAGACACTTTTAGCCAATTATACCCAAGCCTATAGCTTTGAATTAGAGAAGTTGATAAATTCTATAGATGGGTATTTATTGGATGTATAAACGTAGTATCAAAGAGCTACTATAAAATAAGCATGGCATCCCCATAAGAAAAGAAACGATACTCTTTTTTTATGGCTTCTTGATAGAGTGCTAATGTTTTTTCTCTACCGATAAAAGCACTCACTAGCATAATGAGTGTACTTTTAGGGAGATGAAAGTTAGTAAGTAGATGTGTGACACGTTGAGGTGGATTAGAAGGGTTTAAAAAGAGGTTACATTCGCCTTCTTTTTGTTGTGTACGTACATAATACTCTAGTGTACGTGTAACGGTTGTGCCTATTGCCAAGATAGGTGTTGAACTCTGTAATACCTCTGCTGAGACCTTAGGGATATAAAAGTGTTCTGAGTGCATGGGATGGTCTAATATCTTAGAGGTATCTACAGGCTTAAATGTACCCGCACCTACATGGAGTGTCACTGTGTAGGTAGGATGTTTTTGTTTCAGTTTTTCCAATAAAGATTTTGTAAAATGTAACGAAGCAGTAGGTGCAGCTACTGCCCCTGCATTTTTGGCAAAAAGGGTTTGATAATCGGTTTCGTCTTTTTCTGTGTCTTTTCGTTGCATATACGGAGGTAAAGGAAGATGTCCTATCTTATCTAAGACCAAGACTAAGTCTTCAAAACATATCTCCTTGTCTTGATGGCTAAAAGTGACTATGCGTGAGCCATCTTCATGAAAATCTACAACTGTAGCGACTAAATTATCTTTAAAATAAAGCTTTGTGCCTTGTTTGACTTTGCCACGTATCATGACGAGTGAACGATATCTATCTAAGGGTTTATTAAAAAGAAGCTCTACACTTCCTCCTCCTTGAATGATGCCTTCTTTACTCATGCCTATGGTTGCCTTTTTCCCAAAGATACGTGCTTTTATGACACGTGTATCATTGAGAAATATACTACACTTTTGGGGTACAAACTCTAAAAGATGTGCAAAGGTAGTATGGGTAATTTTTTCTGTTTTTCTATCATAGACCAGTAGTTTTGCATGGTCTCTAGGGTAGACAGGAGAAGTGGCTATATACCCTTGAGGAAGGGTATAGTCATAGTTCTTGGTATGTAAATCTAAAGACATTAAACGCTAATATCTTCATCGTCCTCATCCTCTTCTTCTATATGAGGATTGACCATTTTTACGATGAGTATAGAAACACCATAGAGTAAGATAAGTGGTGCCGCCATAAGAAGCTGAGTGAGTACATCAGGAGGGGTTAGAAGTGCTGCTAATACAAAGATAATCAGTACAGCATAACGGAAAAACTCTTTGAGTGTTTTGTCTGTGACCAACCCTAAAAGTGCCAAAAAGTAAGCAAAAACAGGAAGCTCAAAAGAGATACCAAAGCCCATAAGTATCTTGGTAAAAAATCCTACATAGTCTTCTATATTTATCAAAGGAGTATAGAGAAATGAACCAAAAGTAATAAGAAATTGAAATCCAAAGGGTGTAACCACATAGTATGCAAACATCACACCGATAAAGAACATCACTGACCCACCTGCTACAAAAGGAATAACCATTTTCTTTTCATTGCTATAGAGACCTGGGGAGATAAAAAGCCATAATTGATAGAGTATATAAGGTAAAGCACCTAATAAACCAGCAAAAAAAGAGACTTTAATTGCCACAAAAAATGCACCTCCTACTTGGTGCGTAGTGACCATTCCATCAGCAGCCTTTTTGGATATATGGGCTACTTGTTCTAAGGCTTCATTGAGTGGAGCAGTAATCCATTCTAATATTATCTCATGAAAGGTAAACGCTACGATAAAGGCAATAAAGATAGAAAGAACAGAGAGACCTAGTCTCTTTCTAAGTTCTATAAGATGGGGTTTTAAGTCACTAAACATTATGCATCTCCTTTTGTTGGAGTAGGGGTTTCTACGATTTTTTTCTTAAATGTCACCAGTTCATTTTTGGCTTCTACTTGTGTGCTAACAGGTGAGGCTTCTTCTGTTGTTTTGTTTTGTGTTTTTTTCTTTTGTTTTGCTAACTCTTGTGGAGACTTAGTAGAGACTTCATCTTCATAACTTACATCATTGTCAAAGTCATCAAAGGAGAGATTTTTAAATCCTCTAAGTTCACTTGTCGCATCATCAAGCTGTTTTTTGTAGTCTAATGCTTCTTCTTTGAGATCGGCTATATTGACCTCTTCTTCCAAAGAGTTTTTGGCTTCACTGATTGTTTTTTTGACGCTTTTTATAAATTTGGCCATATCGACCAATGCCCCAGGGAGTTTATCTGGTCCTAAAAACAAGATTGCGATGATACTAACAAGAAGTAATTCGGTAAAGCCGATGCCAAACATAAGTGTGCCTTTAAATTGATTATCGTATTTTAACAGATTATCCTAAAATATAGAGGGCAAGTGCATCACTTAAGAAAAAATTACAGTTATAGTAGTGCGTAGTGTTACAGCTTAACTTCTTTTCTTCACAGTATAGGGACAGATTAGAACGAGTAATCTCCATCATGTACCCCTTATATTTTAAGCTCATGTATGCTCTTTTAATGGAATATAAATAATTATTGCTCATTTATGTTCCAATAACGGACATAAAAGTATTAAAAGCACACTTTTTATTTAAGAATTATACGCTAAATACTACCCAAACAAGAAAAAATATGTCAAATTATAAGATTTTCAACTAAATAGTCATTATTAATAGACACTTTTTTTGTCCATATAACGGCTATTTCAAGGGTATTTACGCTAAAATGTGGTTGAATAAATAGTTGCTCTGAACGCTACGCATTCAGAGCAACGGGGCGTGGGCTGAACGCCCTCTAGTCGTCTGATGCCTAGCATCAGACAACAAGTGGGAGAAGCAATCACCCAATGAAAAAGTAAACTTTCTCATCGGATGTTGCTTACCCACGCCCCGTTAAGAGCTTATAGTAAAAATAAAAGGAATTAGAAGTGTTTAATCTTTGTAACCATTCAGCATCAAACAAAAACAGGTAGATAAACTTCATTTTTCAATACATTACCCAACTCCTCAAGCACCGAACGATTGTTCTTTTTCATGGTAGAGATGAATCCTCTAATTCTGTT
>Ga0256838_1000700_pt1 | contig 18752 bp, 11 predicted proteins | sample 4571419metaG_FD_185978 | JGI IMG/M metagenome (GOLD analysis project Ga0256838, IMG submission 185978) | Hydrothermal vent microbial communities from Guaymas Basin, Mexico - 4571-419 | ecosystem: Environmental > Aquatic > Marine > Hydrothermal vents | place: Mexico: Guaymas Basin | collected...
ATTGGCGATAAAAGCTTTTGTATGCCGGCTCTAATTCTGGCTGATAATGAAAATAAGGCTCTAATAACAACAAAAGCGCTGTATAATTAACATAATAAGGCTTGGGATTATGAGTAGAAAGCCACATTCCTAATAATACAAAAAAAGAGTGTTTTTTTAAATCACGCCACGCTTGCCTGAATTTAACAATTGAATGGTAAACTTTTTCATCTCCCATGTCTGTTATAATTAAATGCTTGTTTTCTTTGCTGTTTTCTGGTATACATATTTTGATCAGCTTCTTTGAAAAGTTCATCGTATGTTTTCCCTGCTGTAATAATTACATAGCCAGCACTCGCTCCAAATCCATCAATTGGCGTAATAGAAAAGAGTTTATTTTTAATTACATTATCCACATTTTTCTCTATACGGTTAATAATTGTCTCAACGGTTTGCGTATCTTTTACGTCTTTTACAAATACTGCAAATTCATCACCACCTATGCGCGCCACAAGGTCATACTGTCTTACGCTGTCTTTAATCGCTTTCGCAATCTCTTTAAGAACAAAGTCTCCTGTTTCATGACCAAAATTATCGTTAACACCTTTAAAATTGTCCAAATCAATAATAATAAGAGCATGTTTAACATTTGGATTGTTTTCTCTTTGCAGTATTTTTAATTCTTCTTCAACACGCGATCTGAAAAAGTGTTTGTTTAACAAATGTGTTAATCCATCGTGGATAATTTGTCGCGCCTGCCCTTCTAAATATCTCACTAATTGCATTGCGTACGTGTTTACTAACGAAATATCACTTGGCATTACGTTCCAAGGAATTTCTTTTGCAAAAATATTCAACACCCAATCCCCTTGCTCAGCAGTGTATTCAATTACGCCCATGTGATTTAAAACAAGTTCTTTTGCAATACTTACTTCCGCCATCATTAAAGGCACGAATCCTGAAAGAATTTTAATAACATGCTCGCCCGGGTGTTGTAACGTATGCTCTTGCAATCCATGGAAAAACATAAGCGCTTCAATGCCTTGATATTTCTGCCCTTTGTAAAGAAAGTCTTTTGTTATTGAAGAAACATATAAGGGCGTTGTGTGATAATCTAATAGCTTTTGTTCAAATAAAAAGGCATAAAGATAAAAGTTGTGTGTTAAAGCATATAATTCACCGCTTTGATATTGAGATAAGTCCCCTGCTAATAATAACATTGTTAAATACCTAAACATCGGCTCTTCTTCACGAATTAAATTTAGCATTTCTGCAATTTTATCCTGTTGTTGTTTAACACTTAAAGAGCGCAATTCTTGCAATTTGATATAAAACCATCTTTCTTCTTCGTCCATTTGAGATTCGTCTAATTGCAAATCCTTTGACCAAATCTTGTGACTAGTCATCTCCGAATCTATCCAATTTCCACCATGCCTTGCCCATTCTGGCGGCGGTAATACATGCACTTTGTATCGCAATCTTACAAGGAATTTGGTAGTGTTAGAAGGTTGATAGCCTATGATAAAACATTTTTCAATGTCTTCTATGATTTGTTCTAATTGATCTAATGGCAAAAATTGCACAAGCATTTGCACTAGGTAATCAAGCACTTTCCAATCAGTATAACTAATATGTTGCCAGAAATTTTTAAGACGAATATATAAATAAGGCGCCAATGTTAAAAGGGCAAATTTGTTTTCTCTAGCTAAAGCTATAGCAAATTTATAATCCGCCACATATTGCACCGCTAAACTGGATGGCAAATTTGTGCGCGTGGCAAGTGAATAAAATTTGCTAGCACTATGCAAATCTCCAATGCTTTCATAAACATCGCCAAGAACAAGATATGCAAAAAATGTCAATACATCGTCTGATGCGTCTTGCACTAATCCGTATTGAATATCTTTAATTAACTGAGTTTTGTCTTGTACGCTTTTGACAAAATCTACTAAAATTAATTTTTCCCAAATACTTATACTATTTGGGTCATTTTTATATTGGGCATATAGAACGTTTGTAATATAATCTTTTTGTACAATGCCATTTAATTTTTGCCACCAATAAAGATAAAAATAACTGCGTTTATGCGTCCAAGCATACTCCATCGTCATATATTCTTTTGGCGGCAACAAATAAAACCGTTGTGTAAGAATGGCTAATTCTAATATATCTTCCCAATAATGCTGTGAAAAAATGGCTTGTTTCAGTTCTGGACTGCCATAACGGTAAATTTGCCAAAAAACATTTAATAATTCAACCCTATCTTGGCGCCTGATTAATTGCGGAATTTGCCTAGCTTTGCGCTCTGTGTCAATATCCGTTAACATGCGCATGCTGTTTTGTAAATCATAACGCTCCGCAATGATAACATCAACTGGATTATACGGATCTAATAAAATCTCGCCATTTTCTAATTTTTCGCGCAATAAACAATATTTTAAATCTGGATTGGCAATTTTTTGCACATCAAGACTATCGAAAAGCATGTCTAGTTTATCACCCCTTTTTAACACTATCTTTAAAATGATACCTTTCAACAAAAATATAAGGAAACAAAAAGAAAGACAAAGTTAGTCCGCATTACCTCCGCCGGACGGATTAAGAATAATGGTTTTGCTTGCTCCATAATATTTTCCATCCATGGTGCCGGCAGCCGAGAAATCAATAGAAGAACGGTTCTTTGTATTGTTTAACTCAACGGTACCGCTATCGGAAACACTCTTAACATTATATGCTTCATAATCCATTTCCGTATCGTGGTAATCATATCTTAGTGAAGTACTTAAATCATAATCAACTCCTGACGATGGTCGAGAAATTGCAAAGATCACACTAGAAAATTCGCGCAAGTCGTTCGATACCGCTCTCATCGAGTAAGAGGTCGAATCGCCAGGATACAGATACCCACTGCCCGCAGATGCCACTACTGTTGGATCTCTTTTGGCATATACTTTAAATGATTTGCTCTTTGAATCTACAGAATCTCGACCGCTCCATGCATCATGAGCCTTAAAATATCCTCTTGCAATGTATGATCCTGCAGATGTCATTCTCTTATTTCTTTTTAAAGACAACTTATTTGTTTCGCTTGCCAAAATGTTGTCTCCTAATTGTAATGCAAGATAATGTGTATCGTTTTCATCGTGATGACTGATTGAAGCTTCTGCTGATATTGTTACACTATCTCCTACCATTATTTCTGATGGCGATACACTTAGTGATACGGAAGCTATCGGTTCCTTATTGTTAACTGACACATATTTGCTACGTGAATATGTTTTACTTGTTCCATCTTGGCGTGTTACCTTAATATCTGCATTTATATTAATGCTATTATTTCCGCCACAATATTTTTGCAAAGTTTCGAAATCTAGGTGAGTATTGTTGCCAATAGAATTGCCACATACAGAAACATCTGTTATTTGTGCAGAGAAATATGACAAATTGTTACCACGTAAGGATACATCCAAATCTAAAGAACTATTATTATTTCCAGCATCAAATGTAGACGGGCTAACATTTAACTCTACGTCGGGCCAGCTTAAAGTGTTTACACTAATGGATTTGCTAAGTGCTAATTCACTGTTTCCATCTTCTCTTGCGTAAACGGTAATTCTAATAGTGCCGGCCTTATTGCTTGTCAAATCTACATTAACCGTTTTGCTTCCGTTGTACGAACTCCAACTGCCTGTGTCGCTTGTGCCATCAGGATAAGTTATTGTCCAATCAAATGTTACTTCATTGCTATAACAACCACCAGAAACTCGTAAATAAATTGAGCCACTGCCACCGATGAATTGTGTAACACTGCTTGGGCCGCTCCATGATGCTTGTGCAGTATTAAGGCAATATGGACCAAAGGATTTTGAATAATCTGGACCCTCACTCATTTCAGCTTCGATTGAAACAGAATTAGAGCCTGCACTTCCACCATAATCACAATGAGAATAAGATTTACTATTTACATAATGACCAAGCGAATTATAACCAATATCAACATTGGCCCTGTATATGGTGCGCTGATCTTGAGAACTTATAGAATAGCACACTCTTATGTCACCGCTTACAGGGTAATAAGAAACACCACTTACGCTAATTGAAGGATTTTTGTATACCACTACATATACACTGTCTGAATCTTCTGGATCAGGAGAGAACCAGCGATTTTTATAATTAACTTTATAATGCACATAAGCATTACTATTTTCTGATATTCCTTCCGATAAATAGAATGTATCTGTTCTATCATAAACACTAATATTGTGTGATTTAGTATTTCCATTACTTGTTATCCATAATGTAGCCTTCATATGTTTTAATGCATTACTGTCGGAAATGCCCGGATTCATCGTAACATCAATTTTTCTGTTTAAAGAGTCCATATGCGCGCTCACTGATGGATAAGGCCTTGGAACAACAGAACTATTTGAATGTGAATAGGTTATAAATTGATCTCTAAACGGATCATATAAGTGTGCAACAGCAGTTACATTAATGCTCGTCCGACCACCACAATATTTTTGCATATTCTCTGGTAAAATAGTGATTTCTCCTTCTGAACCACTTATACTGCCCGCATTAGCATCACAGTATTGTACTTCTATATATGATTGCTTTGGATTATCCCAGTCAAAACCGTTAGGAGCAGCCGATACGGCAACACTTATTTTATAATTTGTTCCAGGATAATATTTTGACGGCACGCTTAAGGTAAATGTGGAAATAGATGGCTTCGGCTTTGTATAAGATTTGCTCACTGAGAACGTTTTTGTTTCACCACTAATCGCATTTCGATATGTAACCACATATTTTGCCTCAACAGTCGGCGGTGAACAATAATTGCGCACTTGTGTCCAGGGCATTGTAATTGTTAAATTATTGCCATAACCAATATTATTCCCGCATAATTCCCAATGTTTATCAGTTAATTGCCATACGCGATTAAGAGTAGATGGTACAGAAGAATATTGTGGTCGCAGCGATACAGCCGCTTGCATGGCTTGATTAGACATATCTGACACGCTTAAAAGAGATAAAGGCGTTGACGGCTCATTTTTGATTACCGATTTTGTGGCAATAATTTTGGATTCTGCTGACGAATTGGTTTCCCTTATATATAACTTCACTTTTAAAGTGCCGGCTGCGATCTTATCTGGTATAGATAAGCCAAATGTAACGCTTGACTGTGTGCGTGATGGCCATTTCCTCCATACAGAACTTGCCACTATATCGCCATTACCATCAATTATTTCTGCTCTAAATTCATAATCAAGGGTTGGATGTGGCGATACATGTTTGTTAATAGTAATTCTTATTTCTCTTCCTGTGTCAGTGTCATACCATGTGCCATTAGGAGTAAATGAAACATTGCCTACGGTGAAATAAGATGTGTCCAAACTGCTAGATATGTTATTAACATACATGCCCGGACATGTACTCAGATACGTTATAGTATGCAAGCCAGTTATATTTTGTGCATTAGTTGAAAATGTATAAGACCAATCAACATTTTGGCTATTTGGTGTTGTATAAGGGTGACTGCCTGCTTGATCCCACGCTAATTCTAGTTTAGTAATATTACGCCAATCAGTACTGTTAGCGTGTATGTTTACAACAGCTTTTCTTTGCACAAATGGATAATATTCAAAACTTGCAGATACATGCGGCGCTGTCATATCAGGATAAACATATTTGCCACTTATCTGATAAAATGGTGAGCCGTGGTTAACGTTTGCTGACAATGTCCATGTCTGACCTCTTTCAAGCGTGAGCCTTATTGTTTTTTTGCTAAAGGCATTGACACTTTTGCTAACACTAACATGATTATTTTTATCGCTATCGCCCTCGAGATACACTGTTACAGAGTGATTAAGTGCGTTGTATACTGTTACTTCCCAATACGCACCACATGCACTAAAGTTTTGTCCTTCCACCTTAAATTCCGGATCTCTTCTAATAGTGAAGTGCGGTACGCTGTATCTATACGTTTCAGTCGTGCCAAAGTAATCATCGTATACTGTTACTATAATTTCTCCACCGCCATTAATTATTGGGTCATAGTAAGGAATATTAAGCGTATTGTCGTATTCTCTATTACCCAAGCGTGGCACTGTTATTCCTAAATCATAGTCTCTTCCTGCCCATGATGTGCTATCAAGAGATGCAAGATGATAAACAACTTTGGTAATTCGCCTTTCATCTATGGCACTGATTTTAAAAGCAAGACGCACCGAATTGACGCCGCCAACTGTCATTAAACCATCGATAACAGGTCTTCTATTAGGAATTGGATAATAAACACTTATCTCAGAAGAATATTCCGCATGGCCACAAAGTTCATATTTGCCTTTAACTTTATATGTCTTACCATATCCATTAGCCGGGAAGATGTCGTCGTAACTAATTACTGCTTTTCCGTTAGTTACCGGGAATGAGCCAACAACACTACCATTTACGTATACCGTGATAGAAGAGATATAGCTTGCCGTGGTAAATGTTACATATTGATGTTTTCTGTTGCCGCCGTCGATAGAAAGACTTGGATATGCATCAATGTGATATTTGTCTTGAACAATATAGTAATGTGAATCATCATATTTCCACCCGGCAGTAAAGTTAACAGTAGTGTTTGTGTTGTTTATTTTATTAACAGTTAGGATAATCTTGTGATGGTCTGTGCTAACAGTAACATTATAATTAACAGCGTTAGAAAGATGATAATATACTGCATAACGAGGATTTGTCACATCGATCCAATTTGGGAAAGTTAAAGTAATTACTTTATCAGTGGCGCATGGTTTGGTAATCCAAGTAACATCTTTTGTAAATCCAGTAGGCGGCATTTTTATCCCTTTAAACCATATAAGGCGTACATTATCTGTTGTTTTAATGAGAATATCGTAATTAACTGAATTATCTAACAGCAGCGGCATTACTAAATAAATCTTATCGTGAGCCGAGCCAGATGTTATTGTTACAAGATAACTAATTTGTTTGTGATTATTATAATAAATTTCAACTACATATTCTCTAAGATGCGAAGTAATATCATATACTTCCTGATCTGTTGTAGGGATATTAAGATGCACAACACCTCCAAGATATGCAGTAAAACCACTAACATTAGACACCATAAAAGGTTCTCCCAATGATTGTAGGCGGTTATTAACTTTTGTCCAGCGTGCATCTGTTGATAAAGAATTTTGTGGTCCATTCGTATCTGCGCGATATATAGGCAAGACGATAGCATTTGGATATACAAAATCATTAATTTCATCATCAACAGTGCGCTCGTACTTAATATTGCCGTTTTTCCAAGATGTTTTAATAATTAGTCCTGCGTATTCAAAGGTAGTGTATACAGCAATATCATGTTTTCCTATGCTCCAATCAAATTCCTTTGCCAAATCAGATGCTTTAATTACGGTACTATGGCCATCGGTTTTGCTAACTGTAATTTGTGTACTGTATAGCTTACGCGTAACTGCGTCTCTTACAGTAATATTCCATTTAATTCCATCAGTTACACCGAAGGCCTCAAAGACTTTATATGGATCAAACGATAATATAATTTCATTCTTATCATTATCAATAATCATCGTATAATCTGGGTTAGTATTCTTTACATTAGCAATAATGGTTCTACTCAACACTGAAGAATAAAAGGTTTTTCCACGATCATTTACGATAGCTCTGAAAAATACTAAATATTCCCCTGCGTGAGGCAAATAAAACTGTGTATTAACATTTCCTATTCCTGTGACTAGATTTTTCCATTCTCCATCAGAGCCTACGCGATATTGCAATGTGGGATTGTTGCTTGTGCCGCGAACACTTAGCTTTGCATAAATCTTAATTGGTCTTGTATAATCTGCGCCGGGATTGACAGTTAAAGAGTCAATAAATACGGCCACATTAATAACTTCAATACGTACTTCTTTTTCCGCAGAAGCATCGTGCAGAGTTATTGCTTGCACTTTTACGTTATGATAACCTTCCGGGATACCAGAATAATCAAATGATTTAGCCCATGTTTTTTGATCTGTGTAAAATGTATCTTTGACTTCACCATCAATGTAAACAATGATTTTCTTTAATGGTTCGTCAGGCGAGTTAATTGATACATCAAATCTTAAATGATTATTAATAGAATCCTGTGGCGTAATGGTGATTGAAGGCGGATGAATAGTCGCATTATCATCTGTGTCGCCATCATTTGCCACATTTATTGTTAATGTTTGGTCAAAGGACTCTTCCCCTTTTACTACTGTTAATTTAACAGTTATTTGTTTTGTGCTGTTATTAATCGCTACGGTAATTTGCTGACTGTCAACCCAGTTTTTATCAATGTCTTCATTAGGATTATTAATAATTTTTTGTTGATTAGAACCATTATCGGGCTTTACATCTATTTGCACAGTTTCTGTATAAAGTACATCCCAATTAACGAGCACCGTAGCCTGCGTGTCTGTTTTATCAATAATTTTTGCATCAAATTGATTAATTAACGGCGGAAAATCTGGCGACGGACAACTATCAGACGGCGCTGCACGAACAGGCACCGGCGGCAAAATAACTAAATTGCCTATTACCATAGACAACGCTATTATTACCATAACTGCCTTTTTTATGCTTTTCATACTTCTACACACCCCCATTTATTATGAAAGGATTAATTTTCTTTCCTCACTAATAAATATAGTCTTCATCTTATTGCATGAATCTAAAAAGGTATAATTAATTGTATGGAGCAGGGGATATTAGAAAGTTATGTCAATTACTTAATTTGGGGGCCGCGCAGTGTTAAAAAGATTATTCCTTTACATAAAGCTGTTGCATTAGAGTATCAGCGTCAATATCCTCAGTCTACCGTGCGACATATTGCAAATGGTGGCGAATTAACTTTGCCTGGGCAATTTTTTGATAAGAAACCTGACATTGTTGTAAAATTATCTGATGGGCGTTATATATTGGTATCTGTTAAATTTATCACAGCCACAATTAAAAGTAATTTAATAAACTATTGGGAGCAAGCCTTGGGCGAATGTTATAACATGGCACAATATGAATGTCACTACTATGTTGTTCTGCGCTATCAAACGCCAGCATTTTCTACCCGATATAAATTAAAACGCATTGATGTTGTAGATTCTAGCATTTTGCGCAAATTTCACACATTAGCTGACCAAGTGGCAATTGATAAAGTAAAAACTACTCTTATCGATATTAGCCCATTTTTAGAAAAAGAATATCAACGTTTTCCTACTCTCAGAGACTTATTAGAAACCATCGGCTATTCTAATTTAAACTTATTCTTTTATCAGCATTACCTTCCACGCTATGGCTATATAGACCTCAATCTTTTGCGCATTATGAATAAATGGATTGATAAACAAACATTTCTTATACGTCAGAAAGTGCCGCAACAAAGATTAGAAGAAATAGATAAATTTTTCACTGCAATGAAAAATCAATTAATGCAACAAATAACGGTGCGCATTTTTTAAGGTCTTATCACAACTTCCCAATGTTTGTCAGAATATACCTTTAAATACACACCTTTCGGCACTTTGCACCATATTTTATTCTTAGCAATAATCTTAAACTTATCAGGCAATGGATAAATTACTGTTTTATTCGCACACTTTTTTACTAGTTCGCCAATGGTTTTCTTCCCTCCGCTATAAGGATCCGGCAAATTCTTAGAAAAATTGAATTCATCATCATATGCTGCATCATACGCTAAACTAGCCAACTGATCTAATTCAGAGGCTTCATAATAAAGTACTATTGGCATTTTCTTTGCCGGCGCTTGATGCTGTATTGGTATTGAGATATTGATAAATGCTGATAAAAAAATGAGAAACCATATTAACACTAAGGGAACTCCACCCTTGCGTTGCATATTTTCATCACCCCTGCTATAATAAATTGTGAACATTATAAATATAAGGGAGGGATACAGTTTTGGTTATTGATGTTAATAAACTGTTTACCGAAGACGAATTGGAAGACATGTCTATTTTGCAACTGTTTCAGGAAAGTATTAAACGCAGCTTTTATTTGTTGTCCCATCCAGAGATTGCTAAAAAGAAAAATTGGTATAGTATTAGTTTTCCCGATGTTCTTGATAAAGACATAATGGTGCCAACTGCTGAAGATATAACATTTCAGCAAAAATTTTATACGATGAATATAACATGGACAATTCCTCTTTCTCAATACGGAGACAAATATATGCCAGTACATGACATTTTCCGTAGAATGTATGGGATTGTTTTTCCTGAAGATACGAAAAAGTTAGCGCCGGCAAATATTTGGATTCAATCAATTTTGAAATGGAAAGATAAAAAAGAAACGGTGGATGTTATTAAATATTTGCCTTATCCTCAAACATTGTTTACACATCCGCAACAGCTTTCAAAAATTACGCAATCTGATGGCTATTGGACAATAAATGATTTTTATTACGGGCTTAGACACGTAATTGATAATAATCCACATGCTGAATCTATCTTTGCCGCCTTAATGTTTTTTGCCACCGGTGAAAATGTATTGCCAGATTGGATTTATTCTTATCTCGATAATGAAGAAATTGCGTTAGAAATATTAAGAATAATGGCATTTGGCACACCGCTTAAGGGCACAACTACTGTAATTAATGCTATTCTTTCACATATGCCATCTGCCGTTTTAGTCATAGATAGTATAAGCTACATGCTGCAAACAATAAATAGTTATGAATTCCTTGAAGAAATTAAAGAACTTGATAACAATTATGTACTTATTTCCGGCAATGTTTTACAGCCTATAGTCTATGCTATGACACATGACACTGTTAGTGAACCTATAAACCTTGCTGCGCTTACAAGAATGCTAGAAACGGACTATGTTGCATTTTCTTTTATTAATCCAGAAGATAAGCCTCTTTCTTATACAATTATGGAAAAGGCTACTACTTTGCCAGTAGATTCACCGGGCGATTTCTTGTATGCTTTGCGCTCATTACAAAAGCCATACAAAGATTTATATGTACATATGTGAAATTCTACCTCCTTTTTCCGATTTTCCTTTAAGAAGGAGGAGATAAAATGAATATTAATAGTATTTCTCCTATACAAAGCCCTTTAATCAATATTTATAAAAAGACTATGCAAACGCTCATAGATAGAAAGGATTTTTATATATCTGTCGAGGATTTATTTCAGAAATTACAAGATTCTGTATCACCAGCCCTGTTGTCAACATTTGGAAAGGAAAAAATTGTTAAAATATCTAACCCTAATGTCGCATCAGCAATGGCCAGCACGCAAGCGCCAGATATTTCTTTTAATTTAAGCATTAAGCGATTGGCAAGTAAGCATACTGTAGCATCAAAAGTGTTCACCGCATCAGGCAAAGAATTATCCAATGTTTCAATAGATGTTAATAATAACACCTTTACAGTATCAAATGCAGAAAATAACTTTGCAGCCTTATCATTTTTAGCAGATAAAATCAATAACAGCGGCGTAGCAAAGGCTTATGTACAATACAACGATGACACAGGCATTCGTCTCGTTATTCAAAGCAACAAGACGGGAAGCATTAATGCCTTACAAATAAATAACGGTGATGCCTTAGGCTTAGACGATTTGACACGTATAGCTGATGATAGTAATGGCGGCACAGTTTTTCCTGATGTAGACACATTTTCTCCAGATTTATTAGATGCCAAAGCGCTTATAAACGAATTAACTTGGAAATCACATGAAAACACCGGCATACCTATTGAAGAAATTACTGTTACATTAAAAGCAACCGGCACAACGACAATATCGATACAACAAGACAAAGATAGCCCTCGCAAAATTATCGAAAATGTGGCTGCCATTTATCAAACTATTAAAAATAAATATGGGAATGATTTGACGGTGCGAAATGCCTTATATACATTGCGCTCATTAATGAAAACAGAATTAGGCTTTGAATTCGATAAAGAAGGAAATGTAACAGTCAATTATGGCACTATTGATGCAATGGATTATGATATTCTGATTGAAAAAATTAAGAACATGGCACAAAATATTTCATCCTTTGCTGAAGAACGAAAACACCTATTTCAAAACACAGCAAATAATTATTCACAACGCATTAATCAGTATAAAAGAATTATTGATAAGCAAACAAAAATACTGCAAGAACAGCAGGCACTGCTTAAATATCGCGAAAGCGTTTACACATCTATGCAATATCAATTACAAATGCAATTAACAAAAATTAAACAAATATTTGGGTTTTAAGGCGTTGCAGTTTGTTGTGTTGCTGTCCCGGTATTTTCCTGTATTACCCTCATTACATAAATACATACATCTTCGTCATTAGTTGCTGTTGAAGTCATAAGATATTTATTAAAGGGTTCTACATTAAGGAGATCGCAAGGTTTTACTTGGATATACGGCGCCTGTCCTACGGCTTGCCAGGATTTATCATCTCCCGGCTTAACTTTTTTAATTTGATAGGCAAAGAAAAAATGGCATGGGAAATAAGGATTAAATAGTATAGCATAATCATAAACTCCATCACTTGTGCGATAAATCATGCTATCAGTTGCCGTTTTTACTTTTGATATATTGCTATTTAAACCCGGCGCAAAAAAGTTATCAGGATTAACGCAAAATTTGTCAAACTCAATAAGCCCTTTTGTAGCAGTAATAGCAAATTTTACCGCAAAATCTGTTGTTATTGTGGCATTAAATACATTTTTTGTGTCAAATGGTAGCAAATAATTAAGGGCATCACCCCATAATTGTTGCGTAGGATCAATAATTACTTCTTTTTCTCTGTTTTCTATTTGTTTTTGTGCCAATTGTTTGCCTATTTCATATGGTGAAGGCCCAAGCACTCCAAGAATCCATGCACTAAGAGAACCAATAAGTATTGTAAACACTATTAATCGCACAGCTATTTTTTTAAATGCATCTTGTAATTGTTCTGCTTTCTTTTGAATTTCCCTTTTTGCCATTAACTATCCCTCCTCTATAGATTAAGATAAGCACTATTACTATTAAATAATACATCAACATATTCTTCAATTGTTTCATATCCGTGTATTTTTGCTATATCATCTAATGTTGCTATTTCGTCTGTCATTTTGCCTCGCAATAAGTCTATTCGCAAATGAGTGGTGGTGGCATTAATATCAATTTTCTTTAGATACGACGGTATTTCTTCTTTGGAATTAAAAATAAAATCTAACAAAGTAAAATATGTGGATGATACGCCGGTGTGTATCATGTTTCGCATTTCTTCATAAATTGAAGCAACGTGCAATAAAAATGATTGTGAAAAATACATGTCTTCGGCTAATTCTAATGCTACCATACTAGGCCAGCCTTGGTTAGATGATTGCAAATAATGGGCTAATAGCTTTTTCCATCTCGGATCAGGCAAATGATAGTCAAGATATGCATAAATAATAAAGGCATTTTCTTTAAATATTGGCCGGGCATTATCTCCCACATGTAACATAATATCATTTACTAATTCTTCAACTTCATCAATTGTTAATATTCCAAGGCGCGCCATCGCTATCCATTGCAATAAAAGCGCACTAGAAAAAGGCGCATTTTTCTTGTCGTTTAAAGCAACTGCACGCTGATTGATAATTTTTCCTTTATATGTACGTGTCTCCAGTGAATAAAACCAGTGCAATCCCTCGGGAATAAATGATATAATGTCCTCTCTGCCATTTACAGCATTTAATATTTTTTGCTTGTCCTTTTCTAATATTGAAGAAACAATTTGCCCCATTTCCTGAAATATTCCAGAATCATGTTCAATAGCAATAGTGGGCCACATAAGTATGCTAAATTGTTCTCCTACAGTAATGCTAAAATCCTGTTGCCTAGTAACATAATGATAATGCCTTCTTAATATTGTTTCAAAGAGTTCTGCCTTTGTGTTTGTAGCTAATTCTTCAGGCGTCGCATAAAATGTGTAAAATGGCATTCTTTTTCCTCCTTATTAAATTACAAATTATAAGTGCAACATGCCTATATCTTGATATTTGCCCACCTTTATTGATATAGTATCAGAACGATTCTTTTTATTAACAAACATTAAAGTATTATTGTCACGATCAACATCAGAAATCACATATACTTCGTTATGCATTCTATACAATAAACTAAAATAATCTTGACCGTCTTTGTATCTATAATGTGCCTCTACGCCAAATGGAGATATGCCCACAATGTCAATATCATGCTGTTTCAAATCGCCTTCTAACGTCAATTCGGTAAATTCATATATATTATAAAGACTCACATATGCCTTGAATTCCTGGTAATAATATATAACCTCCTTTCTCATCGATTGATATGTAGCGTTAAAATATGGCTCTTTCCACATATCTGCTCTATAAAGCAAGCCATTTCTTACAGAAAATTTTTTTATTTGCCCTATGGCCTCTTTTGATAAAGCAGAAAATGACACAGGAGGAATCATTAGTTGTGTAGTAGCTTTGCCCTTTGTAGGATTGTAATTAACAGCATATATTTCACAAATTTCCACATCATCAGATGCAAACCCATTTAAAGATAAAGGATTTGACGCCTTAAGTTTGTGTATAAAGGCTAAAGTGTTTTCGCTGCCGGACAAAGTGATTACCAATTGCCTGGAAACGGGAATACTTTGCGATATCGCCTCTGCAAATAAGGTATTAATAATCTTAATGCTATCATATCTTGAATCTTCTTCAAATTCAATAAAAACCATTATTGCACCTCCTTCGTATAATTGGCCGCTTTTTATTAATGTATTTCACTACAGAATATACAGAAAATTGCATATAACATTAAATTAACATGAATAATAACACACAATAAGTGGTATAATTGATAAAAGGGGAGGATGTGGATTGGTAACTACTTATTATTTGTGGCAAATAGAAAAAATGGCTAATATAGTTAAGGACACAATTACTGTTAATCGCAAAGGCAATATTATTCAAGTTATTTACCAAAACAAAGTTCTCTTCCAATGTTCTATTAACAATCACCGCTTTATTCGTAATTTATATTATGCCCTCATTATTCTTACTAATCGCAAAATGCTTTGGTATGGCGCTATGTTATTTCCTATATTTATTCTGTCAACTGCGATTTTGCTGTTATCATGGGGTATAGTTAATATTTCTGTTAGTGTATTTCTCGCAACGGCATCTATTTATTCGTTAATTAGATTGTGGTTAGACCCAACAGCGCCTTATACTTCAATAGCGGAAAACGATGTGCTTAACATTATCTTATCGAAAGTACCATTAAGTATGTTTGCGCCACATCAGGGAAAAAATTAATACACAATGCCTTTTTGTGATACAATATTTGTGAAGCTGTTATAAGGAGGGGATGCTATTTATGAATAAAAAAACTATCGCTTACATCGTTGTTGTTATGACAATTGCCACACTAATTTTTACTTCCATTGTTATGTTAATAGCTAGTGGCAGCGTATCTGATAAGGAATTGTCTCTCTATCTCAAAGACGCACAAAAAATCGTTATTACACCTAATAAAGTTTATATCGATTCTCACGGTCTGCCTCGCAATGTTGTATATGAAAAAGTTATGCAATATATTGAAAAACATCCATCAATAGAAGTTATTTATCGCGATGGGCCAAACTCATTCTGGGAGGCGCTTGAATCTATAATTACAGATAATAGCACATTATTCGTATTATTGATGGGATTATTCTTTGTGTCGCTAATTATCGACGCATTTTTCTATTTTGCAAATTATATAAACGTTTTTCCGCCTATGATGATGGGTGGTATGGCGTTTGAGTTTCAGCCGCAGGATATTGAAGAAAATGAAGATATAGAACAGACCGATAATGAAGAAGAAATCGCCGATGACGACGAAGAAAACGAAGATGCACACATTCCGGAAGTAAGTTTTAACGACGTTGCCGGCATAGATGAAATTGAACAGGAAATTAAAGATATTCTATACTTTATCAAAAATCCTGAAAAATATGAAAAAATGGGAGCAAGGCCGCCAAAAGGCGTATTGCTTGCTGGCCCTCCCGGAGTTGGTAAAACCCTTATAGGAAAAGCGCTTGCTCACGAAGCCGGCGTGCCATTCTTCTACGCATCTGGTGCTGAATTTATTGAATTATATGTTGGCGTTGGCGCTAAAAGAATTAGAGAATTATTTAAAAAAGCAAGAAAAAATGCCCCTGCGATAGTGTTTATTGATGAAATAGATGCTATTGCCGGTATTCGTGGCGCTGGCCCTGGTGGCAATAACATGGAAGATTTAAGAACACTGACACAGTTGCTAACAGAAATGGACGGTGTTATGGTTAGTAAAAAGCCTATCGTTGTTATTGCCGCCACTAATAAGCCAGAACTAATAGATCCAGCATTGCTAAGGCCTGGGCGTTTTGACAAAGTAATTCACGTTAATTTGCCACACAGAAACGCAAGACGCGATATTTTGTTAGTGCATTTGAGAAATAAGCCTTTGGCCGTTGATAAAGAAAACCTCGCTGAACAACTGGCTGATATTACAGTAGGCTTTAGTGGCGCAGATTTGGAAAATCTTTGTAACGAAGCAGCACTTATCGCCCTTAAAAAAGGTAAGACAGCTATTGAAAAAGAAGATTTTATGGAAGCTTTTGACAAGATAATGCTTGGCCTTACAAATGGGCTGGTATTAGATGATAAACAAAAGAAAACAGTAGCCATTCACGAATCAGGGCACGCCATTGTTGCTCACTATCTTAAAAAGAAAATAGATATTGTCACCATTTTGCCACGTAGCAGAGCATTGGGCCTTGTATTAACAAAACCGGAGGAGCGTTACATTCGCAAATTCTCTGAATTGTTTGCAGAAATCGTTGTAGATCTTGGAGGAAGAGCAGCAGAAGAATTGTATGATGTTGAACCATCTACTGGCGCTGCAAATGACCTTGCACAAGCTACACAAATGGCGCGCGCTATCGTTGCAGAATATGGCTTTGGCAATTTGGCCGCTTATGAGTACGGAGAATATGAACTATTGCCGCTGCCTGAAACTGTGAATGAACAAGTAAGATATATCTTATCTTGTGCATATGAAACTGCTAAGAAAATCCTTATAGATAACAAACAATATCACGAAAAACTAACAAATGCCTTGTTAGAAAAAGAGGTTATCAGAGATGGCGAAATCCTTGATATTCTTGATGGTATGCCACAAATAGAAAAGATTGATGGCGCATTTATGGAAGTGCTAAAGGGGCTAACTATTATGGAGGCACAAGAAGAATAAACAAAAACATAGTCTTTTTGTGTTTAATTGCTAGGCCATGTTGCGACAATAGTTCTCATTAAGTTTGCCTGAGAGTCGTATATTTCTAAGTGCACTTCTTTAATGTATGATGGCGAAAGGTTGTATTCTGCAAGGGCATTATCTATTCTGATTTTTAACACATTTTTGTCAAGGACAGCGTCAATAACTTTATCTGGATCGTCTGATTTAAACAGCAGATTTGTGTAATCATATTCATCGCCCCATTTGGTGACGAGAACGATTTTGTCATATATTCCATGCCCTCCTATGAATGGACGATAATCATTGTTAAATGGCGGCAAACCGTACTCAAAAACGTTGTTGATATCACCGTATTGTTCATGATGTCCATAGTCTTCGCTATTAATTTTAAGATTAACAAAGAAATAGCTTTCAGGATGGCTATCAGGTTCTTCATAAAAATCCTCTTCTGATAAATAAGATGTTACTTTAATATTTTTAAATTGTTCAGAGAACTGGAGTAGTGGCGTAAAAGTATCGAGTGGTGATAGATTAGTTATAATTACTTTGCCATCATTATTACCAACATAAGGAGCAAATGTATGTGTGAAGAAATAATAGTTTCCGACTGTGAAATGTAGCATTACAATATAAGAATTTTCAATGACAGGAAAATGTATTGAAATGTTAATCGCTTCGCCTCTTTTATAAGGTGCATATTGTCCGGTAAAATTAAAGGTATTTTTGTAGTATGGAATGGTATTATATTTTTCTGACAAATCAAAAATTCCTGTGTAATGGCGATCACGTTCAGAAGATATTCCATATATAATAGCTTGTAATGGTATCATTACATTAGAAACTCCGTATGTATATGTAGTATCATATTGAATTTCCGGTCCAAGCTCTTTAATAATTGGATGAGCTAAGAAAAGTCCAAAAAAGACGACATTCTCGATACTATAATTTGTTTTAATATCAGCCTGTTTGATTGTGAAATTGTCTAAAAATGGAAATTTGTTTGTAACGATATCCAACCATCCTTCATTTGAAATAGACAATAAATAATAAAACGTAGCATTCGGGTTATTTGTTATTTCTTGCATATGGCGTTCAAAATCATATCCCATATCTGACGCTCTTACTGGGTCAATTATAACAAGATTATCCGATTGTCTAATAGTGGCAGGACTAATTTGTGAAGCTAATAGGTTTTTATCTTCTTGTGTAAACATAATCCCAGATTGTGAGTGTCCAAATACTGCCCGGGTTTTATCGCTATCGATGGTAAACTTTTTATGTATATGTACGTATAAATTGTGATCGTCAGCAGTTGTTGAAATTAATGATGAATCTTCTACTAATCCCTGATAAATAATAGGAGTTTTGTCGCCTATTGTGGATCGTACCCATGGGAATAATGTCACTACTTCTCTTATTTCTACAGACGGCTGAGCCTTGATAACAGCATAAGCGCCGCCAAATTCTTTTATA
>Ga0256838_1000703_pt1 | contig 18661 bp, 20 predicted proteins | sample 4571419metaG_FD_185978 | JGI IMG/M metagenome (GOLD analysis project Ga0256838, IMG submission 185978) | Hydrothermal vent microbial communities from Guaymas Basin, Mexico - 4571-419 | ecosystem: Environmental > Aquatic > Marine > Hydrothermal vents | place: Mexico: Guaymas Basin | collected...
TTTTAATTAAGTCACAAAATATAATCTTATAAAACTTGGTTAGCTACCTTGTTTTATGCTATCTGATTATTATTCCTACACCTCATCAAGATAATTACTCCACCATTGCATTAATTCTACCCTCTCATCAAGATATTTAGCCCTGTTGTATGCTTGGCTTACTGCATTGCCTATACTGTGGGCTAGTTGTGTCTCAATTACATCATATTTAAAGTTACTTTTTTCGTGGGCTATTGTGCTAAACATTGCCCTAAATCCGTGGGGTGTAAATTCATTTATAATGTTTCTTTTTTTCTTTACCTAATATTTCACTTACTGCTATGTCCCCAGCTGGGTTTCTTTTTGCTCTTGCATTTGCTACTGCATATTTAAAGGTGGTGTTAATGGAATGATAAACCTTTCTTGCACTACTATTTGCATCCCTATCGTTCATTATTTGAAGTATATTTATAATGTGTTTTGCTGTTACCTCATCTATGGGTATATCTCCTATAATTGGAAATACATCATTTATAAAGCCGTTAAAAGTTCTTTTATAATGACTTTGACTTATATCGTCTTTTTGTTTTTCTAGTCGTTCTAATACTATTAATTTAAATGTGTTGAGATTGTTTATCTCTTCTTTCTTTTTAGTGACTATCTTTTGTTTTTTATCTTCGCTTGGATTTATGCCATTTGCTAAATCTTGCTTATATTTTAATCTCCATAGCTTAGTACCTCGTTTTGTGATAAGTAAAAAAAGCCCTCCACCATCAAAAAGTTTATAATCTTTATCTTTTGATTTTGCATTTTTAATTTTAGTATTTGTTAGTGGTGTTGTAGCTCGTGCCATTGGTAACCCTTTGAGATTTTAGGGGTACATTTTTTTAACTGCTTGGGGGTATTTTAAAATGTACCCATAAATATACCCCTAAAAAGTTTAGATAGTATAGTATGTGTTAGATTAACTGAGACTAAAAGAAATGGTTGAAGTTCGTATTTTTGGGATTATTTAGACTGTATTGAATTGGTTTGACTTAAGTAGTGGTGGAGACGTCCGGGATCGAACCGGAGTCCTGAAGCTAGCGAATCAGTGAAATCTACATGCTTAGAAAAGTTGTTTAGTTTAATCTTGCTTCACACAACTTGCAAAGCTACACAAGACGAGCCTCTAAGCGTTCATCTTTGGTGGAGACACACCTCAGATATATCTAAATGAAAGGTTATACTTCAAAATCTTGCTTATTTAGAATCCACAAGTGAAGCAGCCCACCTCTTACGAGGGGTTAAAAACTTAAGCTACTGCTAAAGCTGGGCGATAATTTGTATTGTTTGCGTTTAACAATTTTGAGCCGTATAACGGAGATGCTCAGTCCGACATGCAATCAAAGTCAACTAGCTCCAGTCGAAGCCATATCGTCCCCAATAAATTCACAACGAGATTATAACACTAATTAGATAAATATATCATAAACTTATAACCTGAGTTCGACAATACAATGCCCAAAGATAGGGTAAATAAATGGTGAGATTTTAAAAAATATACTAAAAAACCTAGCCTTAGCTAAGTTGAGAGGATACTTTTTAAAAGATTGCCGTTTAGTTGCCCTATATTTGGGTGTTATATTGTCGAACTCAGGTTTATAACCTCATCACCACACCATTTAGCTAAATCCATATCATGAGTTATAAGTAGCATCCCCATTTTATTTAAATGTTTTAACAACTCTTTCATAACTTCTAGCTGAATAACATTATCTAGTGCTGATGTTGGTTCATCCAAAAGAAGCAGATCTGGTTTCATAAGCATCGCTCTTAGTATAGAAGCTCTTTGAAGTTGTCCACCTGAGAGTTCATGTGGCAATTTTAAAAGCAAGTTATATTCTAAATTTAATGAATTTAAAAGTAAATCTATACCATCCAAAGATGCAACATCTTTTATCTGATTTAACAAAGTATAACTAGGGTGAAATGAACTGTATGGATCTTGAAAAACTTGTGAACATCTTTGAACTTGTATATTACCTTTTATAGGTTTTAAATTTTTTAGTATTAACTCAAAAAGTGTACTTTTTCCGATGCCACTCTCCCCTACTATCACTTTTATCTCACCCTTTTTCAGAGTGAGTGAAAAGTTTTCAAAAAGTAATTTATCTGTATAGCCAAACGATAAGTTTTTAATCTCTAATATTTTTTTTTGCATTAACTCTTATTTAACGATAAGTATAGCTTTGTAAGCTCTTTATACAGTATCTCTGGTTTTAAGTTTGCATCCTCTTCCCAAAGTCTTTTCATCACAATATTATCCTCTTCACCATTCCATATTTTTATGTATGAACCATCTTTATAGCCATTGTCTTGACGGATTTGGTTTAGTATGTTTTTACCAACATAAAGTCTATAAAGTGTTTGAAGATTTAACCCACTCATAACAACCAAATCAAAAAATTCATTAACCAATCTTTCTAAATCTAAGCCATCTCTATCTAGAGATAAACGGATAATATCTTCAACTTTATTTATAACCTCTTTTTGAGTAGCATATTTCACCTCGTTATTGTCTATCTTTGAAAAATTTTCTTGAGAAGATAAACTGATAGCCAAATCTTCTATACCACCTTTTAAGTTTTGATTATAATCTTCGATAGCCAAACTCATGATAAAGTGCCAAACATCAACAACTTCTATCTTTAAGTTATCCCAATCTGGTTCTTGGTTGATGCTTTTCCAATGTTTCCATGAAAAACTATCTACCATCTCAGCACATTCCATATAGATGCATCTTCTCCAATTTATAGTTTTACCATTTTTAGTAATCCCTTTTACCCACTCTTCACCATTTGTTGCATCATTTAACTGATTTTGTAGTTGTAACATTAAAAGTATTTTATCCATTTATATCTCACTTTATTTTATTAGACTTATTGTATCTAAATATGTTAAAATCCAAATATGAAAAGAATAAATTGTAGAAGATGTAAACATTATTTTGTAACTTGGGAGAAAGATAAGCCCCACGGATGTAAGGCTTATGGGTTTAAATCTCCGCAAATACCATCAATGGTGGTATTTAACAGTAGCGGAGTTGAGTGTAGTATGTTTATAGAGAAAAAAACAACTACTTAAAAATTATAGTTAGCAAATACTTTTATCTCATCTGAGTCATTATTTGCTACTATTTTATCATCTATATGAACATAAGTTAAAGATATATCAGCTTGTCCATCATTAAGAGCATAACTTATACCAGCATCTACCTCTTGTAAATGTCCATTATTTTCAATATCTGCTTCAAAATTTCCATAAGAAAGAGAAAAATCAATAGCATCTAAACTATAGCCCAGTGAAATCAGATAAGAAGATGAATCTGTATCTATTGCTCCAGCTGTTGTTGTTTCCATATTTGTATATGAACAACCACCTCCAAAACCTTCAAAAATTGTTTTACTATCATCTATATTTATATCATTATAAGCAATCATTGCATTAAAATTATAATAGTTAGCATCTAACATCATACCAGCTATACTGCCTTCAATACCACTAGAGTCTTCTTCACTTTCACTTAGGTACTGAACACCAAAAGTTATATGATGGTATGGATATATTTCAAACTCTTTAGATGCATCCATATAAAAGGCTTTAGCTGATTTATCTACATCATAGTACCATGCACTAGCTTCTACAGTATCTTTAGCATAAACAACAGCTAACATATTTGTTCCACTATCACCTGTATCCATCCAACTATGCTTCAATACATTTTCATAACCTGCATCTGCCCCTTGCATCCTTTGAATATTTGCACCAATAACACTCAAACCTAAATCTTTTATATCATAAGATGCAACTATCGCTTCAAAACTATTTGGTGTCATTGCTATATCATCACCATCTGCTAAAGGTGTATCTAAAAGTTGACGACCTATACGAATATTGAAATTATCTATAGAGTAGTTTAAATAAGCTTCAGCTAATTCTGTATAACTTCCTTCACTTGAAGTTAAAAAATCAGAAAATTTATCACTATCTTTATCCCCACTCAAAGAGTTTATACTGTGAGCTGTAAACATTGCTACACCAGCATTTATACCATTTAAACTAGCTGTTTCATATTTTAGTTGTCCACCTATAGCTGTAACACTTTGAGTATCTGAGTTAGCATCCAAATCAACATTATAATAACCTAAACGGATTTGCCCATTCACTTCACCATTTGAAAACATTTCTTGGATAGAATTTACACTTTCACTTGCATTTAACTGACTCAAAAGAGCAACTGAGATTAACGATAATTTTGTACAAATTTTCATAAGTTTCCTATTATGTTCATATTTTTACAAATAATACAAAAAGCTTACTTAGAAACGACTTATTTTGATAATCTATATCAAAATAAGTCAATTTGTTTTTATTTGATATAATTAGTAAAAAAGCAAGGTGTTTTATGAAATTTTTATACACTCCATCTTCACACTTTAACTTAGCAAATCTTTTTACATTTGTAAATATAACAGCAGGATTATTGGCTACTTATTTTATAACTCAAAATAATTTTTTCATAGCTATTGTTTTGGCTTGGATAGGTGGGGCTTTTGATATATTTGATGGTAAGATTGCTAGAAAGTATAATTTATCCAATGAATTTGGTGTACAACTAGATAGTTTTGCAGACTTTTTAAGTTTTGTTCTTGTTCCTGTATTTTTAATCTTTCAAGCTGTTTATAACAACTCTTTTGAGGGTACTTTACTTATATTTTCTGCTGTTGTAAGTATATTTTATGTTATATCTGGACTTAGAAGACTTATACATTTCAATCTACACACAGATGCTGGAAGTGTAGATAAGTACTTCACAGGTGTTCCAACTCCACTTGGAGCTATACTTTTATGGTTGGTTTATCTAGCTAATGCTTATGAGTTCTTACCAGCTTTTGGTGTACTTGGTTTTATGATAGCAATAGGTTGGAGTCTAAACTCTACACTTAAAGTTAGACATCCATAATTTATTAAGCTTGTAAAAGTTCCATTAATGGTTCTTTTTTCGTAGTTTCATCCTTAGTATCTCTCATAGCAAAATCTATCTGAGAGATACTCCCGCAACTTCCATCCTCTTTTAAAAACATCCCACAACTTTTCATCTCTCCTAGAGTTTGATTTGTTTGTGTTTTGTATGTAAATTCACTAGATTGTGAGTTTAAAAATATAGCTCCAACTCCAGCTTCACCGAGTCCTATCAAATCTTTTTCATCTGTATCATCATTCTTAATCCAGATTTGAAGTTTATCAAAAATATCATCATTTTCATCTATCCAACCGTTGTTGTCACTATCATATTCACTTAACTCATCAAAACCATCTCCTGTTTTTGTTCCAAAGAGTTCACTTCCTTGATTTATCTCCCCATCATTATTTAAATCAAGTGCTAAAAATCCACTATTTTCACCTAACTTTGAGATTTGGTCTTTTTCTCCATCATTATCCAAATCAAATGAGAAAGTATCTTGTGAAAGATTTGGGATATCTCCATCAAGATTTATAACAAGTGGATCAAAAAGTGAATAAGTATCTATCCTATTTTCAACTACAAAACTTCTTTGCATAGAAAAATTCAAATCAATATCTAATGAACCACTATCAGTTTGTATATGACCAACTGTTGAAAAGTTTAACTCCTCTTGCTCTTTGTATTTCAAATCCAATGTTGTGTGATAAAGATTTATTGTCTGAGTTTCACAACTATCTACTTCATCTTGAGTTTGCTGTGTAGTTGTGGAGCTTAATGTATCGTAATTATTATAAGATGAAACAGAGTTATTTAACCTATCTATAAGGGATTGGATAAGTGCATACAGCATCCTTTGTGTGTCATCCTCTTGCCACCATTTTTTAGTTTGTACCTCTTGTGAAGCTTCTGCTTGTTTTTGAGCTTCAACTTCAAGACAAACAGTTGAAAAACTTACACTTGATTCTACCTCTTCTTTTGTAAAAGAGTGTTGAGATTGCATCCCTATTTCATAAGATTCTATCTTCATAATAAACCCCTCTTATTTATCTATTGATAAAAACTAGCAATTTTAATACCCAAATTGGTATAATCATATTATGAAAAAAGTTAACTATATAAGTAAACTCTTGAAGCTACTGATAGCTCCTGCGAATTTTCGCCTCATATCTTATAATCTATTGTTTCATTGGCTATGAAGTTATTTATACTCTCTTACTTATTTGCTAAAGATGGTGCTGAGTATTTTGATGGTGGATATGAAGAGTTTTTAGAAAAAATTGGTTGGGAAGATGAAGAATTATTTGAAATATTTGAAAACCTACAAACTCAAATAGACGATATAAATGACAAATATGAACAAAAGATACAATCCGTAATCATAATGTAATCTAAAGATTATAGAATAATAGATATAATTGTAATTATAAAACAAATTTTAAAAAACAAAGGAAATGGTTATGCCAATTATGAATATACAAAATTTTTCATTTACATACCCAAATGTAGATCACCCTTCACTTAAAAATATAAATATGAAAATAAGAAAAAACAAAATAACAGCACTTATAGGTCCTAGTGGATGTGGTAAATCTACACTTCTTAGAAGTATGAACCGTATCCATGACTTATACCCAGGTAATAAGTATGATGGTAAGATAGACTTACTAAATGAAGAAACAAATCAGATGGAAAATATCTTAGATATCAAAAAAGAAAATGAATTTATCCAACTTCGCCAAAAAGTTGGTATGATTTTTCAAAAACCAACACCATTTCCTATGAGTATATTTGATAATGTTGCTTACGGTCTAAAAATTGCAGGTATAAAAAATAAAACTGAACTTCAAGATAGAGTGGAACAAGCTCTAAAAGATGGAGCATTGTTTAAAGAGGTTCATGATAGACTAGACAAATCTGCCATGGGGCTTTCAGGTGGTCAACAACAAAGACTTTGTATCGCTCGTGCAGTTGCAGTTAAACCTGAAGTTCTACTGTTTGATGAACCAACCTCAGCACTTGATCCTATCTCAACAGGAGCTATTGAAGAGCTTATAGTTGAACTTAAGAAAGATGTAAGTATAGCGATAGTTACACACAATATGCAACAAGCTTCTCGTATCAGTGACTATACAGCATTTATGTATCTTGGTGATTTGATAGAATTTGATAAAACTGAAAATATATTTTTAAATCCTAAAGAGAAACAAACAGAAGATTATATAACGGGGAGATTTGGGTAATGGTTACAAAATTTGAAGAAAGTATGAATGAGATAAAAGCTAAAGTTACTGATATTGGTACAGGTTTATTAAGTGCAAATAAACTACTTTTAGAGGCATTAAAAGATTGTGATACACAAAAATTCAATGAAGCAAAAGCACATATAAAAAATATAGGTGCAAAAGCAAATAATATAGATAACTCTATCATAAAAGTTTTAGCTCTTTATACTCCAGAAGCAAAAGATTTAAGACAAGTTATAGCATATCTAAAAATCACAAATGAACTTTCTCGTGCTTGTTCAAATTCAAGAAGTTTTATAAGAGGTTTTACAAATGTTTGTGAAGATGTTGCAATTGAAACTATAAATGAATATGCAGTACCTATGCAAACTTCAACTGTAAAAGCTATAGAACTTACTATAAGTATGATAAATTGTGATGATATAGATGAGATACAAGAGATATATAACGATGTACTTATAGAAGAGAGTAAAACTGATGACCTTTATGAGATGGTTGAGAGAAACTTAACTATACAAGCACAAGACTCAAATAATTTTGAAAAATTTCACAAAATGTTAAAAGCACTTAGAAAAAGTGGCAAAATTGCATCTCGTGCGATTAGTATAGCAAACTTACTTGTATATGCTAAGGTTGGGGGGCAATTTTCATAATTAATTTGGTACAATAACTATATGAATGAAACAACACATAGCATCTTAATAGTGGAAGATGAAGAAGATATACTAGATCTTATGGAATATACCCTCTCAAAAGAGGGTTATGATATTATAAGTTGTATAGATACTACAAATGTAAAAGATATATTGGATGAAGATAATATATCTTTAATCATTATGGATAGAAATCTTCCCTCTGTCGAAGGCTCTCAATTTATCTCATCTATCCGTAAGCTTGGATACAACGAACCTGTTATATATATAAGTGCAAAAAATTCTAGTGAAGATATACTTGAGGGATTTGAAACTGGTGGTGATGACTATATAACAAAACCATTTAACTTAAATGAACTAAAAGCAAGGGTAAAAGCTGTTATAAAAAGAACAAATCAACTTCAAGATGTTACAAAATATAAAGATATAACTTACTACTCATCAAATAAAGCATTTTTTATAGAAGATAAAGAGATTAAATTAACTCAACTTGAACATGATTTACTTTTAGAATTTATAAAAAATAAAAATGTACTTTTAAGTAGAGAGATGCTTTTAGAAAAAGTATGGAAAGACTCTACAAACAAACAACCAAAAACAGTAAATGTAGCTATAAAAAGACTAAAAGAACAGATCGACCCAACTGGTGAAAAAAACTACATTCATGCTATCCGTGGTGAGGGTTATATCTTTTGTTAAAATTTCAAGAACTTATATTAAGAAAGTTTATTACACTTTTTTTAATACTTTTTCTAATCATAGGAACTATAGTTTACTACTGGATAAAAGAATTTTATATCTCAGGTGTAAAAGAATCTTTAAAACAAGATATAGAACTAATCTCCTATCAGATAACAAATGATAAAGATTTAGATGTATTAGTTAAAAAAATCAAAAAAAATCTACATATAAGACTAACCATTATAGATAAAGATGGTACAGTAAAAGCAGAAAGTCATAGTGATAAAAAACTTATGGACAATCACAAATATCGAAAAGAGATTATACAAGCAAATACTCAAGAATATGGATTTGTCATAAGACATTCAAAAACTATAGATAAAAATCTTCTATATGTGGCAAAACGATATATTATAGATAATAAAACGATATATATAAGGCTTTCAAAAGAGTTAAAAAGTATAAATAAAGATATATATATCTTAGGTATAAAAATAGTGGCTGTTTTAGTTTTATTTTTTATAGCTATATTTATAGTTGCCTATAAAATGAGTATGCAAATACAAGCTGAAACAAAAAGAGTTGTACAATTTTTAAAAGCTTTAACAAAAAAGAAAAAAGACAATTATATATCATCTGATTATTCAGAAGAGTTTTCACAGATAACAAAACTTCTTACAAAAGTGTCACAAATACTGATAAAACAAGACAAACAAAAAACAAAATATACATCTAAACTACAATTTGCAAATGAACAAAAAGATGATATTATCTCTGCTATAAGTCATGAGTTTAAAAATCCTATAGCTGTTATAAATGGATACACTCAAACATTACTTGATGATTTAGATATAAATAAAAATATAAGAAAAAAGTTTTTAACTAAAATCTATAAAAATGGAAATAGAATAGATGAGCTAATAGATACACTTAGACTTTCAACTAAAATAGACAATGGTAAACAAACCCTTCAAATTACATCTTTTAACTTATATGAACTTGTAAAAGATGTTATAGAAAATATCAAATTAACACATAAAAATAGAGATATTATAGTAAAAGGTGATAAAAGTATCATATTAGATGCTGATGAAACATTATTTAGTATAGTTATCTCAAATTTTATAGAAAATGCCTGTAAATATTCTGAAGATGAAGTTATTATAAATATAGAAAAATCATCTATCTCTATTATAGATAGTGGAATAGGTATAAAAAAAGATGATTTACCAAAAATTACGGATAAGTTTTATCGAGTATCAACAAATAGTTGGAATAATTCGCTTGGACTTGGATTATTTTTAGCAAATAATATTATCACTTTACATAATTTCAAACTAACAATACATAGCATTGAAAATGAAGGGTCAACTTTTAAAATTGACTTTTAAAAAGATGCATGTAATTGTTATGTAATCGTTTTTTTTGTATAATATTTAAATTTTATAATCTGGGTTGATACGATGGAAAAAATCTTTCAAAAACTGTCACTTGCTAGTGCTTCTCTTGTTTTTGTTATACTTATAGGTATATTTATAACACTATTTAGTGCTTCAAAGGAAGCTATCAGTGAATTTGGCTTAGGTTTTATAAGCAATCCAAACTGGAATAAAGAAGTTCCTGTAACTTCAGCAGACACATCAAAAATACAAGAGGTTGTCTCTTTTGATATGGCTGATGATAAAGAAGATATAGCAGATGAAGATGCAATCCTAGACGAAGATGAAGATGATGAGATGCTTTTTGATGAGGACAGTGTTTCTGAAACTATAACAGAATATGGTGGATTAGTTCCTATTGTTGGCACACTTTTAACTACAATAATAGCTTTAGCATTTGCTCTACCAATAGCTATGGGTATTGCTGTATTCCTTTCAGAAATAGCTCCAAAAAATATAGCTTATCCAATAGGTATCGCCATAGAATTACTAGCTGCTATACCATCTATAATATTTGGTATGTGGGGACTTTACTACTTTGCACCAATAGTAGCAGACTTAGTTGGTGGTTATCAGGTATCACTTTTAACAGCTGGTCTTGTTCTTGGCGTAATGGTTTTACCATTTATGGCAGCAATAACAAGAGATAGTATGAATACAACACCAGATGTTTTAAAAGAGAGTGCTTATGCTATGGGTGCTACAAAATTTGAAGTTATTAAAGATATAATTTTTCCATATTCAAAAGTTGGTATTATCGGTTCTATTATTTTAGCATTGGGTAGAGCATTGGGTGAAACTATGGCTGTTGCATTTCTTATCGGTTCTATTTTTTCCCTTCCGTCAAAAATCACAGACCCAACTATATCTATACCTGTTGCTATGGCTAATAATTTTGGAGAAGCTAGTGGATTGGGTGAGAGTTCATTGTTTTACTTAGCACTAATTCTTTTTATAATATCTTTTGCAGTTATATCTTTTGCAAAACTATACTTTCTAAGAGGAACTAAGTAATGAGACTACTTATCAATAAAATAATTCTAGGACTTTCTACCTTATCAGCAATTATAGGTTTATCATTTTTAGGTTGGATACTTATTACACTTTTTATCAAAGGATTAAGTTCTTTCCATTTTTCATTATTTTTAAATGACCTTATAGATGGTGGACTTAGAAATCTTATAATGGGACAATTTATACTAGCTGGTATAGCTGGAATTGTAGGTATTCCACTTGGTATGGTAGCTGGTATATATATCCGTGAATATGGTCGTGGTAAATATGCCCAACTTATCCGTAATCTAAGTGATATTATGATGTCAGCTCCATCAATAGTTATAGGTGCTTTCGTATATGCAATAGTTGTTATACCAACAGGTGGAACAAGTGGTTTTGCAGGTGCTATATCTTTAGCCATAATGATGCTACCAATAGTTATAAATACAACAGATAATATGCTTTCACTTGTACCAAAAGAATTAAGAGAAGCAGGTATAGCCCTTGGTGCTTCAAAGTATAAAGTTATTATAGATATCGTTATAAGAGCTGCAAAAGTTGGTATAATGACAGGGATACTACTTGCTTTTGCTCGTATTATAGGGGAGACCGCTCCTTTGCTATTTACATCTGAAACATCAAATTATTTTAGCCTTGATCTGACTGAAAGTTTTCCATCTCTAACTGTAAGTATCTACGACTTGGCAAATGAACCAGAAGAAGCGAGTAGAGATCTTGCATGGGCAGCTTCATTTATACTTACTGTATTGGTTTTATTTATAAATCTAACTGGTAGATTTATAACAAGAAATAAAAAAAGATAAGAAATAAATCTCTTATCTCAAAGTATATTCTTCTTTAACCAAACAGATAACACATATAAACCCCAAATATGCTGTTTAAAAGCACCTTTTTTTGCACCATCTATATAGTTTTGTAACTCATCTTTTTTAAAAAGTCCTGTTTCATTGTTGACATCTATAATAATTTGAAGTTTATTCGCATCTACTAAGTACTCCATATATGGATTTGAAAAACCTTTTTTCTTCCTTTTTAAGATTTTATCATTAAGATATGGTTTCATAAGCTGTTTTAAAAGTGATTTTGTTATACCATCTTTATACTTGAGTTTTGAATCCATACTAAATACTAAAGATACCAATTCATGATCTAAAAATGGTGTTCTTGATTCTATGGAATGAGCCATACTTGCACGGTCAAGCTTAGTTAAGAAGTGTTCAGCTTGAAATAGATTTAAGTCTATGTATGAATACCAAGTTGCTTTATCTGTATGTTTTGAATTTTCAAACCTCTCTAAATATGGCTTTAAGTATTTTAAAGAGTTATTGTCTTTTACATTTCTTTTTAATAAGTTGTTTTGTTGAAGGTCTGAAAAACACTCTCCAGAAGTACGAAAAAGTGTTGTATTTTCAAAAATTCTTTTATAATGTTCCCATTCTCTTTTATTTGAAAAATTTGAACGAAAATAATTTTTTAACCAACCTTTATTTTTTAAAGATGCTAGAGTTTCTATATCCAGATACTCAAAATACTGCCTATAACCTAAAAAGAGTTCATCACTTCCCTCTCCACTTAAAACAACTCTATACCCATCTTTTTTTATCTCTTCAAACAGTAGATAAAGTGGTACAGATGCTGGATCATTCAATGGCTCATCTAAAGTATTTAAGACTTTATCACTGGCATCTAAAAAATCATCTTTAGTTATCACTACCTCTTTATTTTTTATACCTAAAAATTTAGCTGTATCTTTTGCTTCTTCTGTCTCATCATATTTTGAATATCCATCATATCCAAGTGTATAAGTTTGAAGTTTTTTACCATATAATGATGAAAAATAATTTATAGTAGCACTATCTATCCCACCAGATAAAAGTGATGCTATCTCAACATCAGTATCTAACCTTAGATATATAGACTCTTTTAATTTATCTTCTAAAAGAGATATGGCTTCATCCCTATCTACTATAAAGTTTGATTTGGTATCCAATAGATCAAAATATCTTTTTACCTCTGTTTTATTATCTTTATATATAAGATACTCTCCAGAAGCAAGCTTTTTAATACCATCAAAAAATGTAAAAGGTGGAATTGGTGCTAAAAAAGACATATAACTAAAAAAAGCATCATAATTAAGCTTTTTTTGTTTTAAAAAAGGAACTATCGCTTTTATCTCTGATGCAAAAATAAAACTAGAGCTATGATGATAAAAAATTGGTTTTTTACCAAGTCTATCACGAAAAAGATAAAGAGTATCTCCATCTTTCAATGCTATAGCAAACATCCCACGAAGATGCTTTACAAAATCAACTCCCCATTTTAAATAAGAAGCAATTATAACCTCTCCATCTCCATCTGTCTTAAAATCAAAATTTAACTCTTTTTTTAACTCTTTAAAATTGTAAATTTCCCCATTAAAAGAGAGCAAAATATTTTTATATCTTAGTGGTTGATTTGATGCAGGGGAGCTATCTGTTATAGTTAGTCTTTGATGTGCAAAAAAAAAGTTTTCATCTTGAACAACACCACAAAAATCCCTACCACGATGAATTAAAAGGGCTAAAGCTTTTTTAGCTTGTTGCTCATTATATCTACCTAGTATTCCAAAGATTGCACACACTACTTATAAATACCCATCTTATATAACCTTTTATTTTGAAGTTAAATTATATCATATAAAAATTATTATATCATAGCGATACAATTACAGTGGAGAGTAGATAAAAATGCAAAAAAATATTTTAATCATAGGTGCAGGTGGTGCAGGTTTAAGCTGTGCTTTAAGTGCCCATGAAGCAGGTGCTAATGTAAAAGTTATAACCAAAGAGTATCCAACAAGGTCTCAAACTTGTATGGCTCAGGGTGGGATTAATGCTTCTTTTGGAAATATAAAAGAGGATAGTGTAAAATCACATATAACAAATACCCTAAAATCTGCTCACTCTTTGGCTGATGAAAAAATGGTTGAATTTTTATGTAAAAAAGCAGTAGATACAGTTCAATGGTTAGATAAAATAGGTGTATGCTTTAGTAGAACTCAAGATTCTAAAATTGCCCAAAGAACATTAGGTGGTACTTCTGCACCACGTGCTTGTTATGCACAAGATTATACTGGATTAAAAATTTTACATACACTTTATGATAGATGCTTATCTAAAAATATAGAAATTCTTAATGAAAGATTTTTATTAGAGCTAGTTTGTAATAACGATGAAATTACAGGGGCAAAGATTTTAAATATCAGAACTGGGGAAGTTGAACTTCATAATGCTTCTGCTGTCATAATAGCAACTGGTGGTTATGCTCGTATATATGATAATCACTCAACAAACTCAAAAGCTTCAACAGGAGATGGTATAGCAGCAGCATTTAAAATTGGTGCTAAACTTAGCAATATGGAATTTATACAGTTTCATCCAACAGCACTTAAAAATTCAGCTATATTAATATCTGAAAGTGCTAGAGGTGCTGGTGGCTACTTGTTAAATTCAAAAGGTAAAAGATTTGTAGATGAACTTCTTCCTAGAGATAAAGTTGCTCGTGCCATAGATAAACAGATCAAAAATAAAGAGGATGTTTTTTTAGATATAAGACATCTTGGAGAAAAATTTATAAATGAAGAGTTACCACAAGAAAGAAAGTTAGCAAAACTATATGAAAATATAGATCCTATAAATGACTTAATTCCAATAAAACCAGTAGCTCACTATACTATGGGTGGGATAGATGTTGATGAAAATTCACAAACAAATATTAAAGGTCTTTTCGCTGTTGGTGAATGTGCAAATCATCATATTCATGGTGCAAATCGTTTAGGTGGTAATTCACTATTGGAACTTATAGTATTTGGTAGAGAAGTTGGTAAATTTGCTGTTAAAGAGGCAAAAGAGATAGATCAAAAAATTGAAATTTTAGATGACATAAAATTAAATGAAAATCCTGAAATCAACTTTTATGAGATAAAAAAAGAATTAGGTAATCTGTTTTATAGTAATGTAGGAATTACAAGAGATGAAAACTCACTAAATGAAGCACTAAAAAAAGTACAAAACTATATATCAAAACTACCAGAAATGGGAATATATGATAATTCAAAAGTTTACAATACAAATAAAATTGAATTTTTAGAATTTACTAATACTCTACTTCTAGCAGAAGTTATAATAAAAAGTGCTATATATAGGCAAGAAAGTAGAGGAGCACATTTTAGAATAGATTTTCAAGAAGAACAGCAGATATTTGAAAAAGATACATTAGTAACAAAGGATGGTATAGTATGAAGATAAAAATTAAAAGAGAAAGTAAATTTCAACAATATGAAGTTGATTTAGAAAATGCTACACTTTTAGAAGTACTAAACCATATAAAAACAACACAAGATGCTTCTCTTACCTTTGCAAGTGGTTGTAGAAGTAGTGTGTGTGGAAGTTGTGCTATGAGAGTAAATGGAAGAGAAGTTTTAGCCTGTTCGTACAAATTGCAAGATGGTGATGAAATAACACCATTAAAAAACTTACCTATCATAAAAGATTTAGTAGTAAATATGGATAAAGCATACAGTTTTAACAAACTATCAAAAGCTTGGTTAAATCCAACAGAAGAAAAAGTTGCAATATCTCAAAATGATGAAAAATTAAATGAGATACAAAGTGATTGTATATTATGTGGTTCTTGTTATAGTGCATGTCCAGTTTATACTCTAAATCCAGACTTTAAAGGTCCTTTTTCATTAACAAGGGTATTTAAATATATATCAGATAAAAGAGAAACTGATGAAAAAGAAAAAATAGATGCTATACAAACAAACGGTATATGGGACTGCACACTTTGTAATGAATGTACAATGGTATGCCCTCAAGATATATCAAGTAAAGCAGATATAGAAAAATTAAGAATGAAAAGTTCAATCTATGGATATATAGACCCAAACTTCGCTTCATTTGGAGGAGGACTTAGTTTTTGAAAGAGCTTTATGAAACTATAACTCAAGCATTAGTTACAGATGGATATGTTGTTATAGAAAATGCACTAGATACAGATTTGGCAAAAGAACTTTTAAATTTTGCGATCAATAAAACAAACTATAAACAAGCTGGTATCTCTATAGATTCAAAACTAGATCAAAATAAAAGAAAAGATAAAATTCATTGGTTATATGAAGATAATTCTATACAAAGTAAATTTTTAGAATTTAGTAAATCTTTACAAACTTATCTTAATAAAGAGTTGTATCTAGGACTTAGCTACTATGAAAGTCATTTTGCATTGTATGATAATGGTGATTTTTATGAAAAACATTTAGATGCCTTTAAAAATTCAAAAAACCGTGTTGTAACAACAGTTTTTTATCTAAATGATGATTGGAAAAAAGAGGATGGTGGAGAACTTATTATATATGACAAATACGATAAGTATTTGACGAAAGTAACACCTAAACTAAATACTTTAGTAGTATTTATGAGTGAAGAGTTTCCTCATGAAGTACTAAAATCAAATAAAAAAAGATACTCTATAGCTGGTTGGTTTAGAGTAGATAAAAAGGAACTATAAAATGGGAAATATTATTGTACTAGCTATACTAGGAGTTGTGTTTTACTATGTATTTAAAAGTTATTCAAACTATACAGAGTATTCAAAAGAAGCTTTAAAAGACTTTTCAATATCTTATGAATCTATAAAAAATTCAGAATTAGGACTTTTTGTAGCTCTTGTTGCAAAAGTGGCAAAAGCAGATGGAAAAGTAGATGCTCTAGAAGCACAACTTATAGGAATAATGTTTGATGATATATCTGGTATATTTCCAGAACCAGAAAAAACAAAAAGCATTTTAAAGCAAATCTTTGAAGAGGAAAAACATTCTATTTCAAATATACAAGAGATAGCTTATAAACTGTCTCAAAGTATAAAAAGAGATAAAGCAAAACAACTTCATTTCATGGGATTTCTTATACAGTTGGCATTTGTAGATGGAGAGGTTAGCAAAAGTGAAGAGGAGATACTAGCAACAATAGCAGAAAGTTTAGAATTTGATCCAAAAATATATCATAATATTTTTGATCAGTTTGAAGATATGATAAAAAATATAAAACCTCAAAATAATATATCAGATGCTTATAAGATACTTGGAGTAAAAGAAACAGATGATATGGCAACTATCAAAAAGGCCTATAGAAAATTAGTAAGACAATACCATCCAGATATTATAAAATCTCAAGGTAAAGACGATAGCTACATAAAAGAAGCAACAGCAAAGACACAAGAGATAAATCAAGCTTATGAAATGATAAAAGAGATTCATAAATAAATTATATATCTTTTTTTAATCTCTAATTCGCTAAAATAAGTTCATTTTACTAAGAGGAATGAAAATGAAAAAAATAATAGCACTTTCTGCTGTTGCACTTTTAAGCACATCAATCTATGCAGATGCTGATATGCAAGCTCAATTGGATGCACTTAAAGCTCAACTAGAAAAACTAGAAACTCAATACACTGCTAAGATTAAAAGTTTAGAGTCTCAACTTGCAAAAACTGAAAAAAAACAAAAAAGACTAACAAAAAAAGTCTCTACTGTTAATAAACTTGCAAACAATGATAACATCAAATTTGATGTTGATTTTAGAACTTCTTATGATAATCTTCAGTATAAAACTACAGATGGTACAAAGTATTCAAATGATGGTTTATATTCTATGAGATTGTGGCTTGGTATGGGTTATGCACCTACTGATGATATGATGTTTAAAGGTACTTTAGCTTATAACAAAGCTTTTGGTGCTAACTATGGTCAAATGGGTACTGGACAAGGATTTGATACTTTTGACTGGATTGTTAATGAAAATTTAACAAATGATACATTAAGAGTAAGAGAAGCTTATTGGTTCTGGTCACCAACTATCAACGATAGAGGTTATACTTTAAGTGTTGGTCGTCGCCCAGCTACTAATGGTTTCTTAGTAAATATGAGAGAAGATGATAAAGCAAAATCACCAATCGGGCATATTATAAATATGGAATTTGATGGTATCAGTGGTAGTGTTAAAACTGATGATATTGTTGAGGGAAGTTACTTAAAAGTTTGTTTAGGTAGAGGTTTATCTGAAGCAAATGGTAGATTTAATATGGCAAATCCTGATTATGCAGAAGATGGTGGATTACTTCATAATATGGATTTAGTAGGTGTAATAGCTAAGATGTATGATGATGGTCAATATACTGCATTTGCAAAATACTATCGTGCATTTAATGTTCTTGGTATGGATGCTTCTACTAATAACCTTAAAACTTATGGTGATGTAGATGGTGCTGCATTATCATTTCAAATGTCTGGTGTTGGCGATGAGATAAATGATTTCTTAGATGATACAACACTGTTTGCATCATTTGCTTGGAGTAATACTAGACCACAAGATGGAAAAGCAATGCTTGGCTCGTTAGATAATGAGAGTGGTTCATCTATCTATCTAGGAGCTCAAATGCCAAATATGACAGGTGGTAAGTTTGGACTTGAGTACAATCACGGTTCAAAATACTGGAGACCATTTACTTATGGTGAAGATACTATGATAGGTTCAAAACTTGCTGTTCGTGGTGATGCTTATGAAGCTTACTGGACTCAACCAATCATAGATAAAATCTTTA
>Ga0256838_1000704_pt1 | contig 18651 bp, 20 predicted proteins | sample 4571419metaG_FD_185978 | JGI IMG/M metagenome (GOLD analysis project Ga0256838, IMG submission 185978) | Hydrothermal vent microbial communities from Guaymas Basin, Mexico - 4571-419 | ecosystem: Environmental > Aquatic > Marine > Hydrothermal vents | place: Mexico: Guaymas Basin | collected...
ACAAGACTTTCTCTTTTAATTCAAAATTTGGAAATGGCTTTTAATATGAAAAAATTAGATAAGGAAAGATTTGATAAATTCAAAGAAAACGCACTAATGCAAATAAATTATATGTCTCAAACAATAGATGACTTTACTAATTTTTTTAAAAAAGATACAAAAAAAGTTGAATTTCAGCCAAAGGAAATTATTGAAGAAGCATTAAAATTGGTTGATGCCAGATTAAAACAGAATAATGTTGAAGTAATAATGGATGTTAAAAGTACGCAGCCTGTTTACGGATACAAAACGGAATTTTCACAAGTTATATTGAATATTATCAATAATGCCATTGATGTATTAAAAGAACGAAATATCAAAAATAAAAAAATTGCTATAAGAATAGAGAAGTCGAAAATAGAAATAGAAGATAATGCCGGTGGAATCCCTGAAGAGATAAAAGATAAAATTTTCGAACCTTATTTTACTACAAAATTTCAATCTCAAGGAACCGGTATAGGGCTTTATATGAGCCGAGTCATTATTACTCAGCATTTCAATGGCAAGTTATATGCTTACAATTCTAAAAACGGTGCGGTTTTTGTAATAGAATTGTCAAAAGACGAATAAAAGCACTTTTTAGGCACTTATTTTACTTATAATCCAAATTAAAAAAAAGGTTTGATAATGAAAAAATCAACATTAGGTGCTTTAATTGTAGGTGCTATTGTAGGTCTTGGTATTTCTTATGTAGCTGCTATAATGGTAGATAAAACAGGACAACCGGAATTTTGTGCCAACTGTCATACGATGAAACCTATGATTGAGAGTTTTCATAACAGTGTGCACGGAGGTAACAATCCTCACGGTTTTGCCGTTCATCATTGTACCGATTGTCATTTACCGCACAATTCTTTAATCGGATATTTGATAGCAAAAGGAATTAGCGGTACTAGAGATGCTTTAGCTCAGTTCGGAATTATAAAAAGAGTGGATTTTAAAGAAAATTTCTGGGAAATGCAACATTATACATACGACAGTGGTTGTTTGAGCTGTCACCATGGAATAAAAGAACCTGAAAAAGCAATCGGACTTGCTGATAATGTAAAAGAAATCCATGCGAAATATTATTGGGAAGCTAAAAAAGCAGGCGAAGAAGTTAGCTGTGTTAAATGTCACAACGATTATACAATGTCTCATTTTGCCCATCCGAATCTTTTGGAAGCTTTGGAAAAAGCTGAATAATCCTTCAAAATTTTTTTCTTCCTTTTTCTTTTAATTTAATCTAAAAATAATAAATTTAATATTTTTTTAATGTAATATTTTTGTTACAATACCTAAAAAAAAGGCGGCAATATGAGAAAAATTCTCTTATTTTTATTTTCTACGTGGATACTTTTTGCTTTTGAATGGAGCGGAAAAGTCAATTGGGCGATGAGTTATGATTTGGCAAAACAACTTGCTAAACAGCAAAATAAATTGATTATGGTTGATGTGGCACTTTCACATTGTCCTCCATGTAAATATCTGGCGACAAAAGTTTATACTGATGACGAAGTTGCCAATTACATTAATAATAATTTTATACCGGTGTTTTATTTAGCGGATCAGGACAGATTACCTGCTGAGGTTCAAAATTATTTTACCGGTTCTACACCTACGATTTTATTTATCAAACCGAATGGAGAACTTTATTATTCTTTTATCGGAGCTAGACCACCTAAAACTTTTTATAAAATTTTAAAAGACGTAAATGACAGATTTAAGGCTGTCAAATGAGAGAAATATTAAATCGTTTAAGCAAAATATTTTTTTCTCTTGAAACAGCTGTTTTTCTTTCATTGATATTTATGGCTGGACAAATTTACGCAACACTCGGTTTTTCTACAATGGAAGATGCTTGGAAACATGTTTATGAGCAAAAATGGTTTGAAGCGGTAATGTGGCTTTTAGGTATTAATCTTATAGGAGTAATGTTTAAATTCAAAACTTATAAAAAAACTCCCGTATTTATATTACATCTATCTATTATTGTTATTTTAATCGGAGCGGCCGTGACAAGATATTTCGGATATGAAGGAACTTTACATTTAAGAAACGGTGAAACGAAATCGGTAATAATGGTTCAAAAAAGTAAAAGTAATCCGAGTGACGTATATCCTAAAGAACTCGGGTTTAAAATAAAACTGGATAAATTCGTTATGAGAAAATATCCGGGAAGTATGCAACCAAGCAGTTATGACAGTTATGTAACGGTAATTGATGCAAACAAATCATTTCCATTTCATATTTATATGAATCATATATTGGTATATAAAGGATATAGATTTTATCAGGCGAGTTATGACATGGATGAACAGGGAAGTATAATTTCGGTAAATCATGATCCGGGAATGTGGATTACATATTTTGGTTATATTCTTTTAGCAATCGGTTTTTTCTGGAGTATGGTGTATCCTAAAAGCAGATTTATGCTGACAGTGAAAAAACTCAAAAACAGCGGAATATTATCACTCTTTTTGACACTGTTTTTAAGTGCTACTTATTCGCATGCCTTTGATTTACAAGAGTATGCGAAAAAATCTAAAGCGGTGAGTGATGAGTGGAGTAAGGTTTTAGTTCAAAAAAGCGGAAGAATTGAACCGATGGATACTCTTGATTTGGATATAGTTCATAAACTGACGTTAAAATCTAAAATGTACGGAATGAATTACAATCAGATAGTAGCCGGAATGGTTGCCTTTCCAAATGAATTTCAAAAAATTCCTTTGATATATGTAGGTAATCCGGTTATTAGAAAAAGATTGGGAATCAACGGAAAATATGCTCCTTATAACGCGTTTTTCCTTCCTAACGGAGATTTTAGATTTACTAAAGAGATAGATGTAGCGTTTAAAACGCCTGATAAAGACAGAACGAAAATACAAAGAGAGTGGCTGAAAATCAATGAAAGAGTATATGTTGCTTTTGAAGTTTATACGGCTCAGATTTTTAAAATTTTTCCAACTCCTAATGCTAAAAAAATGAATTATAGATGGTTTAGTATAGCTGATATTCAGCAGGCGATTAAAATGGGACTTATGAATCCGATTGACGCGCAGTTTTATTTTAATCTATTTAAAAATCTTGCCGAAGGCATAAAAAAATATGATGTAAAACTGGAACATGACACAAGATTAAAAATTTATGATTTACAAAAAACATACAGTAGTGAAATACTTCCGTCTCCTGAAAAAATAAAATGGGAAATTACTTATAACCGATTACAGATTTTCCCTAAACTTATAGGAATTTATACAACGCTTGGTCTTATTGCCATTATTTTAGGATTCATTGAAATTCTAAAAGAGAAAAGATTTAGAAAAATAGAGCTTACTATCGTAGTTTTAGGATATTTGGCGCTGGCTTTACATACTGCCAATATGCTTCTTAGATGGTATGTAGCAGGGCATGCCCCTTGGTCCGATGCTTACGAATCTATTATATTTATAGCATGGGGTGCCGCATTTGCCTCATTGATATTCTTTAAACGTTCAATGCTTGCTCTTGGTGCGGGGCTTTTTGTGGCAGGTATGTTTATGATGGTCGCACATCTTAATAACATAAATCCTCAAATAACCAATTTGGTACCTGTACTGAAAAGTTACTGGCTGTTGATCCATGTTGCGGTTATTACTTCAAGTTACGGATTTTTGGGTGTGGGTGCGATGCTTGGGTTGTTGAATTTAATATTGTTTGTTTTAAAAAGATATAAATCTTTAGATAATCAGATAAAATCTTTGAACAATATTATATATATTGCTTTATATATCGGCTTGGCACTGTTAAGTATAGGTACGTTTTTAGGTGGAGTTTGGGCGAATGAGTCCTGGGGTAGGTACTGGTCATGGGACCCTAAAGAAACATGGAGTTTAATTACGATGATTGTGTATGCTGTTGTGATACATACTAAAATGATTCCGAAAATGAAAGGGGAATTTATTTTTTCATTACTTGCGTTTTTAAGTTTCTTTTATGTACTCATGACTTATTTCGGGGTGAATTTTTATATTGCGCAAGGACTACACAGTTACGGTCAGGGTACTGCGGAAGGATATTGGTGGATTAATATTATTTTTGCGGGAATGGGAGCATGGTTTGCCATAGTGCTGATAGGCGCCGTTCAAACCGTATTACAAAAGGTTTCAAAACCTTTAATACATAACCAAACAAATGAAAATAATGATTATCATCCAGAATATAAGGAGAAAAAATGATTTGTGATTTATGCGGAAGTAATAAAAACGTTACATCTTTTAAAGTTGAACCTAAAGAGGAATATATAAATTTATGTGAAGATTGTAAAAGTCAAATTGAAAGTGGAAATCTTGATGAAAATCATTTTCAATGTCTTAATGATTCTATGTGGAGTGAAAAAAGCGCAGTGAAGGTATTAACTTACAGACTGTTAAAAAAATTAGGACGCGGTGATCTTATCGATATGATGTATTTAGAGCCTGAAGAACAGGCGTGGGCGGATGCTGAAGCAGAAGAAAAATTTGACAGTGTAGGAAATAAGCTAAATAATGGGGATAATATTATGGTGATAAAAGACCTTCCTGTAAAAGGCGGAAGTACGATAAAAAGAGGAACCGTATTTAAAAATATCCGATTGGGAGATACACCGGGGCATATTTTAGCGAAAAATATATATATTAAAACGGAGTTTATAAAAAAGGTTTAACTATGTATTATATTATAAGCTTTAATTACAGAAACTCTGATGTAACTTTAAGAGGAAAACTCGCAAAGCTTACATTAGAAGATTTCAAAGATTTTAAAGAAGTTCTGTTTCTTTCCACATGTAACAGGATTGAAGTGATTTTTGATAAAAAAAGAGATTTGAACGAATTATATGACAAGGTGTTTTACAAGGTTATTTCCCCAAAAGAGATGGTAAAAGCTGAGATTTATGAAAATGACGATGCTATAGAACATATATTCAAAGTAGCGGCTTCTTTGGATTCAATGGTAGTTGGAGAAACTCAAATTACCGGGCAACTGAAAGAAGCTTTTTTTGAAGCTTATGAAAAAAATTATATAGGACAAGATCTGACGAGACTTATTCATTTTTCTTTTAAATGTGCTAAAAAAATAAGAAATCAAACGAATATTTCAAGCGAGCCTGTAAGTGTGGCGAGTATTGCGGTAAGACAAGCAAAAGAAATGCTTCAAGATTTAAGCGGATACAGTGCTGTTGTAGTCGGAGTGGGAGATACGGCCAGAATAGTTTGTAAAAACCTTATAAAAGAAGGGGTGAATATCATACTTGTCAATAGAACTGTGGAAAACGCTTTGGCATTGAAAGAAGAACTTGGTGAGGAGGTGAATATTGACGTTCATTCTTTGGAATCTTTACCTAAACTAGTGAATAATTACAGACTTCTTTTTTCAGCAACGGCTTCGAAAATGCCAGTTATAAAAAAAGAATTTATAAAACCTACGAAATTTAAAAGATTATGGTTTGATCTTGCTATACCAAGCGATATAGAAGAAGTGGAGTGTGCGGATATAAAAGTTATAAAAGTCGATGATTTGAATGAAATAAGTCAAAAAAATTTGAAAAAACGACACAATGAACTTGAAAATGCTAATGATTTGATTAAAAAATGTGTGAACGAATATAAAAAATATCTTCAGTCCGTTTCAATAGAACCTATTATAAAGTTTCTTCAAGACAAAGCGCATGAATGCTCAAAAAGAGCGCTTAAAAACGCAGTAAAAAAACATTATATTCCCGAAGAGCTTGAAGAAGAGGTGGAAAAAGTTTTACATAACGCATTTAAAAGGTTTTTACACCATCCTAATATGACGCTTAGAAAAATGGCCGACAGTGCGGAAGCGGATTTATTCGTATCGGTTATTAAAAGACTTTTTGGTGAACATGATTTAAAAATGGATATGAATAAATGTGAATATCATATGGAAAAAGGTATTTTTAAATAAAAAAAGGGAGAAAAAATGAGAAAGATTTTTATAGATGCATGTTTTGGAAAAGAGACACCATACACTCCTGTATGGATGATGAGACAGGCAGGAAGATATTTGCCTGAATATATGGAAGTCAGACGTAAGGTCGGAAATTTCTTAGATATGACAAGAAATCCTGAAGTCGTAGCCGAAGTTACTATTCAGCCTATAGAAATTTTGGACGTGGACGCAGCTATTTTATTTAGTGATATTTTAAATCTTCCGATGGAGATGGGACTGCCTTTGAAGTTCGAAAAAGGAGTGGGCCCTGTTTTTGAAAAGACTATTTCTTCCGAAGAAGATATCGACGCTTTGGACCCTAAAGCCGATGAAAAAATTGCTTATGTTTATGAAGGGGTTAGAAAAATAAAAGAAAGACTTCCTGAAAATAAAGCTCTTATAGGTTTTGCGGGAAGTCCTTGGACTATTTCCACTTATATGGTGGAAGGCAGAGGTTCCAAACAGTACGCAAAAATTAAAAAAATGGTCTACGCAAATCCAATGATGCTTCATAGACTTCTGAGTTTCAATACAAATGAGACTATTGAATATTTATCTAAGCAGATAGAAGCCGGAGCTGATGCGGTTATGATTTTTGACAGCTGGGGCGGCGCACTTGAAAAAGAAAAATTTTTTGAATTTTCTTGGAATTATATGAAAGAAATAGCAAGAAATATTAAAGAAAAATATCCTAATGTACCTGTTATAGGATTTTCCAAAGGAGTAGGGCTTTATATGAGCGAAATGGACGGAGAATTTGACGTAATAGGAGTTGATTGGAATACTCCTATGGATTATGCTCTTGGAATTTTTAAGGATAATTATACCCTTCAGGGAAATATGGATCCTACAAGATTATACAGCAAAAGTGCTACGAAAGAAGCGGTGGAAAATATTGCTAATATCATGAACGGACATAGACATATATTTAATTTAGGTCATGGAATTCTTCCTGACGTACCTGTCGAAAATGCTAAATTTTTTGTAGATTATGCTAAAGAATACAGCAGAAAATTAAGGGAGCGAAAATGAATCTCAGAAGACTTAGATTAAATTCAAATATCAGAGATTTGGTAAGAGAAACTTATGTTACTAAAAATGATTTAATAATGCCTGTTTTTATTAAAGAAGGGCTTGATGGTAAAAATGAGATAAAATCAATGCCGGGTATTTATCAATTCGGTGAAAATGCTTTTTTGGATGAAGTAGCCGAATGTATTGATTTGGGAATCAAAGCGGTAATACTTTTTGGAATTCCTAAACTAAAAGATTCATGCGGCAGCGATGCTTTAGATGAAGAGGGGCTTATAGCCAGAAGTGTGAGAAAAATAAAAGAAACTTTCGGAGATAAAATTGCCGTAATTACCGATCTATGTTTTTGTGAGTTTACGGATCACGGACACTGCGGAATAATAAATCCGAAATTAAAAACGGTAGATAATGACGCGACGCTTGAAATCAGCGCAAAACAGGCGATAGTTCATGCTAAAGCGGGAGCTGATATGATAGCGCCAAGCGGTATGATGGATAATATAATAGAAACACTGAGAAACGCGCTTGATAGCGAAGGATATAAGCATATTCCGATTATGAGCTATTCTACAAAATTTGCGAGCGCTTTTTACGGGCCTTTTAGAGATGCGGCCGAGAGTGCTCCGGTGGCAAATGAGTTTTTGCCAAAAGATAGAAAAACTTATCAAATGGATGTGGCAAATGCGCGTGAAGCACTGCTTGAGAGTTTGATTGACGAAGCGGAAGGTGCCGATATTTTAATGGTTAAACCGGGACTTGCATTTATGGATATTATTAAAACGATAAAAGAAAATACTTTAAAACCGTTATGTGTTTATAATGTAAGCGGAGAATATTCAATGGTAAAAGCAGCGGCATTAAACGGATGGATGGATTACGAAAATTTAATGATGGAGATCCTTCTTTCTTTCAAAAGGGCTGGTGCGGATATGATTATAAGCTATCATAGTAAAGATGCGGCAAAACTGCTTAAGTAATGGTATAATTTTTAAAAAAATATAAATTATAAAGGGAGAAAATGAAACTTACGATTGCAACAAGAGGCAGCAAACTTGCTTTATGGCAGGCTGAATGGGTTAAAAAAAGACTGGAAAACTTAGGTCATGAAGTAGATTTAAAAATTGTAACTACTACTGGAGATAAAATTCTTGATAAACCTTTAGCTGAGATTGGAGGAAAAGGACTTTTTATTAAAGAAGTAGAAGAAGCTCTTTTAAGAGGTGAAGCTCAAATTGCCGTACATTCTTTGAAAGATTTTCCTACTCAATATGAAACGGAACATTTTGAATTGGCTGCTGTTCCTAAAAGAGAAGCTGTTGAAGATGTGTTTTTAAGTGAAACGTTTGAAACGTTGGCGGAACTTCCTCATAATGCGGTTGTTGGGACTAGTTCAATCAGACGTGCTATGCAATTAAAAGCGTTTAGGGATGATTTGGTGATTACCGACCTTAGAGGAAATGTAGATACAAGAATCAATAAACTAAAAAGAGGCGAATATGACGCTATTATTTTAGCGTATGCGGGTATTAAAAGACTTGGTCTCATGAAAGAAGTTAAATATTTTGAAGTTTTGGATACTGATATTATGATTCCTGCTATGGGCCAGGGAGCTCTTGGTATTGAAACTATAAAAGATAAAGCGGTAATTGAAGCGGTAAAACCTCTTAATGATTTATGGACGAGAGTTGAGGTAACGATTGAGAGAGATTTTGTTGATGAACTTAATCTCGGATGTCATGCTCCTGTTGGGGTAAATGCTAAAATTATGGTGGATGATTCTATAAAAATCAAAGCGGCGCTTCTTGATAAAAATGAAAAACTTATTAAAAAAGAACTTGTAGTGCCGTTTGACGAGTGGCAGACTGCCGGTAGAACATTTGCTAAAGAATTTAAGGAATATCTATGAGCTCTATAGATTTTAAAAAACTTTCCCGTTTTTCTCGTCACGCGCCAAGATATACGTCTTATCCTACGGCGGTTGAGTTTAAAGACCTCTCCCCTGAAGATATAATTGATGAATTAAAATCTGATAAACCTCTAAGTCTTTACTTTCATCTTCCTTTTTGTAAGAGTGCCTGTTATTTTTGCGGATGTAATGTTGTCTATACAAGTAAAGCTGATAAAAGAAGAAGATATATCGATTATTTAAAGCGAGAGCTTGATATTTGGGCAAAATATCTTGATACGAACAGAATGGTAAGACAGCTTCATTTCGGAGGAGGTACGCCTACGTTCTTTACTCCTGAAGAGCTTGAGGAAATTTATGAATTAATTTATTTTCATTTTAAAAATTTTGAAGAAGATGCTGAAATCAGTGTAGAAATTGATCCGAGATTTTTTTCACAAGAACATATGGATGTAATGAAAAAATACGGTGTAAACAGAATCAGTTTCGGAGTTCAGGATTTTAACGAAGAAACCCAAAAAGCCGTGAACAGAATACAGCCGTTTGATTTAACGAAAGAAGCTGTTGATATTGCAAGAGCCGCAGGTATTGATTCGATAAATATCGACCTGATTTACGGGCTTCCATTTCAGACATTAGAGACATTTAAAAAGACGCTTGAGCTTGTAAAAGAACTAAATCCTGACAGACTTGCCGTATTTAATTATGCACACGTTCCGTGGTTGAAAAAAGGTATGAGAAAAATTGATGAAACTACTCTTCCGACTCCTGAAGAGAAGCTTAAAATTTTCAAATACGTTATAGACTTTTTTGAAAGCAACGGTTATAAGATGGTAGGAATGGACCATTTCGCAAAACCTGACGATGAACTTTTTAAAGCGATCGAAAAAGGCGAACTTCACAGAAATTTCCAAGGATATACTACAAAAGGAGGAGCTGATTTAATAGGATTCGGATTAACTTCCATCAGTGAAACAAAGAGAGCTTATTTTCAAAACTATAAAGATTTAAAATCTTACGAAAAAGCAATTGATGAGGGGAGACTTCCTGTATTTAGGGGAGTAAAATTAAATGAAGAGGATTTAATAAGAAAATATGTTATTATGGAAATGATGGCTAATTTCTCTTTTGATATTGAAAGATTTGAAAAGACATTTGGAATTGATTTTAGAAAAAAATTTGAAAGCGAACTTAAAGAGCTTGAAGAGTTTATAAAAGAAGGTCTGGTTGAAATTACGCCTAAAAAGATATTGGTAAATAAAACGGGAAGTCTTTTAATCAGAAACATCGTGCTGCCTTTTGATGAATATTTCAAAAAGATGGCAAACCAAAAAGTCTTTTCAAAGAGTATATAAAGGAAAAAATATGGTTATTTCAATAGGAAATCTGCCTTTAAAAGATATAAAAGCGGATGTTTTTTTACATCCTGTAAAATATAAAGACTCAATAACTTACGAACCTATGGCCGAAGAAGCGGTTATTGCTCTTATTGCCAAACATTTTACATACGATAAGGTGCCTGAAAAAGTAAAAGAATATTTTGACGAAATGGATGATGGATATCTCTTTAGTGAGAGCAATTTTGATGAGTTTGATTTGGAAAAATTAAAGCCCGGGACTATTTTAGCCGGACGTGATTTATCACTTCATCCTAAAACCGAAAATATTAGAAAATTCTTAGCTCTGCTTAGGGATTTCGGCGGATTTGAGATAAAAGGCATTGAAGTGCCTGAATTTTTTATGCCGAGTGATCCTGAATTGGCGGAAATTGTAGAGACGGAAAAAATGTATGAAATCGCTCTTGAAGAAATTGATGAGCTTGAGAGTTTTGACGGTAGTGTGGTTTACGCATGTGAAGATCCGTTAGTAGTAAAAGACCATGAACTTTTGTGTTCCCATCAGTTTATTATCGCAAATAAAATAAAATCACTTAAAGTCAAAGTAGATGATGAAATTAAAGAAATTAAAAAAATCCCGGAACTTAAAGGGACGTTCGGAGTGATTTTAAAACCTGTGGATGAGTATCCGTTTTTAAGAGTTAAAATTCAAAACGTTAATTGATTATATTAAGAAAATTTAGTATAATTAATTAAAAAGGAGGGGCAAATGGCAGTAAATGTATGTGTTCCTTTAGCAAATGGATTTGAAGAAATCGAAGCAATGAGTTTAATTGATGTTATGAGAAGAGGCGGATTAAACGTAATAGTAGCGGGAGTCGGAGGTGATGTGATTTATGGTGCTCATAATATTAGAGTGATTCCCGATACTAAAATCGAATTAGTAAATGCAGATGATTTGGACCTTGTAGTTCTTCCTGGTGGACTTCCTGGAGCTATTAATTTAGCAAAAGACGAATACGTTCAAAATCTTTTAAAAGAGATGGATAAAAAAGGAAAATATGTAGGGGCAATCTGTGCTGCACCTTACGCCTTAAAAGAAGCGGGAGTACTAAAAGATAAATATACGGCATATCCGGGATGGGAAGAAAACATTAAAAAAGAAGGATATGTTTCAGATGCTAAAGTAGTAGAGGATAAAAATGTATTAACATCAAAAGGTCCTGGGACTGCTATATGTTTCGGACTTGAAATTGTAAGAAAATTTGCAGGAGAAGAAGTTTATAAACAACTTAAAGCGGGGCTTTTAGCAGATTACTGCTAAGGCCTTTTTTATAGGAGGTAAAAATGAGAGGAATTGAAGCATTAGAATATTTTTTAGAAAATTGGCAGGGAAAAATAAGAGAATTTGATGAAATAGAAGAATTTGAAGCGATGATAGAATATGCTCTTGGAAGTGATATTAGAGTTGTGAATACGAAGGTTGTTATTGAAAAATTTTTTGAAAAGAGAATAAGGTTCGATGATTTGCTTTTTGAAGATTTAAAAACATGTTTTTTACCGGAAGAAGTTGAGTTTGACCCTGAAAGCGGAAATCTTTATATTACAAGAAATATGTATAGAATTAAAATAGCGCCGAAAATTTGTTGATTCGGCGATTTTAATCAGGCGTTTCAAGTTCCAAACTCATAAGATACATATCTTCTCCGTCTATTATTTCCAAATCACCACTTCCGCAGTTCGGACATAAATATTCATCTTTTTCAAGAGTGTTTTGAGTATTACATTTTCTACACCGAACTACTACCGGTTGAATTTTCATAATAAATTCCGCGTCTTCGCACATTGTACCTTCTTTAAAAGTTTCAAAAGCATTTTTTAAAAGCTCGGGTTCTACTCCGCTTAAAATACCAATTTTTACTTCTAATTTAGTAACTTTTGTAGCTCCGTTTTTTATTGCGTGTTCTTCAGCCAGTTGAAGAAGTGAATCCACTATTGAATATTCATGCATTCATAACCTTTTTTTAAAATTATATTATAATAATAGAAAAAAAGGATAAAAGTGAGTAAAGAGGAAAAAAAAGAACAAATAATGCAAACTGCTTTATCTCTTTTTGCAAAACAGGGGTTTTATAGTACTACTATTGCCGATATTGCCCGGGAAATGGGAATGAGTGTGGGGAATATGTATAATTATTTTCCTTCTAAAGAGTCGCTTGCCAAAGAATTATTAATCTATACTTCTAAAAAATTCGGGGATGAAATTAGAAAAATTAACGAAATGGACATTTCATCAAAAGAAAAAATAAAAAAAATCGTTGAATTGTACTTCAAAAAAGCAGTTGAAGAGCCCGAGCTTGTAGATTATTTTATGAGAGTATACTTATCAAATAAAGAGATATTCAATAATGGATGCGAAGGAATGCTTTGCGTTTCGGCTTTTGTTACCGAAATTATGATATTTTTTGAAGAGGGAGTCAGAAAAAAAGAACTTAAAAATCAGGACTTCTTCGCAGCATTTGGATTATTTATGGGATATATAGGCGGACTTGCTTTTTTAAACAGGGAAAACATTTTAGGCAAACCTCTTGAAGAATACATAGAACCTGTAAGCGAGAATATCTATAATGCTCTTAAAGCCTAAAATTATATGGATAGACGCGGTAGGATGCAACGGCTGTTCCCATTCGTTTTTTAATAAACCTGAAATTTCCTCTTTTTTTGAGAATTTCGAACTTCTCTACCATCCTCTGCTTTATACCGAGGATTTAAAAATACAAGAATGTGACGTTTTAATTGTTGAGGGTGCTTTAAAAGCCAATTTTTCAAGACTCGGATATGATTTGAATTCTTTAATAACTGAGCTTTTTTTGAAAGCTGAAAAAATAATAGCGTTGGGGACATGCGCTGTTTACGGAGGAATTTTTGGTAATGGTTTAATGTTTGAAAAAGAACAAAAGGGTAAATTTTATAAATGTCGAGATAAAATAATAAATATTCCCGGGTGTCCTATTCACCCCGAGTGGTTATCTTATGTATTGGATATGATAAGACTTGATAGATATATACCTTTGGATGAATTCAACAGACCTCTTGAAATTTTTACTTATACATCTCATATGGGATGTACAAGAAACGAATATTTTGAGTGGAAGATAGATGCGGAGAATTTCGGTACGAAAGAAGGATGTCTTTTTTATTATCAGGGCTGTCAAGGCCCTTTTACACATAGTAGCTGTAATAAAATATTATGGAATGAAGTAAATTCAAAACCGCGTGCCGGAACGCCTTGTTTTGGATGTACGGAAGCTTCTTTCCCTAAAAAAAATTTATTTAAAACCGAAACTTTTATGGGGATTCCGGCAAATATTCCTCTGGGAGTCAGTAAAAGAGCTTATTTGACTCTTAGCGGAATAGCGAAAAGCTTAATAAATGATAGACTAAATAAAAAACTTATAGAGTGTAAAAATGAAAATAACAAAAAAAATAATTAATAAAATAGAAGGTGAAGCTACATTAAAAATCCACAAAAAAAATCATTTTATAGAATTTGTGGAAATAGAGTTTTGGCAATATAGAGGTATAGAAAAATATCTTCAAAACAGACATTTTATGGATGCTCTTGTTATAAATCCGAGAGTTTGCGGTATTTGTGGTCATTCTCATCTTTTAGCCACTGCAAAAGCTATTGAAAATGCTTTTGGAATTAAGCCTACGGAAAAAGCTAGAATATTAAGAGACATAACAACGGGGCTCGAAATCATTCAAAATCATATTAAATGGTTTTATGTAACTCTCTTTCCTACGCAAATAAAAGATCAGTCATATATCTTAAAGGCTTTAAATTTATCATCTTACGTTTCAAAAATTATCGCCCTTATAGCCGGTCAGTTTCCTCATAATTCTTATATTATTCCTGGAGGGGTTACTTGTGATTTAACAAATCTTGATATTTTAAAAGTGGAAACTATGCTAAAAAAACTTAAAGATGAAATCTTTAATATTATGGATCAAGAAGGAAATTCCGAGGATTTGGAAAAATTTTTTGAAAATTTACCTAAAAATATAGGAAAATCATTAAATAGATTTTTAGTATTGGGGGATAATTTATATTTTTCTAAAAACGGAAGCGTTAAAAAAATAAAAGAGAAAAAAACAACGTCTCTTTATTCAAACGTATTATATGAAGATAAATTTTATGAAGTAGGGCCTCTTGCCAGAAATATAAATAATCCGTTAATTAAAAAAGTTTATGATAGTTACTCCGATTCTATTTACACAAGAATCTTTGCGAGAATATATGAGATGAATTTGATAATGAATTTTTTATTAAAAGAGATAAAAAATTTAGATGTTTGTGAACCTTCATATATAAAACCTACAGTTAAAAATTCTCAAGGTTTATCGGTGGTTGAAGCTCCAAGAGGCAGTCTTGTTCATAAAGTGGAAATAGAAAATGAAAAGATTAAATCTTATGAAATCATCGTACCTACCCAGTTTAACCTCTCAAACGGCACAAAAGAAAATCCTTCTGCCGCTCAGGCGGCTTTAATAGGGGAGAAAGAAGAATATCTCGATTCAATTTTTAAATGTTTTGATGTATGTGCCGTGTGTGTAAGTCATTGAAACAATATAATTACAAAATAAGTGCTGAAAAATTTGTAAAGCTTTATAAAATATGAATAATTTGATGTTAAAATTTAAAAGGCGGTGAGGCTAAAGAGATTAAGATTTAAAAATTTTTTTTGTTAATTTTGTAATTTCTTCTCCTGTTTCCGTTACTAACATGGCTATAAGAATTAACAATGCTCCTAATATTTGTTTTGTGTTTAGAGTTTCACCGTAAAAATATCCGAATATTGCTGCACTAACCGGTTCCATAGTAAAAATAATTGCGGTTTTTGTAGGAGTGGTAAATTTTTGAGCGTATGTCTGAATAAAATAAGCAAATACGGTGGCAAAAACTACAGTTATGAAAAGTGCTATTAACACATCTTTTGTGAAATTGATTTCGCCTTTTTCAAATGGTATGAAAATAAGACTAAGCAGAGCTACTGTTAGAAACTGAAAAGTAACAAGAGTATAAATATTATATTTTTTTGAATAGATATCCGTAAAATTTATGTGTAATGCTACGAAAAAAGCTGCTATAAGAGTGAAAATTTCACCTTTGCCAAAACCGCTGATGTTTGCGCCCGTTAGTAGATATATACCTAAAAATGATAGAATTACTCCGATAAGCGCATAATATGAAACATTTTTTTTAAAAAAAATAAAAGCTAAAAGAGGGGTTAAAATAACATAAAGTCCCGTGATAAAAGCAACTATGGAAGAGGGTGAGTATAATAGCCCGAACGTTTGAAAAGAAAATACCAAAAAATTAAGAATTCCCAATATAGCAGCAGCTTTAATAGCATTTTTATTAAAATCTATATGCTTATAAAAAATAATAAACATTAATAAAAAGGCCAGAAAAAATCTTAAAAACAAAAATGTAAAAACGGGAATGTCCTGTATTGCGTTTTGGACTAGTTTAAAAGTCACTCCCCAAAATACTGCTACTAAAAGGAGCAAAAAATCGGCAAAATTCAAATGCCGCCTTTTGCTTTCATTCTTTTTTCAAGTTTGTGTCCGATAAAACTGAGTACCGATGTCAGCATCAGATATAAAGCGGCAACTGTCAGCCATGTTTCAAACGGAGAGAAAGTATTGGCAACAATTTCACGACCGACTTTTGTGAGATCGGTAATAGATATGATAGATACAAGAGAGCTGTCTTTAATAAGTGAAATAAGCTCACCAACCAGTGCCGGCAGGGCTTTTCTGAGCGCTTGAGGTAAAATTATATACCACATTCTCTGGAATGAATTAAAACCAAGAGATTTGGCCGCTTCATGCTGACCTTTGTCTATTGATTGAATGGCACCTCTTAAAATCTCAGCGATATAAGCTCCGTAAAATATTGATAAACTCATAACCCCGGCCCAAAATCTCGGCAAGTCGAAAATTGTAGCCACTATAAAATAAAAAATAAAAAGTTGAACTAAAAGAGGCGTACCTCTGATTATCGTTACATAGACGCTTCCGATATAATCAAACGCCGGAATGCCGCTTAATCTCATTATTGCAATAATGAGACCTATTAAAAAAGCAAAAAACATAGAAATTAAAGAAATTTTAATAGTAACCCAAAGTCCGAGTAAGAAAGGTCCCGGTTCAAGTTTTATTTTATAAGCGATTTCATCGTCTTCATATACGAATTCGCCGTTTTCAAATTCCAGTTTATATCCTTCAAGAGAATAAGTATATTTTTTCCCGTCTTCGCAGATTATGACGGCTTTATTACCTTCGATTTCAAGTTTTCCGTCACATGGGGATGTTAATGGAATTTTCTTTTCATATACGAAATATTTGGGAATCATATCCCATTTCCATGTGTAGTTTATCTTGCTTGCGGCTTTATATAAAAAAAATCCTAAAGCGGCATAAAAAAGCGCCGCTAAGATAATTCCTACTCTTCTATTTTTAAATATAGATGGCTTCATTGTACTCTTTTTAGCCAATCGGTATTTTTAAACCATCTGTTATAAAATTTTTCATATGTTCCGTCATGTTTGATTTGTCTTAAGAAGTTGTTTAGCCAGTTAAGAAAATCAGGATCTCCATGATTTATAGCAAATCCTAATGGTTCATAAGTCAAATCTTCATCAAGATAAATTAATCTTCCTTTACCTTTACCTGCCATAAATAGTTCATTATATGGTTTGTCGTAGATAAATGCGTCTGCTCTGTTATTTAATACTTCCTGAACGGCGGCACTTTCGCTGTCAAATGTTTTGATTGTAGCGTGTTTGAAAAGTTTTCTGGCAGCTATTTCACCTGTAGTTCCTAGTTTTGTAGTAATAATCATTCCCGGTTTGTCTAAATCTTTATAACTTTTAACTCCTGTATGTTTTTTATTTACAAGTAAAGTTTGTCCTACAAGAAAATAAGGATCGCTGAATGCTACTTTTAAGTTTCTTTTTTGTGTAATTGTCATACCTGAAATGATAATATCACACTTATTAGTCATAAGTGCCGGGATTATTCCGTCCCATGCTGTTGGAACTAGTTTTAGTTTAACACCCATGTCTTTTGCCATTTTTTTGGCTATATCAACGTCAAATCCTATTATTCTTCCGTGTTTGTCCCTCATTTCAAAAGGTACGTACCCAGGCTCTAAACATACTCTTAGCTGACCTTTGTTTATTACCTGATTAAGAGTGGATTTTTTCCATAAATCAAAATCGGCCGCAAAAAGTGAAGCTACTATAAATATAAATGTAATTAATTTTTTCATTTTTACTCCTTTTTTAGTGGTGTAAGATTTCGCTTAAGAATTTTTTAGCTCTATCCGTTTTTGGATTTTTGAAAAATTCTTCAGGTGTGTTTTCTTCAACGATTTCACCTTTATCCATAAAAACGATTCTGTCGGCAACTTCTCTGGCAAATCCCATCTCGTGAGTAACGCACACAATCGTATAATTTTCGCGTGCGAGTTCCTTCATAACATCTAACACCTCACCTATCATTTCAGGGTCCAGTGCACTTGTGGGTTCGTCAAAAAGAATGATTTTAGGTTTCATAGCAAGAGTTCTGGCAATTGCTACTCTTTGTTTTTGTCCCCCACTGAGCTCCCCCGGATATTTATTTGCCTGATGAGGTATTTTTACCCTTTTTAGAAGTTCCATAGCGAGTTTTTTTGCGTCTTCTTTTGGCATTTTTTTGACTTTTGTAGGTGCTAAGGTTATGTTTTCTAAAATTGTAAGATGAGGAAAAAGATTAAAATGCTGAAATACCATTCCGACTTCCTGACGGAGTTTATTTATATTTGTTTTTTTGTCGTAGAGATCTTTGCCGTCTATGACAATTTTCCCGCTTGAAATGTCTTCTAAGCGGTTTATGCAACGAATGAGCGTAGATTTACCGCTTCCGCTGGGGCCGCAAATTACTACCACTTCTCCTTTTTTGACATTAAAATCCACGTCTTTTAAGGCGTGAAAATCACCGTAATGCTTGTTAATTCTTTCCATTTTAATAATGGGTTCCATTGTTTTCTCCCACTGAATTTCCACTCACATTATAACAAAAAATTATAACACAAGAAATAATAAAATGTCTTTAAAGTGCCTTAATTATTAAATTTGTATTAAAAAATATTGAAAATGAATATTTATTTATATTATAATACAAGTTGAGCAAACAAAAATGGGAGGCAGGCTATGAACGATGCTTTAATGAAACAAATGAAAGAAAGAATCGAAGCTCTCAGAAAACTTCCTGGTATTGGTTCTAAATCAATCAAAGAAGTATTAGAAGAGCATGGATTTACAAGAAGGGATTTTTTAA
>Ga0256838_1000705_pt1 | contig 18647 bp, 14 predicted proteins | sample 4571419metaG_FD_185978 | JGI IMG/M metagenome (GOLD analysis project Ga0256838, IMG submission 185978) | Hydrothermal vent microbial communities from Guaymas Basin, Mexico - 4571-419 | ecosystem: Environmental > Aquatic > Marine > Hydrothermal vents | place: Mexico: Guaymas Basin | collected...
CAACTACGACCATGCCGGATGCCATGGCTTCTAGCGCTGTTATGGAGAAGGCCTCCATATGAGACGTCAATAGAAGTACGTCACCTGCCCAGTAGACGCTCCTAAGAGCCTCCCGCTCCATGAAGCCCCGGAGCTCTACACGGAGGAGCCCATTACTGTGTCTTGCGGCTTCCTCCTCTACTCTCTCACGGAGAGGGCCGTCGCCTACAATTACGAGAGTTATGCGCCTGCCCAGTAGCTCTGCGGCGCGCCTCACAATCCTAGGTGCCGTGTGGACAGCCTTGCGCCGAGTGAGGCGGCCGACAACTACAACGACGCTCTCGTCCTCGTCAATGCCGAGCCTTCTCCGCGCCCTTTTCCTTTCCTCAGGCTCAGGGGGACGCCAGAACTTAGGGTCAACGGCATTAGGTACCACGTAGACGGGCTTCAGGCGAAGCCCCCTGCCGAGAACACGGCGTGTATCATCGGCGACGACGCTGCTGACAGCGATAAAACAGTCTATCCGGCGTAGCTCGCGGCGCAGAATAGGGAGCAGAGCCCTAGCAACGGGGTTACTCCACGAGAAGAGAGAGTGGTTGGTCGCTACTACCGGGACGCCCCGGATACCCCGTGAGAGATTCGCGAGTGCGAGCCCCAGAGGAGAGTAGAGGCTATGCACATGCGTTATATCAAAGCCGACCTTTTTGTATATAGCGTTAGCCTCTATCAATGCGCCTGGGCCCAAGCTGATATGGTGAGCCTTAATGTAGAAACGACCGTGAAGCCTATGTACAGCATAGGGTCTAGCTGGCTCATGACCACCCCACTCATACTTCCTATAGTCGTGGGTGAACACGTGGACCTCGTGGCCAAGCCTTACGAGCCTAGTAGCGAGCTCGTCGATGTGGGTCTCGATGCCGCCAACCTTCGGGTAGAACCAGTCAGACACTACTGCGATCTTAAGGCTTTCCAAGCCTTCATGCCTCCAGCAGCTACCAGCCCCATAGCACCCAGCAGCGTCCCCAGACCATAGGAGATAAGCCGCTCTATTAACGTTACCGCTATGGCGTCACCCGGCGACACACCTAACGCGACGAGTACAGCAGTAAGTCCACCCTCGACGATACCAAGCCCACCCGGGGTTACAGCCAGCAACCCTATGCCAGCATAGAGCACAGAAACACCAATGTACCTCACAAGATCCATTTCGACTCCCAAAGCCTTCCCTATGAAGTAGAGCCTAAGAGCATCAAGGAACCACACCATGACGCCGAACAAGACGCCTATTGCTAGAAGAACCTTATTGCTGAGCATGTCGCTGAACCAAAGCGTCTCTGAGCTATCATATCGCAGCCAACCACGCCTCTCAAGACGAACCATTGCAGCATGAAAAAGTCTATCCCAGTAACGATAGATAATAAGAAGAGCAAGGAATATCGCCGCAGAGATAGCAGCAAGATACTCACTACTCTTAAGATCATATATGCCGTAGAGAGCAGTAAACACCACAAGCACTACAATGCCTATAGCCTCTGTTGCGCGCTCGAACGCGACAACATTTATCACCGATGGCAGGCTGAGGCCGTACCTTCTAGCGATGAAGGCCGCTCGGACGAGCTCGCCGCCTGCACGTGCACTGGGCGTTATATTGTTCACAAACATGTTCATCAGATAGGCTATGTACGAGTCACGGAGAGACACGTGCACGCCCTGCCAATGCATGACTATGACGGTGCGCAGGGCGTATACAAGCGTAGAGGCTATGTAGACGGCTACAGCGGCACTTACATGCACCTTGTTAGATGCCGAGATTAGTGCCAGCGCGTTCCTCAGCCAAGCCAGCGTTGCCCCCAAGCAGGAACTCCCGATACGTGGCTGCGCACGGCAAACCCGGAGGAAATATAAAATAAAGAAGTCTTACCGCTATATACCGAGATACAGAGCGCGCTATATCCTTATTATCAGGCTCTTAGGCACACCGTCATAAAGCACGGCTACTATTTTGGCCTCTATGTCGGCCTCTGCGAGCTTCTCTACATCCCTACGTATTGACTGAAGCTTAGCTATCTTAGCGTTAATGTACTCGGCCAGCTCCTCTAACGTATGGAGCTCGGTCTCAGCACTAGGATTTATCATTATAGTTATCTTGTCGAGGTTTATTATAGTCTCGGTGCTCGACTGGACCTTAGCCTCCTTGCCGACGAGGCTCATTATGAGGCTACGGAGGCGCTTGTCCTGCTCACTTTTAGCTCTGAGCTCCTCAATTAAGCGGAGCAGCTCGCCAAGCTTCTTTCGCAAGTCAGTCAGCTGGGCATCTATGTATGAGAGAAGCGCTTTCGGAGTAGGGAACTCGCGCAGCCCGGTCTCCATTCTTGCCCACCCGCTACACTACCGTGCCAAGAACGAAGGTTTTGAACAAAAATAGTTAGTCCCATAGGGTGCTATGAATATCTGGACTGAGCGGCTAAGCCGCTAGAACTCTTCTTCTGTAGTGAACCGCTCCAGCACCTTCTTGAAGTAGGTCCTTACTACCACTACCATGACTATAGCGAACACTGTTATTGCTATTAGGTTCGAATACCTCATCATGACTGTTAACGGCTTCGGCGCTAACACGATAGTGGTCTTAAACGCGGAAGTCAGAGATGCTGTTATGCATGTCGGGTTGTAGCCTGAAGCCTCCACACATATCCGGTACGAGCCGTAAGGCACCGTCGCCTCTGCGGCACCATCGGGCGTCGATATCGTCGTCGCGCTGTACCTCAAGTCAAGTCCGGTAAAGGTCACGGTTGCGCCACCGACCGGCTGGCTAACATCGTTTACTACATACACAATAGCCTTAATGAGAACCCTTGGAATCGCGAGCTTCATGGTTTTGTTTGAAGGCTTCACAATCTTGCTTAGCTTCTGGTAGATGTTGTGCTTCGATACAAATGTTATGTTAGAACCTTCTAATAGCAGTGGCAGTGTTATCGTAGGCTCCGTGCCCTTCGCTAGCGTTGCTACGAGTCTCCCGTCAAGAATGACACTAATGTCGTCAATAAGCTTCCGGTCTGGAGAGAACGGGTCATAGATTGTTATATTAGTGAGCCTTCTTATAGTCGTAGTGTTGAGCTTAATGCTGGTATTTGCTACTAGCTCTATTCTCTCCTCTACAGTCTTATAAAGCGGGAATGGTAGTTTCTTGCTGACCGGGATCGCCTTGATAGTGTAGTTGCCTCTGGTTAGTGTGAAGTTTACCTTTGTGCCCTCCCTCTCAGCGATGGGCCTAGTGGTGTTAGCCGGATAAACCTGGAAGAGGGTTTGCACCGGTTTGCCAGCCTCATCGACTAGCATGACACTCAATATGTAGGGCAGGGGCTCGAGCTGTAGTCTTGTTTCAACAAGTAACGAGTTTACCTCAACATCTACGCGCATCTCTCTATAGAAGGGTTTCTCCCCATACGTCGGCACGGGCTTCACAGCTATAACCGCGGGGCCGCGATACTCGGTTGAGAACGCTATTCTACGTGGCGTCGACGCTGTCGGTGCGTCGGCTTCAGCTCGACCCAGGACCCTACCGTCCGGCGTCTCCAGGGTTACGATAAGCTTGTCGTTGGGCTTAGGTCTATACCTTGACTCAAACACTACTCTGACTAGTGCGTCCAGCCTCTCAAGGTCAATGACCATCTCCGGCTTCTCCAGTGTCACGTTAAAGCTGGCAGCATAGGGAGCGTAGTATATGCCGGAAAGGTCGGTAACGTGTATCTCGTAGCGGCCGGGCTTCAAGCTTAGCGTTACTGTTGAGTTTGCTGCGGTGACTATGAGTGTATTATTGTAGTGCAGCTCTTCGCTGGCAATATCGACCTTTATCGGCACCGGAGGCGGGCCGCCGGTATAGGTGTCGTTGAACACTAGTTTGACGTTGAGCGGTTTTAGGGGCGTTTCAACAGTAAAGCCCTCTAGCAATGTACTGGCATTGACTACTACTGTCGTTGTCGCGTGGATATGGTCGAGTGGGTTAACTGCTAAAGTCACTGTTAGTATTGGTATGGTCTTTATCAGTGCCTTACCGTCTCTGCCGACAGTAGTGCCGCTGATAACGTTGATACGCTTGTTGCCCACCTCTACATAGCCTGTATAGTTCACAAGGAAGCTCTTTATCGGGCGTCCTAGCTCGTCGACGACACGCAGGGAAGCTGTAGTCAGCATGTACGGCCTTAGGCTACTGAGGGTGCCGTTAGGTACTGTATTGGCTATGCTTGCTACGGCGAGTAGGCCCTCGCCGCTGGTTCCCAGCACTAGGGCCCCGTCGCGGAAGGCTAGTGTGGTAAAGCTGTAGCCTACCTCTATGTAGGGTAGTCCGCCGCTATACGTGTATGGCGAGGCTATCTGTCTGGCAGGGTCTAGGTAGGCGATAGCCAGGTTCCCGGTGCTTGTCGCTGCAGCTATAACGTATGTGTCTGTCCTATTGATGGGTATGATTCCTAGTGCCGTGGCGGGGCCGCCGGCGTTGAGGCTCCAGACAAGCTCGTAGCTTCCCGACATGTTGGCTAGCACGAGTATGATGCCCTGGGAGGAGGCTACTGCTAGAAGTCGCCCATCAGGGGACACTGTGGCACTTGTGACTGACCCAGTGAAGTAGTAGTACCTTGTTAGGTTGGCTAACTGCTGCAAGGTCTTAGAGTCGAACACTGTTATAGCTAACATAGTGTCTGCAGAGCTCTGGAGAGGCTGTGCTATCACAAGATATAACTTATCGCCTTTATTGAACGCCAGTAGTATGCGCAGGTCAGTAGTTGACACGTTGTAGTTGATAAGCCTGAATGATGGCGAAAGCGGAGCTACACCGGCCTCAACAAGATAGAGACGGTACGCACGCTGCCTGCTAGGACAGATTGTCGGAGCTGCTCCACGTGTAAGGACCAACGGCTTCCTCAGTATATAGAGGTCTTCGCGCGTCTTAATCGTGTTCGACTTTGCCACCGTAAAGCTGTAGCAGGTTCCATTAATATCAACGTATATCACTACTTGCTCGAAGCTGCTCGGTAGCGGCACATTAAAGCTGCCAGTGTCAGTGGTTACTGTGGAGCCTACGAAGGCCCCGAGTATCGGGTCAACAACATATACGGTTGCATTTGCAAGTGGTTTTAGAGTGCCGTTTACATCCTCGACGAATATGACGCCGGCAAGTGTGGCAGCAGCGGTTGCGTTAACGACGCGGCTCTCAGCAACTAGTAGCGCCTTTCGGCCTATGTCAAGCCCTTCCTGGTCCAGCGTATACACAGTGACGAGATCCAGCGGGTCTATGTTTTCTTGGCGGGTAGGCAGTAGGTTGCCGACCCTTAGCCTAGCCTCATACCAGCCAAGTCTCGAAGGGGCGAATGCGTATAGCGTCCTAGTGCCGCCCGTGTCGGCTAAGACAAAGAGGGTTGTATTGATGAACGTCGCTGCCAATGCTTTGCCAGGTATAGCGAACTCTCTAGTTAAGCTACTTGTCAGGTTTATTATTGAAACCTCGCCGCCGGGCAGTATGACTGCCGCGTATGCAGGGTTTTTGAGAGAATTGACTGTCATGAGCTGTGGCTGCGCTGCATATAGCGCCAGGCTCCTCACAGTCAGGTTAGGCAATGGTGCTGCGGCTGCGAACGTTGCCTCAAGGAGTTTTGCGCCCCCCTCATCGGCCGACAGAATGTAGAGAGCTTTGCTTGTATTCCATAGCTGGAGTATCGATGAGCCCTCCATGATTTTAGCTGTAAGGGGTAGTGCCGTATCCCCTTGCGCATAGCTCATCGGCGCTAGAGCCATTACGATAACAAGGACTGTGGCAGTGCCTACTACGAGTGCGGCTCTCACGGCTATTGCACCCCCGTTGGCATTCATCCCCTTGCTTATGGGCCCTCTCGCAGTCAGCCACGTGCGTGGAGGGGACCTCCTTAGGGTATTAATTAGTGGGGCACGCGGGTAAGGTAAGTATTAATGCAGTTTCCGCGGGCCCGTCACTCTACGGGTAATTAGCGCGCCCGGCCCCTAGTCCAGGTGTGCATCTACCGGAGGGTGGCGCTTACCGGTTCCACATGGTGGGGCGCTTTGCCGGCGCTTAGGCTCAGACTGGGGCTCCTCCGTCGCGGGAGAAAAGGAGACGAGGAGCAGAGTGAGGAGCGTGAAGAAGAGACTGAGGCTAAGACGAAGCCTGCTGCCGACGTGCTTGGTGTGGCGCCAACGTTTGCGGCTATAACTGCGGCCAAGCTGCTCAATACAAGGGATTACGACGAGGTAGAGTCGTATCCCCTCGAAGAGCCGTGGGTCTATGCTAGGATACTCCGCCATAAGCAGACGAGCGAATACATATACTATGTTTACGAGATCCCATTGACGCCGCGTGAGCGGCAGCTCTATTCCCAGATAATGGATGCGCTATACTGGGAGATACAGCCGCCGCCTGGCGATGTCGATACTATAACTTACTTCTACCGTGAGGCTAGGCGTATTGTGCGCACGTTCCAGATAAGGATGGGCCGCACGCCCGGCATCTCTTGGCGCAAGATACTCTACTACGTGACGCGTGATGCTGTGGGTTTCGGCCCAATAGACCCCCTGATGAAGGACCCTGAGATAGAGGATATATCTTGCAACGGTGTCCGAAGACACATATATGTCTGGCACCGGCGTTATGAGTACATAAAGACGAACATAATCTTCGATCGTGAAGATGACCTTGACAACCTGGTGGTGAAGCTAGCGCATATGGGCGGCAAGCACATCTCTGTAGCCTTCCCGGTTGTTGACGCGATCCTACCTGGCGGTCACCGTCTTGCTGCAACGTATAGAAAAGAGGTTACAACAAGCGGCAGCACATTCACTATCCGTAAGTTCCGAGAGGACCCATTAACGATAGTCGACATGGTTATGGGTAACACGTTGAGCCCGGATATAGCTGCCTACTACTGGGTCCTAATGGAGCACAAAAGACCGGGCATGGTCATGGGTGTAACGGGTTCTGGTAAGACGACTACAATGAACGCCCTGCTAACACTGCTAAAACCGTCGGTAAAGGTTGTGTCAATAGAGGATACGCCTGAGCTCAAGCTGCCGCTTGAGAACTGGGTGCAGCTAATACCCCGTATGAGCTATGGTTTCGGGGCTGAGGGCCGGAACGAGATAACACTCTACGACCTCATACGTATAAGCCTGCGTTACCGCCCGGACATTATAGTAGTCGGCGAGGTCCGTGGCGAGGAGGCATACGTACTCTTCCAGGCAATAGCGACCGGTCATGGTGGCATGACAACGCTTCACGCTGAGAATATAGATGCTGCAGCGAAGAGGCTCACTAGCCCGCCAATGAACATACCGCGCGGCTACATACCTTTGATGAACTTTGCGTTGCTCATTAGGCGTGTGGAGATAGTTGATAGGGAAACTAAGCGGACGCGTATAGCACGCCGCATAACCTACACATGGGAGATACGTGATTTCGGTAATTATGTGGTTGTCCACAAATGGAACGCCTATACGGACGAGCATGAGACATACTTTGACAAGAGCTTCCTCCTAAAGCACATAATGGATCTTGTTGGCTGGTCCGAGGACGAGCTCCGAAACGAGCTAAACCGTAGGTCAACGGTAATCCGGTGGCTTGCCGCGAAAAGGATGAGGAGCTACCATGATGTCGCTAGGGTTGTGAGAGAGTACTACCAGAACCCAGAGAGAGTCTACAATAAGGCTGTCTCCGAGCTGAGCGAGATGGGTAGCGGTGCGGAGGGTGTGTCGCTCATCTAGTCAATACTGCATTGCGTATCGATGGTCTTCGGGATGAGGAGAGGAGGTGGCACGGGCTTGTCGGCGGCGAGGCAGCGTGCTGGAGAGATGCGTGGCACAAGCATAGTAGATGCCATGGCTTTAGCGGTGTTCGGCTCTATAGGCGAGCGGTTGGCGGCCACGTTTAAGCTACATGAGTCGCTTCGCCGTGCTGGGCTTAACATACACCCACGGCTCTATATGGCCCGTGTATTATTCTATATGTTTACAGCGCTGCTTGTCCTTGTTACTATAGACTTCTTCGTTCTTCTGTTCGCAGAGAATCTGATAGTCAAGGTTGTGTTTGCGTTAGCGACGTTAATGGTGCCACCTATAATACTGGCTTGGGGGCTCTACTATCCCGAAGCGAAGGCCTCAGAGAGGGCCATGAAGACAGAGCTGGAGTTCCCGTTCTTCGCTGCCTACATGACGGCGATGGCGTATGGTGGTGTCAGCCCCGAGAAGCTGATAGAACGGTTGACGCAGATACGGGTCTTCAAAGCCTTGCGTGAGGAGGCATTGCGAGTCATACGCGACGTGAAGATATTTGGTCAGAATATACTGGCGGCGCTTGAAAGGAACGCTCTATGGCACCCCTCCAGACTCTACAGGGACTTCATGCTAGGCTATCTAACTACTATACGGACCGGCGGCGACGTAATACATTATCTTGAGATACGTACACAGGAAGTATTTCAGTCCAGAATGGAGGACTTGAAGAATCGCGCAGAGCGTGTAGGTTTCATTGTGGAGGCTTACGCGGCTGTCGCCGTCCTCGGCACACTGTCGCTCTACATCTTCTTCATTATCAGCGGCCTTATCGCCGCCGGCGGTGGCTTCGGTGGCACTGTCGGCATAATGCTATACAGCTTCGTGCTGCTACCAATGCTAGTCATAGTTATACTTCTCATGCTCAACTCGTTGATACCTAGTCAGGAGAACATAATGGAGCCCTACGCCTACCTCTTCATCAGCGGGCCTGCGGGCTTACTCGTCGCATTGGCGGGCATAGCCCTCAGTGGCGGCATAACACCGCGTGTAACCGATAACGGCATAGACATGGCCCACATAAAGTCAGTGATAGTGGCAATAAGTATCGCGTTCATAGTAGTAAGTCTTGGCCCCTCCATCGTGTACATGAGAAAGGTTCGTCGCGAGCGAGCGATATCAAGGAGTCTGGCTAACTTCTTCCGCGACCTCTCAGAGGTCAGACGTACAGGCCTTAGCCCCGAGAAAAGCATCATAATGCTCTCCGAGCGCGACTATGGACCCCTCACGCCCATCATAAAGAGGATAGCCGGTGCGCTATCAATAGGCCTTCACGTCGAGAAGGCTGTGAGACAGGCGATACGCGGATACCACAACTGGGTACTACGGGTCACTATGAGGTTCCTTGTCGACGCCATGGAGGTCGGCGGTGGTAATCCACATACACTTGACTCCCTTGCACGCTACATATCGTCGCTGGTCGAGATAAACGAACAGCTTCGAAAGAGGCTACGCGCATACATACTAATGCCCTACTTCGGCGCCATAATGGTAGCAGTTACCAGCATCCTGACGCTAACTATGCTCGTCAGCGCGGTCACACAGGCCGGGCTCGTAGGCGGCGGAGGGAGTATGGGCGGCACCGTTGGTGGCCTCCGGGTCAACATCACCCCACAGAACATAGCCAACCTGCTACTCATAGCTTCAATAGCATCCGTGTTCAACGCATGGCTTAGTGGCCTTGTGGCTGGGAAGATACAGGATCAGAGCCTAGCAGCTGGCTTCCTCCATGCCGCAATACTGACAGCAATAACTATGGTGGTACTGCTAGTGCTGCTGGGGGGTACCGGTGACCTGGTGGGCTCGTCAAAGACCACGGCCAAGCTGGTGGCGCAGTTGGCTAGCTTTGCTTCCTTCGGTAAAGAACTCAAGTAGGCTCCTTGTCTTAGTGTCTCTCTTTATCTCGCCTGTCTCCACCGCCTTTCGGTATATCTCGGCTATGTTCACTTGGCGGTACTCTAGGCCGAGCTTCTCTAGGAGTTTCTTCGCCTCTTTGCTTATCGAGGGAGCCACCAGTATCCCCCTTACCGGGGCGGCTGGGTTCTCTGAGCGAAACTTCTCTATGTAGCGATGGAGTTGCTGTACGGCATCCTTGCCCGCGTTCACTCTCTTGACCTCGATAATAACGTATCTTCCCTCGCGGTCGCGGGCTACTATGTCGGCGTAGCCTTCGCCGATGGGTCGCTCTATGCGTATAACGCGGAGGCCCGGCTCTATCTCTTCGGGGTTAGAGGCCAGATAGTCTCGCAGCTCGGCCTCGTCCATGTACTCTATGAACTCTGCTGTGTCTTCTAGTCCTTCGATCACTACGATTGCGTAGAGCTTAGTGAATACGAGTTCGAGCACCTCGCGTGGTTTCCCGCGCACGCTTCTCACAAGGAGGCCTTCATCTCGTAGTTCAGTGGCTATCACTTGGCTGTCGGGCTGCCAGTTTACGGGAGAGTAGCCGGTAGGCCTATGCACGAGCATGGCACCGTCCGGCTTAATGACTACCATGCGGTCGCCGGGGCCTAGCCGGCTAGCGCCTCGGCCCTGGTAGGTAGCTGTACAGGAACCAAATATGACGACAAACTTGTGCTTAGCAAAGGCCTCGGTTAACACCTCATGTGCATGCTTTAGCTCGGGGTTAAGCATAACCGTTATGGTGTCCTTCTTCAAAGCGTAGTCCACCCTACTCTCGGCGTGGGGAAGCCCCTAACTCATAACAGTGCATTACTACAGTACAGCGACGCTTGAGTATGCTGAGGCATCATCCCCGCCTGAACCCTTATACGTAATCAGCTGGCCGAAAAGGGGTCTCAACAGCGTGTAGGAAGAGCTGCTCTCGGGCTCCGCGGGGGCCTGAAGGAGTGTAAGCTAGGACCTCCTTGGCGGGTGCAAGGGTGTTGCTTAGACCGTTAGCTGCTACTATAGATGGTAGAGTCTTCCCCTACTTCCTTGACCCCGATAGATTATCGCGGAGCCGTTATGGCGTCTCGGCTCTGGAGGTCGCTGTTAGGAGCCGCGATATCGTCGAAAAAGGCGTTAAACGGCTTGAGATGGCGGTGAAGAGGATAAGGGTTCCTCCTCCCGAGGAACGTCTCGAGCTAGAAGTGTTGAGCTTCTACGTGGCAGCTCTCCTGGCTCATCATAGCGGTAATAGGTGGGTAGTTTCACGCCTGGCGCTTGCCGAGTCCGAGCGTGCACATAACGAGCTCCTAAAACTTCCTGACGAGCTTGTTGCCTATGTAGGTAGGATGGCTGGCATAGAGAGTATGAGCTTCTCCCCAAGAGCTTATGCAGAGCCAATAGCTGTCGTTGGATTTACCCCCATCTATAGAGTCTATGGCTACAGCCTGAAGTTTATAGACTATGTTGAGCATAGTCGCCGTCTTCTCGGCGATGATGCGTGGAAGCCCGTCAACCTGCCGGTGAAGAGGGGGCTCGTCTTTCTCGACAAGCAGCGTGCGGCAAGGCTCATAAAAGAGGCGCTAATGGAATTCATAGTGCGTCGTGTCGGTGAGATAGGCTCCTCGGTCACAGTGCTCCCCGAGCAGTTCAACATGTATCTCGAGCGTATACGAGAGGCTGTCGCCAGCGCAAGGCGGCCGTCAAGGGGAGCTAGTGGAGTGAGGCCCCCTCCCGGCGTTATTATCGAGGAGGCGTTTCCGCCATGCATTGCGGACGTATACGAGCGCGCTAAGAGAGGAGAACATCTAAGCCATCACGAAAGATTCGCTATAGCGACCTTCCTGCTAAACATAGGCGCCGATGTAGACACCGTTGTCGACGTTTTCCGTAATATGCCCGACTTTAAGGAGAAGATAACGCGTTACCAGGTGGAGCACCTTGCAGGGCTAAGAGGCTCTGGCAAGAAATACAGCACGTACAGCTGTGAGAAAATGAAGACCCTGGGGCTATGCAGAGCCGACTGTGGTACACGGAGCCCAGTACAAGCCTACTACCGCAACTTACGCCGCGTTAGTCGAGACGCGCCAGCCGGAAAAGCGGCCGCCACGCAGCAGAGCCGAACGGACCAACAGCCGAGCCGAGGCAAGGACAAGAGCTAGCTAGCAACCACTACTCCGGGCTTCTCGCTTCCATTGGCGAAAGCTCTATCCTCCAGGCTCTGTGCTGACCTTGAGTGACTCTCTGGGCAAGCTCCCGGCTCCCTGGAGGGGAGGGGCTTGCCCGGCGCGAGGCAGCATCTGGACGAGGTAGATCTCCGTATCTTGGAGGTACTGGACAAGCTAAGCAGACCTGCTCGCCCTAAGCTGATAGCGGAGGAGGCTGGGCTGGATGTGCGCCGCGTGGCTGCTAAGATGAGGAAGCTTCGCCGCCTCGGCCTCGTGGAAAGAGTCGGTGAAGGCGAGTATGTAATCACTGATAGGGGGCGCGAAGTTCTCCAGGAGCAGGTGGCGCTACCCGCCTAGGACCCAAAGGCAGCCTCAAGCCTATAACGCGCGTCCGCCCCTCATCCCCATAGCCGTTTTTATAGCCCTCCTTGTCTGGGCAGTGCCAGCGGGTGGTCTAGCATGAGTGAGAGAACAAGGGAGTTCACGGCGTTCGTGCCAGAGAACGTCTATAAGCGTATCGCGCGTGACATTAGGCGTGAGAAGTTCGTCACACCCTACATGATCGCTGAGCGGTATAGTATGACGCTGAGCCTGGCCAAGCAGGTACTCCGCAGGCTGGAGTCGGAAGGCGTCGTCCGCCTCTACTCGCCGAGCCGCCGCGCCCCCCTCTACATAGTGGAGGTCTCTAGGAAACAGTAAAGATGCGCGAGGGCCGGCATTATCTCCTAGCGCGTTAGGGCTTTGTGCAGTGCCGGAGCCGGCCCTGTTTAGAGAGCACTGTGGCGGGATATGGAGAGGCATGCCTAGTTTTTACGTTGGCCAGGGCTGGTTTCTCCTGTCACCGTTGTGCTATGCCCCATAGCTGGCTGCCTACTCTGGCTACATGTAGGGGGCCTGTTCTGTCTATGCTGCGGGGTGACGGCTTATGCCAATTAAGACGAAGAAGAGCATGACTAGTTTTGACGTGGCTGCGGTTGCTAAGGAGCTGGAAGCGCTTCGGGGCTCAAGAATAGTCAATATATACTCTCTTCCTGGTGGCGGCTTTCTCTTCAAGCTGCGTCCTGTGGAAGCTAACTTGGTTGCAGTTCCGGCGGTTCGTGTGCACCTGACGCGCTATGATGTTGCTGAGAAGGGTTTTCCCCCGCCGCTAGTAATGGGGCTGCGTAAACACCTCCGCGGCGGCAAAATTGTTGATGTCGGCCAGGTTGGTTTTGACAGGATACTTGTGCTTCGTGTTGAGGCGGGTGGGGCCAAGTATAGCGTCTATGTAGAGGTGCTGCCTCGGGGGGTGCTTGCGCTAGTAGATGAAGAGGGTACGATACTCCAGGTCAGTGAGACCAGACGTATGAAGGATAGAGTTGTGAAGCGTGGCGCGAAATACCAGCCTCCGCCTGGTAGTGTGCGGCTCCCTACAGAGATTGGAGTCGATACGCTCACGGAGCTGTTAGCCAGCGATGGCGAGGCTGTCAGAGTTCTTGTAAGAGGGCTCGGCTATCCGGGCGAGGTTGTCGAGGAGGCTCTTCTCCGTGTTGGTGTGGAGCCTTCAATACCCGCCTCGGAGGTCAGAGAGAGGGCGGCGGATATAGTTGAAGCTTTCCGCGATATCTACAAGGAGTCTCTTCGGGGTCACGGATACATAGTCTATGATAATGAGGGTAATGCTGTCACGGTCGTGCCGTTTGAGCCTAAAGGGCTTGCAGGCCGTTACGGGCTAGAGTACCGTAGGCTGGAATCTTTTAGCGAGGCTCTTGACACATACTTTGTCAAGGAGCTGAAGAGGGTTGAGGAGAGGGAGCTGGCGTCCCAGGCTGAGGCTGAGCGAAAGAAACTGCTTCATAGCATAGAGAGGGCTCGTAGAAACCTCGAGGAGCTGCGCGAAAAGATAAACAAGATAGAGAAATTAATGATGGTTGTCGGTGAGAATATCACGCAGCTGTATGAGGCTCTTGAGTGTGCGCGTCGTGTGCAGAAAGAGAACGGGTGGGACTACATAGTAGGTACATGCCCCCACGTAGTCGACGTTAGACCCTCCGAGGGCTTGCTCGTAGTCTCTCTAGGCGGCGAGCTCGTACAGATAAACATTCGGCAAGAGCCGCATCAGCTCCTCGTCGAGCTGAGTAAGAGGAGAGGCGAGATCGAGGCCAAGATAAGGAGAGGCGAGGAGGCCCTCAAGACTCTCGAGCAGAAACTAGGCGAGCTAGAGAGGAAAGTGGAGGCGCTCACGGCGCAGGCACGTGCAATGGTGCGAAAGAAGGAATGGTATGAGCGGTACCACTGGCTTGTGACAAGCCACGGCTTCCTAGCGGTAGGAGGCAGAGACGCCAGCCAGAACGAGAATGTCGTAAAGAAATACCTTAACGAGAGGAGGATATTCATGCATGCTGATATCCATGGTGCCCCGATAGTCGTCCTTTTCGCTGAGGGGCAGCAGCCCCCAGAGCAGGACCTGCGTGAAGCCGCACTACTCACCGCAGCCTACTCGAAAGCATGGAAGACCGGGTTATCGAGCGTCGACGTCTACTGGGTCTGGGGCAGCCAGGTATCTAAGTCGGCTCCCGCAGGCGAGTACCTAGCAAAAGGCGCGTTCATGGTCTACGGTAAGCGTAACTACATCCGCGGCGTCGAGCTCCGCCTAGGCCTAGGCGTGGCAGTGGAGAACGATGCGCCAATAGTGATAGTCGGGCCGCCAGACCTCGTAAAGCGCCGCGCGCTGGTCTACGCGGTTCTGGTGCCCGGAGATGAGGACCCCTCAAGGCTCGCCAAAAGGCTGCGCCGCCTCCTCGCCGCAAAGGCCAGCGAAGAAAGCAAGCCGATCATAGACGCGGTTAAAGTCGAGGATATCAGGCTTAGGCTCCCAGGCAGGGCAAGGGTGATACATGTTGGCCGCGGAGAGGCAAAGGAGCCACCAAGACCCATTAGGTACCTATTTGGAGAGGAGGCTGGCCAGGCTTAAACTTTCGATGATAAGGGTTCTCTCCGCTATAGCTCTGGGCGCAGCCTCGGCCTACCATGGGGGCGCTGCGTGCAGCCTAGGCGCGGCGGTCTATGCAGTTCTCTACACGCTGACGGCACTCTACGCGCAGAGGCGTATGAGACGAGTGCTTAACAGGCAGGAGGCGCTAACCACGGGCATGCTGCCAGCGCTGGCTGGCTATCTGCTAGGGCTCTACCTCGGCTCCGCCCTAGCTCTCAACGTGTCAGCTCCCATGGACTAGGCGGTACTCCTCGTAGCCTAGCCCTCGACGCAGAAGCTCGATAACCTTTCTATACAGCAAGGGGCGGCCATCCACGAGCGGATAAGCGAAGGGCAACTCTACTTCACGTATAAGGCCGTCACCAAGCTCAATCTCTACGACGGGATTTGCTATGAGCTTGATGCTTTCAAGGCTGGCACCCTCCGCGACACGATAGGCAACATAGGCTGCGCCGTCTATGCTCAGCTGCAGGGTGCCAATGTTCCGGGCCCTCATTCCGAGGCTCAGCGCCTTCTCTGTAAGCAGCTCCCAGGTGCGGCCGCGTGGCGGATGGTCGCCGAGTATGCCGCCAACTACTATGACCTCTGCTGCTGCGGCCTCGCCTGGCTTTAGCCGCTCCTCGGCCCTAGGGTCAAGTACTATTACTGCAGTGGGGTCGCTATAGAGAACACCTCTCAGATTGAGGATGCTTTCCTTGAAGCAGCTGTCTCTCCCAACTATGGCAGATATCTCTCTGCAAAAGCTTGCTGCATTAGTCACAACGAGTCTGTCCCCTATCAGTTCCTTCGTATGCTCGTATTCGGCCCTAATCCAGCGCGAGAAGTGACCCTCTAGGTGCTCAATCGCTATTAGGGGCTTCTTCACGGTGCTCCTCCCATAGCCTTTTGCGTAGCGCCTCCAAGGGCTCATATCTTATGCCCATATACTCGGCTGCCGATACGAGCCGGGCTCCACCTATAGCATTGAGTTCTGCAAGGTACTCGGGGTAGGCAAGGTCACGGGCAAAGTGATGATCGGCAATTATGGTAGCATTGACTAGTTTTTCGGCAAGCATGCGTAGGCCCTGGAGGCCTCTCTCTACCTCCTCGCGTGGAACCTTATAGCCTGCGAAGTATGTCGGCGGGCCGCTTATGAAGATGAGGCCGGGCCGAAGCTCTAGGATCCAATTGGCGGCGTCGCTGCTCATAGGGCCCTGAACATCCGAAGCGTGGACGAAGGTCTCGCCGCAGCAGCGTATAGCGGCCATCACTACGTATCCAAGCTTTGTCCCGGGTGCGCCATGGGGCACCGGCGGCGAGAAGATTAGCTCAACGCCATCGTCGAGCTGGAACCTCCGTGAATCAGCGTACTCAACCCTTGCCGCGAGGTCCTCTACACGGTTCTTGCGGAGAAACCTGTAGGCGCGTATCCTCTGGCTAAGGTTTATTGAACGTGAAGGATGTTTAACGAAGATAATCTTGTCCTTGAAAAGCTCAGCATACTCGGGCTCGCGCAGATAATGATCATAGTGGTAATGTGTTATAACGACATACTCAGCGTCTTCGAGTTCCCTCACTATCCTGTCTCTTATCTCGCTCAGGCGGGCAAGCTCAAGCCTATGCGGCGGGAGCCCATAGCGCCTTGGCGCGTAGCTGACCCCCGGATCCACCACTATCTTAACGCCGTTAGCCTCCACAACGGTCGCCATGCTTCTTGAGCCAAAGCTGTCAGCTCCAAGTATGCGGACCCTTAGAGCCAAGACAGTACGTCCCTCCACCCGGCAAGGGACCCAATGAGGCCTACCTCCCTGGGCTGCCGCCAAGGGGTCAGAGGCGGCCGCCCTGAAGAGTGCCTCATCGCGGACCTGGCCTCGGTTGAGGGGAAAGCTCAGCATCCCCAACTCTCTCCCAGAAACAACTTCACAGGTAGGAGCGATATTGTGAAGTTTGCTTTTAACCAGCCGGGTACCCTGGTTTTCTATGCGTGCTCTGCCGTGTAGCCCTCAAAGACCCAACGGTACCGCTCGTAGAGTTTACAGTCAATGAGTACATCGTCGCCATCAACGATAACGTGCAGGCCATGCAGCGGGCTAGTCGGTGGATCAGGGTAGCCGTGTAGCTCGGGTGGCTTCTCCCTACCAACATAGCGCCATCGGAGGCCCTTACCGCCTCTCCTCTTAGGCTCATAGCTTAGTCTCCACCAATACCTGCCTATGTACATGTAGCGTAGTCTAGTGCCGTCTGAGAGTCTCCTCGTAACGATATGGACGGGTTTCAAGTAGAAGCCAGTACCCTTCAGGAGGCTGTTGTAGCGGTAAACTTCCTTCAGAAAGTCCTCTAGCACTGCCTTAATGGCTTGGTAGCCGTTCCTTACCCTTATACGGCATCTAGGCACTTCTCACCCGCCCATGCAGTGGCTCCTTGAAGCGCCACTACATAGCCCAGAGGGGCATAGTAGGGAAACAGTCGCCGGTAGAGAGCTTCTCTATGGTCTGCTGGGCGGTGTATCCCATTACCATCTGAGCAGCGGCGGCCTCTTCTCCATAACCTTCCTACGGGCTTCCGCAATGAGCTGCTCGGCTTTCCCAACGAAGTCGGCTGGCAGCTTGCGGAAGAGGGGCTCTGGCTTCGCTATACGATGGCCAGGCTTCAGCATAGGCTCTCCAGCTTCTAGCCACCTGCCTCTCTCGTGTACGCTGCCCTCTAGCCCCAGCATTGACCAGAGGCGCTCTGCGGCGGCAGGCGTGAAGGGAGCAAGGAGCACCGCCAGAGTAGCCACAGAGTTAGCTGCATGATACATTATTGTTGCCGCCTCGGCTGGGGCGGTCTTCAGCTTCTCCCATGGTGCACGCTGGTTTAGGTACTGGTTGCCACGTCTCGCAAGCTCTATGACCTCCTCAAGGGCCTGTTTTAGCCGGAACTGGTCCAGGTGGTTTGCCACACGCTGTGGCGCGCTACTGTAGTAATCCCTAAACTCCACGTCCTCCCTTGTCTCCGGCCCTGGCTCTGGTATTGTGGCATCGAACCGGCTGTAGATGAACTTAAGCACGCGGTGAACGTAGTTGCCTATATCGTCGTTCATATCGCTGTTAACTATCCTGTAGAATTCTTCCCACGTGAAATTCGTATCCTTAGTCTCCGGCCTCATCTTTATCAGCGCGAAGCGCCAGTAATCGGCAGGCAGCAGTTCAAGCGCCTCGTCTATCCATATTCCGTGTCGACGGCTCTTCGAGAACTGCTCCCCCTCGTACATGAGGTACTCTGTTGCCGAGATGTACCATGGTAGGACGTAGGGGTCCCCACTGGCCATGAACATTGCAGGCAGTATTATCGCGTGGAATGGTATGTTGTCCTTGCCTATAAAGTAGACTGTTTTAGTCTCATCGTCAAACCAGTACTCTTTCCACTTCTCCTCTTCACCCTTCTTCTTGAAGTACTCTATTGTCGCAGACACGTAGCCGAGCAGCGCCTCAAACCAGACATATATGGTCTTACCCTCGGCCCCTGGAAACGGAGCGGGTATCCCCCACTTGTTATCACGTGTGACGCTGCGTGGCTTCAAACCCTCTGCGACCCAGTTGATACTATAGTTCTTGACGTTTGGAGGTAGAGTGGATTCGCGCAACCAGCTCAGTATACGGTCCTGTAGCTTAGGTAGGTCAAAGAACCAGTGCTTGGTCCTCCTAAACTCCACGGGGCCGCCACATATAGCACAGCGTGGGTTCTTGAGTTCGGTGGGGTGTAGTAGACGGCCACAGTTATCACACTGATCACCGTGAGCCTTCGGGTAGCCGCAGTATGGGCAGGTTCCTACAACAAAGCGGTCTGGGAGG
>Ga0256838_1000706_pt1 | contig 18637 bp, 17 predicted proteins | sample 4571419metaG_FD_185978 | JGI IMG/M metagenome (GOLD analysis project Ga0256838, IMG submission 185978) | Hydrothermal vent microbial communities from Guaymas Basin, Mexico - 4571-419 | ecosystem: Environmental > Aquatic > Marine > Hydrothermal vents | place: Mexico: Guaymas Basin | collected...
TGAAGCTGTTGTTCCACCAGGTGACATAACAGCATCTTTTAAAAGAGCAGGGTGGATATCTTGTATAAGTTCACCAAATCCACCAAAAAGACCTCTCATTATCTCCATAGCATCATCTCTTTTTAAGCCTTGTTTTACTGCACCATCTGCAAGTGCTTCTGCTATAAGACAAAGGTAAGCTGGTCCACTCCCTGCTAGTGCTGTAGCTATATCTATCTCTTTATCACTACTTAACCAAGTGGTAGAACCTATAGCACTTAGTAGCTTTAATGCTTCATCTTTAAATTCAGCATCTCCAGTTAATGTAGTGTGTGAACGACCAACAGAAGCCCCAAGATTTGGCATCGTTCTTACTACTGCATTGGTGTTTAGATTTGAGCGAAGTTTTTCAACATTTGTTCCAGCTAAAACAGAGTAAACAACTTTTGCTTTACCTTTTAAAGTGTTACCAACACTCTCTACATTAGCAGGTTTTACACAAAGTATCAAAGTTTTATCTGTAGTATCAAAGTTAGTTAGCAGATGTTTTTGTATATCTACCCCCAATTCATTTTCAAACTTTTGAAGTTTTTCTAAATCTCTTCCAACAACTTCGATTTTATAATCTTTTTTTAACCCTTTAGCTATACTTAAAGCCATATTTCCGTTACCAATAAATGTTATAAGTTTTGACATTAAAAATCCTTTTTTATGATGATAACAAAAAAACTATTTATTTTGACAAAAAGTATGAAAAAAAGTATAATTTTATATACTAAAAAAAGGATTTATATGCAACCTATCTTAGCAAACTATACAGCAAGTATAACAGAACTAAAAAAATCACCAACACAATTGCTCAAAGATGCAGGGGATGAAGCAGTAGCTATACTAAATCATAATGTTGCTAGTGCTTACCTTGTTCCTAGCTCATTATATGAGAAGATGATGGATATTATAGAAGATTATCAATTAAGAGAGATAGTTGAAGAAAGATTGAACTATAATGAAGATGAACTTATAGAAGTATCGATAGATGATTTATAGATTAAAATTTACACCTATATCAGATAAAGAGTATAAAAAATTAGATTCAAGTATAAAAACACAGTTAAATAAAAAGCTAAAAGAAAGACTTGAAAATCCAAGAGTACAAAAAGATAAACTTAGTGGATATAATGATATATACAAAATCAAGTTAAGAAGTAGTGGTTTTAGACTTGTTTATGAGGTAAAAGATGAACAGATAGTTGTTCTTGTCTTAACTGTTGGAAAAAGGGAAAATGGTATAGTTTATAAGAGTTTAAAAGATAAATGATGCAAAAAGCAGATTTTTTTAGTAATATTGCAAAAGACTTAACAGATGAGTTTTTTGAAGAGATTTTAGTATCTAAAAATGTAACGATAGAGAAGATAATCTCAAAAGGTCATACATCTCCAAAGTCTGGTTGGTATGACCAAGATAAAAATGAATGGGTTATGGTTTTAAAAGGTGAGGCTATTTTGTCTTTTGAAGATGAGAAGCAAGTGCATCTTAAAAGTGGTGAGTATATAGATATACCAGCACATAAAAAACATAAAGTATCATGGACTAAACCAGATGAAGAGACTATTTGGTTAGCTGTATTTTACGGAGGGTAGTTAAAATGAAAAAATTGAAAGAATATTTAGACTCTCATGAGGTGAGTGAACTTCATCCATCAGATATAGCAAAAATACTAAAAGAGTTAAACGATGAAGATTTTGCAGAAGCTATAAAACTTGTTCCATCTGATTTGGTTGGAGATGTTGCACTATCTTTACCAGATAGGTATTTTGATGATGTAGTTGAACATCTAAGTGTAGAAGAGTTAGGTGTAGCTATAACTGAACTAGAATCAGATGACCAACTAGAGTTTATGCAAGAACTTGAAGATGTAGATGAAAATATCGCAGGTGAAGTTTTTGAAAAACTACACGAAGATGATAAGCAAGAGATACAAAAGCTTCAAACCTATGATGAAGATGAAGCTGGTGCTCATATGCAACTTGAAGTTTTTGTTGCTACAAAAGATGAGACAGTTGAAGATGTTATAAAAAGATTTGCAAAGCTAAGACAAGACAACGAACTAGAAAATGTTCAAAATCTTTTTATAACAGACAAAGACAATAAACTAAAATATACGATAGGTTTAGATGATTTACTGGTTTTTGATAGAGAAAAATCACTTATAGAAAATATAGAAGTAACAAACAGAAGTTTTGAGCCAAGAAAAGCGATAGATACAGAAAATATAAAAGATGTAGTTCATTACTTTGAGGAGTATGACCTTTCAGTTATGCCTGTAACAAATCAATATGGTGTTTTACTAGGTCGTATCACATCTGATGATATTTATGACATCATAAATGAACATGCAACTGAACAGATGTATAATCTTGCTGGGGTTGATGATGAAGCAGAGGAAGATGAAGAGATATTAAAAGCTGGTAAAACTCGTGCTACTTGGCTTTCTATAAATCTTTTTACAGCTATAGCTGCATCTTTGGTTATCGGGCTTTTTTCTGATACACTTGATTCTATGGTGGCACTCGCTATACTTATGCCTATAGTAGCTTCTATGGGTGGAAATGCTGGAACCCAAAGTCTTACAGTTGTTGTAAGACAGTTAGCATTAGGAGATATAGACTCAAGTGATGCTATCCGTATCATAAAAAAAGAGGTAATTATATCACTCTTAAATGGAGCTTTATTTGCTGTTGTTATAGGTGTTATATCTGCTCTTTGGTTTGATATGGAGATGTTAGGGGTTGTTATAGGACTTAGTATGATTATAAATCTTTTTATGGCAGGTTTTTTTGGTGCAACTATACCGTTACTACTAAAAAAGTTCAATATAGACCCAGCCATAGGAAGTACAGTTATCCTCACAACAGTTACAGATGTAGTTGGATTTTTTAGCTTTTTAGGTTTGGCTAGTGTTATATTAGTTTAGTTTATTTTAATATCTTAAAAAAAGATATTATTTTATATCTAAATATTGACATATCCAAAAAAAAGATATATATAACTGAGGAGATAAAAGTATGTTTAAATCTGGGATGCCTGTTCATGGAAAAGATTTTATAGATAGAAAGCAACATATAAAAAAGTTCAATACTTCTATACAAAATAATCAACATATAATGATTAAAGCACCTAGAAGATATGGTAAAACTTCTTTGGTAGTGCATCTATTTGAACTGTATAGTTATGATAAAATCTATGTAGATATAAAAAGAGCTACCTCACTACAATCTTTAGCAGAACAAATCATAAATGAAGCATATAAATATGCTGGTATAGATGGTATAGTATCCAAAGCCAAAAAATCAATTTCTAGTTTATTTAAACAATTAAAAGGTAGTTTAAAGATAGATATAGATATAGCAGAATTTACTATCGAGGTATTGGAAAAAAATGAAAAATCAGAAATAGATGAAGTGGAGTTTTTTTTATATGCTATCGATATTGTAGAAACAGTAGCAAAAAAGCAAAATATAAATATTAAATTTGCTTTTGATGAATTTCAAGATATTTTACTTATAGCAGATAAAAAGATACTTGATAAGTTAAGAAGTGTTATACAACATCATGAGTATGTTACCTATATATTTTTAGGAAGTATAGAGTCTATCATGAATAAAATCTTCTCAAGTAAAGCATCACCATTTTTTCACTTTGTAAGGGTAATCACTCTTGATGGACTAGATATAGATGAACTTTCTACATTTTGTAGAGATTTTTTCGATAAAAAAGGGATAACTTATAGTGAATTTTTATTTGAAACTATAAAGTATCTTGAAGGGCATCCATTTTATACTATGAAAACTTTACAAAGTATCTATTATAAACTTTTAGAAGAAGATAAACATCATATAGATAAAGATGATTGCATAGAAGCACTTACAACTGCATTTTTTGAAACAAAATCATATCTTGAAGAGATTATGGAAAAGATAAAACAAAAGAAACACCATTTAAAAGTTTTAGCAAATTTGGCAAACTCTACTAAAGATACTAGCATAGATAGCCCAACTTTGTATAAAACATATAAATCACTTGAAGATATGGGGTATATAAAAAATATAGATAGAGGTGAGTATATAATTAGTGATATTTTTTTAAAGATTTTGTTGCAACAAGAAAACAATATAAATCTAATAGAGGAAAAAGTTAATTTTTTTACCCTAAATAAAGTATAATTTTATAAAAGGAAGATTTATGGAAGCATTTTTAAAAGAAGCAAAAGCATCAAGTAGAGTTTTAGGGGCTTTAAGTGGCAAAGAGAAAAATCGTATATTAAAAGAGATGGCACAAGCTTTAAGAAAAAATACTGATGATTTGGTAAAAGCAAATGAAAAAGATATGGCAGATGGTAAAAAAAATAACCTTTCATCAGCTTTGATGGATAGACTTTTTTTAGATGCATCTCGCATAGAAAGCATGGCTATAGCAGTAGAAGAGATAGCATCTCTAAAAGACCCCGTTGGTCGTGTTCTTGATGGTTGGATAACTGAAGATGATTTGAAGATAGAAAAAGTTTCTATCCCTATCGGAGTTATTGGCATCATCTATGAAAGCCGTCCAAATGTTACAAGTGATACAGCAGCACTATGTTTTAAAAGTTCAAATGTATGTGTGTTAAAAGGTGGAAAAGAGGCTCAAAACTCAAATGAAGCGATAGCAAAAGTTCTTCAAGATGTTTTAGAAAAGAACAATTTACCTCGTGCTTTAGTATCACTTATACCAGATGCTTCTCGTGAGGGTGTAAGTAAACTTATAAAGATGGATAAGTATGTAGACCTTATCATCCCTCGTGGTGGAGCAGGGCTTATAAAGTATGTAAGTGAAAATGCAACTGTAAGTGTAGTAAAACACGACAAAGGTCAATGCCATACTTATATAGATAAAGATGCAAAGTTAGATGATGCCATCGCAATATCTTTAAATGCAAAAGTGCAAAGACCGGGTGTTTGTAATGCGATGGAAACTTTACTTGTAGATAAAGCTATAGCAAAAGATGCACTACTTAAATTAAAAGTGGAGTTTGATAAGGCTAAAACACTTTTAAAAGGTTGTAAAGATACTCAAAGCATCATAGAGGTTGAAAATGCAACAGATGAAGATTATGATACTGAGTATCTAGCAAATATACTAAATATAAAAGTAGTAGATGGTGTTGAGGGTGCGATAGAGCATATAACAAGATTTACATCAGGTCATTCAGAAGCGATAATTACTGAAAATATAACAAGTGCAGAACTATTTTTAAACTCTATAGATGCAGCAGCTGTTTATGTAAATGCTTCAACAAGATTTACAGATGGTGGAGCATTTGGTTTTGGTGCAGAAGTTGGCATCAGTACAAACAAACTTCATGCTAGAGGACCTATGGGCATAGAGGGGCTTACTACTTATAAGTTTAAGATATATGGTAGTGGACAAATTAGATAAAACAAAAGTTTAAGATGCTTTAAATACCTAAAGCATCTAACTTTTTATACTCTATAGTTCCCACAATTTTGTGGGAACATATATTTAAAATTAACAAATAGTTAAATGAAATTTTACTTACTGAATAACAAATTCAGTAAAGTATATACCTTCTATACTTCCATCTACTATCATAGAATTCAGTGTATCCATAATCTGTGCTGTAACTTTAGCTTTACCTTTTTTAGATGAAATCTCTTCCAAAGTTTTAGATGTTAAGATTCTTATAATCCTATCTCTTAAAACAGCCGATTTAGCATCTAACTCTAAGCTTAACTCTTCACCATTTACTTCTAAACTCATAGTTACTTTTAAGTATCTACGACCAGAATCACTTTTAAGGTTTACAGTAAATGTATCTAGTGGATATAAGACACCAATCTCAGATAGTGATCTTGTATCATCCATAACAGATGATGCTCTTTTCTTTTTAGATACAGTTTTTTCTTTTGTTTGAGGTGCTTTTTCATCTACAGCTTCTTTATCGTCACTCATCATAAGAAAAGCTATAGCACCACCAATAATAATGATAAGAATTAATACTACTATAATTATTATCATAAGCATATTACTAGATTTTTTCTCTTTTGGTTGTTCCTCTTCTTCTGTCTCTTTATTTTCTTCTTCAGCCATCTTTTTTCCTTTATTGCATTAATTCTTTAAGTGGTAAAAATTCATAAGTTTCAGCATTATAGTAGTCTATACTACCTGTTTCTATATTATAGTACCAACCATGTATACAAAGATCATCATTTTCAAATCTTTTTTTAACATTTGGATATGTTAAAATATTTTCAATCTGTTTAATAACTGATAACTTTTCCGTAAGTCTTAAAAGTTCTTCTTTATCCGCATTTGCACCAAGACTTAAGATAGCAGTTTTTTTTGCAGTCTCTCCTAGTTCTAGCCATTTTTTTGTGTGGATTAGAGATGGGTCAATTATGTCTTCATATAGATGAGCACAAGCACCACAATGGGTATGACCACAGATAATAATCTCTTTTACATTTAAAATACTTACAGCATATTCAATGCCAGAAGCAGTAGAGTGAAAATCTTCATCAGGCTTATAAGGTGGTACAAAATTTCCAACATTTCTTATAACAAAAAGATCTCCTGGATTTGATTGTACCATCAAGTCTGGTATAACTCTTGAATCAGAACAACCTATAAATAAAGCCTTCGGTGATTGACCATTTTTTACAAGATTTAGTAATGAATCTTTATTTTTCTTAAAATAAGTTCTAAAAAGTTTGTTACCTTCTGCATATTCTTCTAAGTTCATATTAATCACTTTTTGTGGGGATAAGTTAGATACACTCTTTTATGTTAAGAGCTTTCATTATTTCTTTAAAAATAACACCAGATTCACGATGCATATCATCATGGTATTCAACTACAAAAACTTCTCTGTTGTGTGAAAGTTCAGTAGTATGTGTTTCAGGTTTATAGTCATACTTACTTATAATCTTTTCTATAGTCTCAATCACTTGCTTTTTTTCTACTTCACCCTCATAAGCTGTAGATATTCTTGAAAATCTTTCTTCACTTCTTATCTCTATATCAATCATACTCATTATTCCTCAAATATTTAATTTCACAAGTATACAATATTTGAACCAAAATTACCTAATACCACTCTAAAAGTTTTGTAACTTCATCAACTACAAAAGTTTTTATGGTAGTTTTTTCTAAAGGTTTTTTTGCAACTAAAGCTTTTGAGATGTTTTGCATTTTAGCTTCACGAAGTCTGACATCCATTCCATAAACATCTCTTACATCACCAACAAGAGAAACCTCTCCTATAAATATAGTCTCTTTTGAGATAGCACGATCACGAAAACTACTGATAATAGCAGCAAGTATAGCTAAGTCTGCAGATGTTTCAGTAATCTTTATACCACCAGTTATATTTATAAATACATCATATCCTGATAATGGAATTTCAAGTTTTCTTTCTAACAATGCTAGAAGCATATTTAAGCGATTGTTATCAAAACCTGTAGCTTGTCTTTTAGAGTTTGGGGTGTGTGATTCTGAAACAAGTGCTTGAACTTCTAAGATGATAGGGCGAGAACCCTCCATAACAACAGTTAGTGCTGAACCTGATTGATGCGAATTACGGTTAAAAAATCTTGAAGCTATATCAGTAGCACTTACAAGACCATCACTTCTCATCTCAAAAACACCTATCTCGCTTGTTGGACCAAAACGGTTTTTAAACCCTCTTAAAATGCGAAGTTCTTGAGATGAATCGCCCTCAAAGTATAAAACAGTATCAACCATATGTTCAAGTACACGAGGACCTGCTATAGAACCCTCTTTCGTGATATGTCCTATGATGAATATAGCTATATTTTTATCTTTTGCTATTCTCATAAGTTCAAAAGTTATCTGTCTTACTTGTGTAACAGAACCAGGTGCTGATGATACATCTTCACTATAAAGAGTTTGTATAGAGTCAATAATAAGAAAATCATAATTCCTCTCTTCTAATTCAACTAAAACTTGTCCAAGTCTAATCTCACTTAAAAGGTATAGACTATCTTTGTTCGCATCTAGTCTGTTTGCACGAAGTTTTATCTGACCGGCTGATTCTTCCCCTGTTACATATAGAACATTTTTACCACTAGAAGCTATATCTCCACCAACCTTTAACAGTAGGGTAGATTTTCCAACACCAGGTGAACCACCTATTAGTGTAAGAGAACCAGGAACTATACCACCACCTAAAACCATATCTAATTCATCATCTTTTGAAGAGTATCTAAAAACTTTTTCCTCTTTAATTTTGTTTATACTTATGGCTTTTGCAGTTTTAGAACTTGTTGATTTACTTTGTTTTATAACTTCTTGTTGATGTTCATTTAGTTCTATAAATGAATCCCATGCACCACAGTTTGTACATTTTCCCATCCATTTTGGAGTGCTAAGTCCACAATGCTGACATTCAAATAATGTTCTTTTTTTTGCCATAATATTTGCCTTATGTATTTAAAAATTACAAAATTATAGTAAAATAAAACTATATGATTAAAAAATATTGCAATATGTCATTTATTTTTTAAATATTTATTTAAACGGGTAATATATAAACACTTTAGTTAATTATAAAATGAACTTTTAGTAGAATAATCAGAGATTAAATATAAAGACTATATAATGGCTTTAGTTTGTCTAAATAGACTAAGTCTCTTTAATAAGAGATTAAACATATATAGATTTAGATATAAATTTATAAATTTAGGAGTGAAAATGGTTGAACATCATGATTTATTAAGATCATTCAAAGATAACTGTGGTTTTGGTCTTGTTGCCAATATTAAAAATAAAGCATCTCATAAAGTTTTAAACGATGCAGTTACTGCATTGGAGAGAATGATGCACCGTGGTGCTGTTGCAGCAGATGGTAAAACAGGTGATGGTAGTGGACTTTTACTTTCTATGCCAACAGAATTTTTAACAGAAGAGGCGAGTAAATGTGGTGTAGAACTAGCAAAACAATTTGCAGTTGCATCGGTGTTTACAAAAGATAGAGCAAATCTTGATACTTTAGAAGAGTTTTGTAATGAAAATGACCTAAAAGTTATTCTTCGTCGTGATGTACCTGTAAATATAAATGCTTTAGGTGATCAAGCTATCGCATCTTTACCGAACATAGTTCAAATGTTTATAGTACCAAACTCTATAATGGCTACAAATAGATTTGATGCACTTTTATATCTTTCAAGAAAAGAGTGTGAGCATAAGCTTTTGGGTGATGAGGATTTCTATATAGCATCTATGAGTTCTAAAGTTCTTTCATATAAAGGGCTTATCATGCCTACACATATTAAAGAGTTTTATAAAGATTTAGCAGATGAAAGATTTAAAATCTCATTTTCACTTTTTCATCAAAGATTCTCAACAAACACATTACCAGCTTGGAAACTAGCTCAACCATTCCGTGCAGTTGCACACAATGGTGAGATAAATTCAGTAGAGGGTAACCGTTTTAATGTTGAGATAAAATCTGAAAGCATTAAAAGTGAAGTTTTTACAGATGAAGAGATAAAAAGAATTTTACCTATTTTACAACTTGGTGCATCTGATAGTGCTTCAGCTGATAACTTTTTAGAATTTTTACTTGTAAATGGTATGGACTTTTTCAAAGCTGTTCGTGGTGTTATCCCATCAGCTTGGCAAAATGCTCCTCATATGGACCCAGAACTTCGTGCATTTTATGAGTACCACTCAACTGTATTTGAAGCATGGGATGGTCCAGCTGCATTTAGTGTAACTGATGGTCGTTATATAGGTTGTGCATTAGATAGAAATGGTCTTCGTCCATCAAAATATATAGTAACAAAAGATGATAACCTTTTAATTGCATCTGAATATGGTGTTGTAGATATAGATGAAGATAACATCAAAGAGAGAGGTCGTTTACAATCTGGTGAGATGATAGGTCTTGACCTTAAATATGGTAAATTACTTAAAAATGATGAGATTAATGATTATCTAAAAAGTTCAAACCCTTATATGAAGTGGTTAAATGAACACATGATATATCTTCAAGAGCATGTTGATGGTCAGTATGCATCTGAGTGTGAGTTTGATAAAGATGAACTTGTAGATAGACAAAGATACTTTAATGTTACTCAAGAGGTTATCGAACAAGTTGTAGAACCTATGATGAATGATGCTAAAGAAGCAGTTGGAAGTATGGGTGATGATACACCACTTGCAGCATTTTCAAATAAACAAAGAAACTTTACAGACTACTTTAAACAAAAGTTTGCACAAGTTACAAACCCACCTATTGACCCTATTCGTGAAAAAGTTGTGATGAGTTTAAACACTGGTTTTGGAGAGGTTCACAACATCTTAGATGAAGTACCAACTCATGCACATAGACTAAAAGCAGTATCTCCGATAGTTACACAAGAAAAACTAAATGTTTTAAAATCATTTGGAGATAAAAAGTCACCTCGTTACCAAGCTTTTTATCACAACGAAACTTTCTCAACAGCATATAATGGTGATCTAAAATCAGCACTAGATGCTTTAGTAGAAAAAGTTATAGATTCAGTTAAAAATGATGAAGTAAGAATCGTTATACTAGATGATAAAGATTTCAGTAAAGAAAATCTTGTTATCCCTATGGCTATGGCGATAGGTCGTTTAAACATTGCACTACTAAAAGCTGGTGTTCGTCACTTAGTTTCTATGATAGCTATAACTGGCGAAGTTATGGACTCTCATAGTGCTGCTGTTCTTATAGGGTATGGTGCATCTGCAATTTACCCTAACTTACTTTTCTCTACAGCTATCTCTCAACTAGAGAGAAACAAAGCTAAACATATAGATATAAATGAAGCATTAAAAGCAGTTCACTCTGCATTAAATGCTGGACTATTAAAGATTATGTCTAAGATGGGTATAGCGACTATTGCATCTTATAGAAATACTGGTCTTTTCGATGTTATGGGATTAAGTAAAGAGATAGTTGAAGATTGTTTTGAAACTTCACACTGTGCTATCCCTGGACTTGGTTATGAAGATATAAACGAAAGACTTAAAACTATACATAAAGAAGCTTTCAAAAAAGATGGCTTTAACAAGATTTTCCCTCTAAATATTGGTGGATATTATAAATTTTACTCAGGTCAAGAGCATCATGACTTTGGTCCTGCTGTTATCCATGCTATCCATACAGTAGCAGATAGTGGTAAAAAAGAGGATTTTGATAGACTTAAAGAGTTAGTAAATAAAAGAGGTCTAAAGTTTATCCGTGATTTCTTTGACTTAAAATCTAGTAGAAAACCAATTAGCATTGATGAAGTTGAGTCAAAAGAAAAAATCTTTAAAAGATTTGCATCTGCTGCTATGAGTCTTGGTTCTATCTCTCCTGAAGCACACGAAACTATAGCTATAGCAATGAATAGAATCGGTGGTCAGTCAAACTCTGGAGAGGGTGGAGAAGATAAAGATAGATTTGGTACTGAGAGAGTTTCAAAAATCAAACAAGTTGCATCTGGTAGATTTGGTGTAACTCCTGCTTACCTTAGAAGTGCAGAAGAGATACAGATAAAAGTAGCTCAGGGTGCAAAACCAGGTGAGGGTGGACAACTTCCAGGTCATAAAGTTACACCACTTATAGGTAAACTTCGTCATACTGTTCCGGGTGTTACACTTATATCACCACCTCCACATCATGATATCTACTCTATAGAAGATTTAGCACAACTTATCTTCGATATGAAACAAGTAAACCCTAAGGCTCGTGTAGCTGTGAAACTTGTTTCAACTGTTGGTGTTGGTACTATTGCATCTGGTGTTGCAAAAGCTTATGCAGATAAAATCATCATCTCTGGTGGTGATGGTGGAACTGGTGCTGCTCCACTTACATCTATAAAATTTGCTGGTAATCCTTGGGAACTTGGACTTGCTGAAGCTCATAACTCTCTAAAAGCAAATAACCTTCGTAGTATGGTTGAACTTCAAGCTGATGGTGGTTTAAAATCAGGTTTAGATGTTGTTAAAGCTGCACTTTTAGGTGCTGAGTCTTTTGCATTTGGTACTGGTGTTTTAACTATTGTTGGTTGTAAAATGCTTAGAATTTGTCATGTAAATAAATGTTCAGTAGGAATTGCAACTCAAAATGAAAAACTTAGAGAAGAGTTCTTTAAGGGTCATGTTGATCAAGTTATAAACTACTTTACACTTTTAGCTGAAGATGTTAGAAGTATCATGGCTGAATTAGGTTTTAAAACGATGGAAGAGATGATAGGTAAAAGTGAAATTTTATCTGTTAAAGATGATGAGTTTGCTAAGAAATTTGATTTCTCAGCAGTGCTACATAAAGAAGATGGTGTAGATACTCATCAACAACCATTTAACCATCCATTTGATAATAATCAGTTTGAGATAGATGTTGTAAAAGAAGCTATGAGTGCTATTCAGCATCCTGAACACCCTATAAGAATTACTAGAGATATTTGTAACCTTAACAGAAGTTTTGGTGCAAGAGTAAGTGGTGAAATCGCTCAATACTATGGAGATGCAGGACTTAAACCCGATACTATTAAAATCAACCTTACAGGTATAGCAGGTCAAGCTCTTGGTGCATTCTTAATCAATGGTGTTTCTATATATCTTGATGGTGTTGCAAATGACTACCTTGGAAAAGGTATGCACGGTGGTAAAATCATCATCACTTCTAAAAACGAGGGTGAAGAGTTCTCAGCTGGTGGTAACACTTGTCTTTATGGTGCAACTGGTGGTAAGCTTTATGTTTCAGGTTCAGTTGGTGAGAGATTTGCTGTTAGAAACTCAGGTGCTTTAGCTATCGTTGAGGGAACAGGGGACAATGCTTGTGAGTATATGACAGGTGGTGTAGTTGTAATTCTTGGTGAAACAGGGATAAATTTTGGTGCTGGTATGACTGGTGGTATCTCTTTTGTATATGATAAAAATCATTCATTTATTGAAAATGTAAACCGTGAGTTAGTTGATTCTATCAGAATCGATACTGATGAGGGTGATGAAGCTAGACACTACTTAAAAAGATTACTTAAAGATTATCTTGTTGAGACTGAAAGTAAAAAAGCAAAAGAACTACTTGATAATTTTAGAATAGAGGTAAGAAACTTCTGGTTAGTTAAACCTAAAAACTTAACAAAATTACCATTAAATGTAGAAAAAGGAGACTAATCATGAGAGAATATTTAACAACAGAGAGATTAGAACCAACAAAAAGACTTGTGGTTGAAAGAACAAAAGATTTTGGTGAGATTTATGAAGTGTTCGATAAAGATGATGCTTCTACTCAAGCCGATAGATGTATCCAATGTGGTGACCCATTTTGTTTAAACAAATGTCCACTTCATAACTACATACCACAATGGTTAAAGTCTGTAAGTGAAAAAGATTTAGAGTTTGCATTTAAACTTTCAAATGAGCCATCACCTTTTCCAGAGGTTATGGGTCGTGTTTGTCCACATGACAAACTTTGTGAGGGTGATTGTACTCTAAATGATGGACATGGTGCTATCACTATAGGTTCAGTTGAAACACACATAACAGAAGAGGGTTTCAAAGCTGGTTTTGCACCTGAATTTCCAGGTATTACTACAGATAAAAAAGTAGCTATCATAGGTAGTGGACCTGCAGGTCTTAGTTGTGCTACTTATCTTCTTCGTTCTGGAATTGCAGTAACTATGTATGAAAGAGCAGATAGAGCAGGTGGACTTTTAACTTATGGTATACCTAACTTTAAACTAGATAAAAAGATAGTTGAAAGACGAGTTAAGTTTTTAACTGATGCTGGTATGGAGTTAGTTCTTAACTGTGAAGTTGGTCAAGATATAACTTTTGAAGATATTGAAAAAACTCATGATGCTATCTTTGTTGGTGTTGGTGCTACTAAAGCAAAAAGAGCATCTTTAGTTGGCGAGAATGCTTCAAATGTATATGATGCTATGGACTATCTAACTGCTATTCAAAAGAAAAGATTTAAAACTTCTTACGATAAAAAGTTTGATTTTAAAGACTTAAATGTTGTGGTTATTGGTGGTGGTGATACTGCTATGGATTGTCTTCGTACTGCTAAAAGAGAGGGTGCAAAAAATGTAACTTGTCTTTATAGAAGAGATGAGAAAAATATGCCAGGGTCTAAAAAAGAGTACAAAAATGCTATGGAAGAGGGTGTTGACTTTTCATTTTTATCATCTCCTAAAAAAGTGATTCTTGATGATAACTCTAATGCTATCGCTGTTGAGTATGTAAACACTAAACTTGGTGCAAAAGATGAGTCTGGTCGTCAAAAGATGGAAGAGATTAAAGGGAGTGAAACTAGAATCAATGCTGATGTAGTTATCATGTCTTTAGGTTTTGACCCTGAAATCCCATCATTTTTAGCAGAAAATGGTATAGAAACTAATGCTTGGGGTGGAGTTGTAATCAATGAAGACACACACGAAACTACAACATCTGGCATCTATGCTGGTGGAGATTGTTTCCGTGGAGCTGATTTAGTTGTAACTGCTGCTTATGATGGTCGTGAAGCTGCTAGAAGTATAGTTAAGTCTTTATTAAAATAATAAGTGTATTTATTACACTTATTATAAAACTCTGTATAAAATATTTTTCAGTAAAAATGATACACTGATTTTAAATAATACACAAAAAGATGTAGATTTTTTTTAAAAGATAGTACAGATGATAAAATTTAGAGTATCATTTAAAAATATAAGTATATTTTTGATATAATGATGCATTATTATTATTAAATGGAGGATTTTTTTTGAATTTACTAAATATTTTTTCTAGAATCTCAGCAAATAAACCGGTAAAAAATGAAGTTTCATCTCATTGGGTGAAGTGTAAATCTTGTCAAGCTCTTATGTACTATAAAGAGGTTGAAAACCAAAACTATGTATGTCCAAAATGTGGTTTCCATATTAGAATAGGTGTTGATGATAGGATTAAGCTTCTAGCAGATGAAGATAGTTTTGTGGAATACGATGACAATCTAAGACCTGTCGATCCATTGAAATTTTCAGATAAAAAGCCTTATATTAAAAGAATTGAAGCTGGTGTAGAAAAGACAGGAAGACATTCATCTGTAGTTAGTGGTGAAATTAAGCTTAATGGTGTGTCTGCTCAAATAGTTGTTTTTGACTTTTCATTTATGGGTGGTTCTCTTGGTTCTGTTGAGGGTGAGAAGATAGTTCGTGCTGTTAATCGTGCTATTGAAAATAAACAAGGGTTGATTATTATTAGTGCTAGTGGTGGTGCTAGGATGCAAGAGAGTACATTTTCTTTATTGCAAATGAGTAAAACATCTGCAGCACTTGCAAAACTTGCTAAAGAAAATTTACCTTACATCTCAGTTTTAACTGATCCGACTATGGGTGGAGTATCTGCATCTTTTGCAACACTTGGTGATATTATTATAGCTGAACCTGGTTCATTAGTTGGATTTGCTGGTCAGAGAGTGATTGAACAAACTATTGGTTCTGCTCTTCCTGATGGATTTCAAAGAGCTGAATTTTTACTTGAGAAAGGTTCAATAGATATGATAGTAAACAGAAATGAACTTAAAAAGACTTTATCAGATTTACTAACACTTCTTAAAGTAGCATAGTGCGTTTATATGCACTTTGCGATCAAGACCTTTTGGATAACAGAGGTCTTTCTCTCAATGATTTTATACATATCGCTAAAAAGAATAATGCTGAAATTATTCAGTATAGAAATAAAAATGCAGATGTTAAGTTTATAAAAACACAACTTATAGAGATAAGAAAATTTTTTGACGGTATTTTAATTGTAAATGATGCTTATGAACTAGCGGAATTTTGTGATGGTGTTCATTTAGGTCAAGAAGATTTAAAAAAGATAGATATAGATATAAATAAATCCATAAGTTTTTTAAGAAATATTATCTCAGATGATAAGCTTTTAGGTATATCTACTCATAATGAAAGAGAGATATTAGAAGCAAATACTCTTGATATAAACTATATAGGTTTAGGGGCATATCGAACTACAAGCACAAAAGATGATGTTAATTATGTTCTTGGTAATGAAGCAGATAAGTTAGCATCTATATCTAAACATCCAGTAGGTGTTATTGGTGGTGTAAGATTAGATGATAAATTTGATAATATTACATATCATGTTATTGGAAGTGGATTATTAAAATGAAGATAGATATCATCTCTATAGCTAAAAAAGAGCGTTCAATTTATGATCCTTTATATAAAGATTTACAAAAAATGATTTCTCGTTTTGCAAAAGTTGAAGATATTGAGATTTTTCCAAAAGATGTAGCAAAATCACACACTATTTCACCAGAAGCTTCGCAACAAGCATATACACGAGCTTTAGAACCTTATTTAGGAAAATCTTTTAGTATAACTTTACACCCAAAAGGTAAAAAATTAGATAGTTATGAATTTAGTAAGCTTTTAAATGATAAAATTGCAGTAAGATTTTTTATTGGTGGAGCTTATGGCTTTGAAGATAAATTTTTAAAACAAAGTGATGCTGTTATAAGTTTAAGTGAATTAATAATGAGTCATAAAATAGCTAAATCAGTGTTGATGGAACAAATATATAGAGGTTTTTCTATATTGAGTAATCATCCATATCACAAGTAATTAAGGAAAGTAAGTGCAACAAAGTGAATTAAATTATTTCAAAGATATGCTAGAAGAAAGAAAAATTCAGATAGTTAAAAATATTTCTGGTGTTAATGAAGAGTTAATGCAATTAGGTAAAGAAGAGTTAAATGATGAATGTGATTATGCTACAAATAGTAATTATTCATCTGTAGAGAGTGCTATAGTGTCACAACAGCAAAAAGAGTTAAAAGAGATAGATGTGTCACTAGAGAAGATAAGATCTCATGAGTATGGTATATGTGAGATGTGTGAAGACCTTATAGGTTTTCAAAGGTTAAAAGTTAAGCCACATGCTATGTATTGTATTGATTGTAGAGAGATAGCAGAAAAATCAAAATAACAAAATAAAAGGATTAGAAATGCACATTAAAAAATATATAGTAGCATCATTAAGTTTGATGGTTTTAGTTGGGTGGTATATATATGCATATATAACACATGAATCGATGAGTATAGACTTTTTTGGTATTCATTTACCATCTTTATCGGTAGCTATGTGGGTTGTAATACCTATGTTTGCACTTTTTTTAGCTAGTTTTCTTCATATATCTTTTTACTCATTACTTGGTAGTATGAAACTTCGTAAATATGACAAAGATTTTGATAAAATCATAGATGCTATAGTGGATGCTTACCTTGCGAAAGAGGATAGAAATCACTCATTTAAAACATCAAGATATAAATTGATTGGTTCACTTATAGATAATGCAACTATTTTCCCACATGCAAATATGTTAGATGATATAGATAATGAAAAAGTAAATGATGTAATTAAGGCTATCAATAAGATACAAAACGGTGAAGTTGTTGAACTTAAAAAGTATTCACTTGCTAAAAACAATCAATTATTGATACAAAATATTAAGAATAATTATAAAAATGGTGGTATAACGGCTCAAGATATACTAAATAATAGTAAGAATTATGATGATTCTATATGTAAATTTGTTTATGTAGATATAGCTAAAACTTCACCTTTAAAACTTATAGAAGAACATAAATCATTTTTAACTAAAGAGGCTCTTTTTGAAATTATGAATAGAGTTAATGCTAGTGAAAATACTTTAGAAATTGCTAATGAAGATATGATTAAACTTTTTGATAAATTAGAACTTACTCAAAAAGATTATATGAAAATTTCTAAAATATTATCTAAGTCAATGTCTCCAGACCAAAGAATTAAATTATTTGAAATTTTAAGTGAAAATGATGAATCTTTACTAGATGTTTATCTATATACACTTTATGATTTGGGTATGCTTGAGTTAGCTGATGAGATACTTAGAAATTCTGAAGAAACAGAATACCTAAACTTTAAAGCATATCGTGCATTGAAAAATGATAATCAGAATTTTAGTATAGACCTTTTTATATCGTGATAAAAAATCTTTCTTTTTCTAATCAAGTTTATGCACTAGCCCCTTTAGCGGGGTTTACTGACTTACCATTTAGAAGTGTTGTTAAGAAGTTTGGTGCAGATTTAACTGTAAGTGAGATGCTTAGTTCCAATGCTTTAGTACATGGTTCAAAAAAAACTTTACATATGCTTGAAAAATCCCCCTTAGAAGACCCTTATTCTGTTCAAATAGCTGCTTCTGAAGTTGATATGGCGAGACGAGCAGTAGAAGTTTTAAATGAACAAGATGATATTGATATCATAGACCTAAATTGTGGATGTCCTGTACCAAAAGTTGTTGGGCATGGTAGTGGAAGTTCTTTACTTTTAAATCTTCCTCTTATGGGTGATATCATAAAAACTATAAAAGACACATCAAATAAAAGTCTAACAAGTGTTAAAATAAGACTTGGTTTTGAAAAAAAGAACCATATAGATATAGCAAAATTGGTTGAAGATAGTGGTGCAGATTTTATAGCAGTTCATGGTAGAACTCGTGCTGGAAAATTTAAAGCACCAGTTGATTATGATGCTATAAAAGAGATAAAAGAAGCTATCTCTATACCTGTTATAGCA
>Ga0256838_1000707_pt1 | contig 18633 bp, 16 predicted proteins | sample 4571419metaG_FD_185978 | JGI IMG/M metagenome (GOLD analysis project Ga0256838, IMG submission 185978) | Hydrothermal vent microbial communities from Guaymas Basin, Mexico - 4571-419 | ecosystem: Environmental > Aquatic > Marine > Hydrothermal vents | place: Mexico: Guaymas Basin | collected...
ATATTCATGAGTTAATTCATTTCGAATTTCTCTTAAAATGTCCCAATTTTGAATATCATAAAGTATATTTAATTGTTCAAGTTTATGTAAAATATCAATCATTGGTAAATGTTTGTTTTCTATTTCTTTTAATTCATATAAAACTTCTTTAAAAAGTTTAGCGCCTATATTGTCTTGCAGTTTTGTATAAGTATATAAAAAGCTGTTAATTAATCTTTTATGATTTTTATTTGAAAAATCTATGAAATCTATTTTTTGCAGGTCCTGATAGTCTTCTTCAATTGTATTAATAAGATTATCAATGATTTTTATTCTTTCATTTAAAATTTTATTCAAAGTAAAATTCCTTTTTTTAAAGCTTCTTCATCAATTAAAGTTTTTTCTTTTTGAGGATAAGAAATCACTACGTCAATTTTTTGTTCGCCTATTTTTCTTTTAAGGATGCTTAAAAATTTTTCTTTGGATAAAAAAGGGGGTTTTTGAGAAAGTTGTATATAAAGGTCGATATCTCCACCTTTTAAGCTATTATCAACTCTGCTGCCAAAAAGATAAATTCTGCACTTTCCAAACACTTCTTTAGCACTTTTTTTTATCGCATCAATTTCAAAGGAAGAGAGTCTCATTCTCTTCCTTAATCCATTTCGTTAGGGTCAAGCGGCGGGCGGTTGTCTTTTGGCGTTACAAGCCAGAAATGTCTAACTTCGCTTCTAAAATTATCAAGAATACATTTTGCCTTTTTGCTTCCGGTTGCGTTATAGTATTCGATTAATCTTTTTTTGAGATATAGTTTTGGTTTTTCGTTTTCATCTATATCGATTCTTCTGATTTCTATAAGTTCAGGGTTGATTTTATCTACGAATTCATGTTCTTTATCATATACAAAAGCGACTCCCCCCGTCATTCCGGCACCAAAGTTAATTCCGGTTTTACCAAGGATTATTACCTCTCCTCCGGTCATATATTCGCAAGGATGGTCTCCGCATCCTTCAATTACCGCTACGGCGCCTGAGTTTCTGACTGCAAATCTCTCTCCAACTTCTCCGGCTATAAAAAGTTTTCCTCCCGTTGCCCCGTATAGACAGGTATTACCTGCTGCTGCTCCTTCTTTTTTAGGAGTTATAATTATTTTACCGCCTGCCATGCCTTTTCCTACGTAATCGTTTGCCACTCCTTTAAGTTCAAGTGTCATACCTTTACTTAAAAATACCCCAAAACTCTGTCCTGCAACACCTTTAAGTTTATATACAATACTGTCTTCCGGAAGACCCGCATCTCCGTAATATTTTGCTATAACACCGCTTGTTAAGGCTCCGAAACTTCTGTTTAAGTTACATATTTTGGCTTTTACAACGGATTTATGGTTAGGGTTTTTAATAGTTTCCATAACTTCTTTTAGAAGTTCTTTTTCAAATTCATTCTTGTCAAACGGCTCGTTTTCTTTTTGTTTGGTGTTAATTCCTTCTACATATTCAAACAGTTGTGAAAAATCGAATTTTTTCGCAAGAGGAATTTCTTTTACTTTTAAAAGATAATTATGTCCGATAATTTCATCAAGAGATTTATATCCCATTTTTGCCAGATATTCCCTTACGTCTTCGGCTAAGAAGTTTAAGTAATTAATTACTCCCTCAACCGCTCCTTTGAATTTTTTTCTGTACTCTTCATCCTGGGTGGTGATACCTACAGGACATTTGTTTGTCTGACAGCTTCTACAAAAAACACATGTTACGGCCATAAGAAGAGCCGTTCCAAAGGCGTAATATTCAGCTCCAAGAAGTGCGGCTATTATTATATCTCTTCCAACTTTCAAAGCTCCGTCGGTTTCAAGGGATACGAATTCCCTTAAATGGTTTGCTTTTAAAGAATTATGCCCTTCGATTAATCCAATCTCCCATGGATTTCCGGCATGGCGTATTGAAGTTATAGGAGCGGCTCCCGTTCCTCCTTCGCTTCCGCTTATAACTATATGGTCGGCATATGCTTTTGCCACACCTGCCGCTATTGTTCCGACACCTGCCGTTGATACGAGTTTTACGCTGATTTTTGCTTCAGGATTGATTTGTTTTAAGTCAAAAATCAGCTGAGCCAAATCTTCAATCGAATAAATATCATGATGTGGAGGAGGGGAAATTAACGTTTTACCAGGTGTCGTGTGTCTTAGTTTTGCAATATATGTAGTAACTTTAAATCCAGGAAGCTGACCACCTTCACCCGGTTTTGCCCCCTGTGCTACTTTAATTTGAATTTCTTCGGCATTTACCAGATATTCAGGTGTTACTCCAAATCTACCGCTTGCAACCTGACGGATTTTGCTCTGTTTTATTGTTTTGTTTCTTACAGGGTCTTCTCCTCCCTCTCCGGAGTTGCTTCTAGCACCAAGGCGGTTAAGGGCTTCTGCAAGTACTTCATGTGCTTCTTTGCTTAAAGCCCCGATACTCATAGCAGCGCCTATAAATCTTTTGATGATATTTTCTTTAGGCTCTACTTCCGAAATATCAATAGGTTTTTTGTTTGAATTTATATCCAAAAAGTCTCTTATGTAAGTAGGTCTTCTGTTTTCTACGAGTTTTTTAAATTCTTCATAATCTTTTTTGTCCCCCTCAAGCATTTTTTTAAAGGCTTTTACAATTAAAGGCGTTATTTCATGGTATTCTTCATTCCTTCTGAATTTATACACTCCTCCGGCTGGAATTTTATCTTCTTTAAACGCTTCTTTATGTTTTTGTTCTATTTTTTCTTCTATATCTTCATAAGTAAGCCCAGGAAGAAGTGTTTTGCTTCCTATAAAACATTCGTTTGCCATATCTTCGCTTAAACCGATAATGTCAAACAGAGCTGAATTTCTGTAACTGGCTATTGTGGAAATTCCCATTTTTGACATAATTTTTAAAATTCCCTTATTAAGAGCGCTGTGAACGTTAAATAAAGCGTCGTCTTTTTCAATATTCATATCTTTGCTTAAGTCGCATACCGTTTTAAATAAAAGGTAAGGATAAATAGCGCTTGCCCCATATGCAATCATTACCGCTGCGTCATGAGGGGTTGTGACTTCACAGGTTTGAGCGACTATGCTTGTTAAGTGTCTTACTTTATTATCCAGAAGTTTTTTGTGAAGTCTTCCTATAAGCATTGCCATAGGTATTGATTTGTGCTCTTTGTCTATTTTTTTATCGTCTAAAAATATAATTCTTACACCTTCTTCTTTTACATCTTTGACAATTTCATCCGTTAATTTTTCTAAAGATTCTTTTAGATTGTTTTTATAGGCGGTTGAGTATGTTTTGTTTTTGTAGTCGGTTTCAAATCTCGGTGAATTTTCATCTCCGAAACTTTTTAAAACTTCAAGTTTTGTTTGTGTCAGAATAGGTGTTGTGGTTTTGATTCTTTTTGCATGTTCTGGTGCTTCGTCAAGGATATTATGGATTTCCCCAAATCCGGTGTTTAAGCTCATAACTATTTTTTCTCTTAAAGAGTCTATAGGAGGGTTTGTAACCTGAGCGAATTTTTGTCTGAAAAAGTCATTAAAACTTCTGTAAGGATAATCGCTAAAACATGCTAAAGGAGTGTCATCCCCCATGCTTCCGGTAGGCTCTTTCGCATCCGTTATCATAGGTTTTATTATTTCGTTTATTACCTCTTTTGTAATACCTGCGTATCGTTGTTTATGTATTAAATCTTCAATTTCTATTTTTTCATCTATTGCGTAAGGATTGTCTATATATTCCTGAAGATATATCATATTTTCATTTAACCATTTTGTATAAGGGTTGCTTGATTTTAAATAACTGTCTATATCTTTATTTTTTAGCACAACTCCGAATTTCGTATCGACTCCTATCATCTGACCGGACTGGAGTTTTCCTCTCTCAAGCACTTCATCTCCGTCTGCGATATCCAAAACCCCGTATTCGCTGGCTATTAAGATTTTTCCATTTTTGGTAATAACATATTTTGCCGGTCTAAGTCCGTTTCTATCAAGGACTACGGCGATATATCTTCCATCACTGACGCTTACGGCCGCAGGTCCGTCCCATGCTTCGAATCTGGTTGAAAAATATTCATAAAACGCTTTTAATTCGCTGTCAAGATAAGGCGCGTTTTGCCATGGCATAGGAATAAGTGCTCTTATAGCTTTAAAAAAGTCCATGCCGTTCATAATTAAAAATTCTATCATCCTGTCAAGAGAGCTTGAATCGCTTTCGTCAAATCTTACTATAGGAAGAAGTCTTTTAAGCTCTTCTTGCGAAAATACCGGAGATTTTATAGATTCGCTTTTAATAAGTGAATTTATTCTGTTTGCCTGAATGGAGTTAATTTCTCCGTTATGTGCTATAAATCTGAAAGGTTGTGCAAGTCTCCATTCAGGAAGCGTGTTTGTAGAAAATCTTTGATGAAACAGGGCAAAATAGACTTTAAAATCCGGGTCTTTTAAATCCGGATAAAACTCTTTTATATGATTAGGCATCAACAGCCCTTTATAGGCTATTTTTTTTGAACTGAAAGTTGGAATATAAAAATCTTTATCTTCAATTGCGTTTTCTATCTCTTTTCTGGTCAGATATAAAAGTTCTTCAAATCTTTTAGTGGCTATAATAGAATTTGGGACTATAAAAACATGATAAATCTTAGGAAGCGTTTTAAGTGCGAGTTCTCCTAACGCTTCCGTGTTTATAGGTACTTTTCTCCATAACATTACTTTTAAATCGTTTTTCTCACAAAATTCTTCCACTGTTTCTTTATGTTTTTCGTTTTTTAAAAAAATAACTCCAACGCCGAAAATATCAGGCAAATCAATACCTTGTTCGTTTGCCTTTTTTTTGAAAAATTCTTTTGGCATTGAAAATAAAAGTCCGCTCCCATCGCCCGATTTTCCATCAGCCGCAATAGCTCCTCGGTGCATCATTCTCTCAAGAGCGGTTAGCGCTTCATCAACCATTGAATGAGTGGCTCGTCCTTTAATGTCCGCAATTACACCAAATCCGCAGTTATCTTTAAATTCTAACATTTTTGACATATTCTTCCTTTAAGAGGTTATTAATCCGATTTTAATAATTTTCAAATTATAGCAAAAAAAACTTAATGTTAAATTCAGGGCTGTTTCATACTGAAAAAATGTAAATAACGAAAAAATAAAAATATGACAGCGTTGCGGATTTTAACGAAAATTTTGCCCTAAAAAAAGTGCGTTTACCCGTTAGCACTTTTTAGCAAAATTTGAGTGATGCGTAAGCAAAAAGGAGCTCGAAGCTGTCATATTTTTATCTTTGTAGTTTAGCATAAAACAACCCTAATGTTAAATTTCGATATAATTTCTTTTATGAGAGGATTTGTTTTAAATACGGTAAGAGTAAGGGATGAGGATTTAATAGTCAGGATATTGACGCCTCGGGAGGTTTTAACGCTGTATAGGTTTTATGGTGCTAGACATTCTTATATAAATGTTGGGTATCATATAGATTTTATTGTCGAAGAGAGTCCTAAAGCCACTATAAAAAGGCTTAGAAACGTTACTCAGTTACCGTTTGATTTTATGTTTGATTTACAAAAAATGCTGGATTTTAAGTCTTTTGTTATGTTGATGGCAAATCATTTAAGGGATGTAAGCCGTATTGACGGATTTTATTATGGATTATTAAAGGAAATAAGCGAAAAAATTGCCAAAAGAGAATCAAAAAGACTTCTTATAGAAAGTTACGTAAAGCTTTTGGAAAAAGAGGGAAGGCTTCATAAAGAGAACGTCTGTTTTTTATGTGAAGAGAAAATTAAAGATAAAATAGCCCTTGCAAGAGCGTTTTTGCCTTCTCATGAAAAATGTGTTATGAGCGAAGGGTTTGAAAAAGAAAAATTAAATCTGCTTTTTAACGAAAAAAAAACTCTTTTGTTTGATGATTTTGAAATAGAAAGACTGTGGAAGATTATAAATTTAGGGTTTTAAAAGGAGATGTATGAAAAAGGTGCTTATAGTAGGAGCCGGGATTATAGGAATGACGCTTGCTTATGAATGGATAAAAAGAAATCCTAATGATAAGATTGTAATAATAGATAAAGAACCTCACGAAGCCTTTCACGCAAGCGGTAAAAACAGCGGGGTTTTGCATGCGGGGTTTTATTATACTTCCGATTCTCTAAAAGCTAAACTGACGGCTGATGGCAATAGGCGTATGAAAGAATTTTGTTATAAAAACGGTATTTTCGTTAATGAAACAGGAAAGCTTGTAGTAGCGAAAAATGAAGATGAGGTTCAAACTCTTTTTGAACTTGAAAAACGAAGTAAAGCCAATAGTGCAGGGGCTTATATTATAACAGAAGATGATGCAAAGAAGATAGACCCTAACGCAAAAACATATAAATACGCCCTTTATTCTCCGAATACTGCGACGGTAAACCCAAGAGAAGTTTGCAAAGTATTAAAAGAAAACCTTGAAAATAAAGGTGTGGAGTTTACTTTTAATACTCCTTTTGAAAAATATAATAAGAGCTATGATTTTTTAATAAACGCCGCCGGGCTTTATGCAGATAAAATTGCCCATAAGTTTGGAGTGGGATTAAAATATACAATGCTTCCCTTTAAAGGGCTTTATAGAAAATATCTAGGTCCCGATAAGATAAAAACGCAAATTTACCCCGTGCCTAATATAAAAAATCCGTTTTTGGGAGTCCATTTTACTCTTATGGCCGATAGTAGCATAAAAATAGGCCCTACTGCTATTCCGGCTTTTTGGAGGGAAAATTATACGGGGTTTGAAAGATTTAATTTTTGGGAGTTTTTAGAGATTATTTCTCTTGAAGCTAAATTATTCTTTACAAACGCTTTTGGATTTAGGGATTTGGCTTTTTATGAGATGAGATATTATATTCCAAAGAATCTTATAAACGAAGCTAAAAAACTTGTTCATAACTTAAGAGGAGATTTTAAACCTATGACTCCTGGAATAAGAGCTCAGCTTCTTGATACTCAAACGCTTGAACTGGTTATGGATTTTCTTGTAGAAAAAAAAGAAAACCAAATACATGTTCTTAACGCGGTGAGTCCGGCTTTTACGGCTAGTTTTGCGTTTGCAGAATATATTTTAAAGGATTTTGATGAAAACGGCGATTTTAGTAAAAAACAATGAGCTTGCCGGTTATCCGGCAGATTTATTGATTGAAAATAAAGTAATTAAAAGTTTTAATATAGAGTTTGAATGTGAGAAATTAGGTGTTAAAATGATTGTGGGTAAAAGTTTACCGAGTGTTTTGATTAAAAAATTGAGAGATAAAGGGATTTTATTTTTAAAAACAGAAAATATAGAAGACCTTAAAGGTCTTGATTTAGATGTTTCTTTTTTTAACGAATCAAAAATAAAAAGGGGAGCGGGTTGTCAAAGTAGATTTTTTATCTGATAATAATAGTTTTAATCTCCGTCATTTCTTCGATTGCGTATTTAGCCCCTTCTCTTCCAATTCCAGATAACTTAACCCCTCCGTATGGCTGGATATCAAATCTTAACGTTGGAATATCGTTTATAATAACTCCTCCGGCTTCAAAATCGTCAATTGCTCTATTCATCAAATCTATTCTATTGCTAAACATCGAGTATTGAAGCCCGTAAGGGGAATTGTTTATCTTCTCAACCGCTTCATCGTAGCTTTTTACTTTTACAAGACTAACAATCGGGGCAAATACTTCTTCGCATACGATTTTCATATCGTCGGTTACGTCGGCCAGGATGGTAGGATATAATATATTTCCTTCCCTTTTACCTCCGGATATTATTCTGGCCCCTTCTTTTACGGCAGATTTTATCCAGTTTTCGGCTCTGATTGCGGCTTCTTCGCTGATTAACGGTCCCATAAAGGTATCTTCATCAAAAGGATTTCCTATTTTGAGTTTAGAAGATTCCTCTCCGAGTTTATTTGCGAATTCTTCATACACTTTTTCATCTACATATATTCTTTGAAGGGAAATGCATACTTGACCTGAATTTGCGAATGCTCCAACAGCGCATCTTTTAGCCGCCCAGTCCAAATCGGCCGTGCTTTCCACAAAAGTTGCGGCGTTTCCTCCAAGTTCGAGTGCTACTTTTTTAATTCCCGCGTTTTGAGTGATTATTTTTCCTACAGGTACGCTTCCGGTGAAGCTTATGACTCTTGGAATTTGGCTTTTTACAAGCGTGCTTCCTACATCCGCGTCTCCGTAAACTACGCTTAGGGCGTCTTTAATCGCATATTCACTTTCAATAAAAAGCTTTGCAAACGCATACGCCGTATAAGGAGCTTCGGGGGTTGGTTTTAAAACTACGCTGTTTCCGGAAATAAGGGCCGGGGCAATTTTATGGGCTACAAGATTTAAAGGAAAATTAAAAGGCGTAATAGCTACAACCACTCCAGCAGGCACTCTTTTATAAAATGATGTTGTTTTTGCTCCGCTTGGGGTTGCGTCTGTGGGAATTGTTTCTCCTAAAATATGATACCCTTCGGCCGCGCAGATTCTTAAATTTTCTATACATCTTTGGACTTCAACTCTTGATTGGGAAATAGGTTTTGCCACTTCTAAAGTTATATATTTTGCAAACTCTTCTTTTTGTTCTTCAAGTCTGTTTGCCACGTCGTTTATCCAGTTAATTCTTTGATGAAGAGGGGATTTTTTTGTATTTTTAAATGCTTCTTTTGCTGTTTCAAGTGCTTTTTTTGCGTCTTGAGGCGTACATTTTACAAATTTTGTAGCAGGTTTTTTGGTATAAGGGTTTATGATTTCTTTAACTTCTCCGTCTTCTTCTGTTGAACCTATCAGTTTTTTTGCAATTAGTTCATTGTTTTCTATTTTTTTAATACCGAAAATTTCCAAAAATTTTTCAGGAATAATTCTCATTTTTTCTCCTTAAAAGCTTTTTATAGTAATGATAACAAATTTTTGATAAAATTCTTTAAAAAAAGGATAATAATTATGAATAAGGCGAAATATATATGGATGGACGGGAATTTTGTTCCATGGGATGAGGCTAAAATTCATGTCTTAACTCATACGCTTCACTATGGAAACGGAGTTTTTGAAGGTACGAGGGCTTATCAGACGGAAGAAGGACTGGCTATTTTCAGACTCCAGGACCATACTAAAAGACTTCTTAATTCCGCTAAAATAGTAAAAATAGACGTGCCTTTTTCTCAGGAAGAACTCGAAGTTGCCCAAATCGAACTGCTTAGAAAAAACGATTTTAAAGGAAATGTTTATATAAGACCTCTTATTTATTTAGGATACGGTAAAATGGGGCTTTATCATATAGGAGCGCCTGTTCATGTAGCGATTGCCGCATGGGAATGGGGAGCTTATCTTGGAGAAGAGGGGCTTGAAAAAGGAATCAGGGTAAAAATTTCTTCAATAATCAGAAACCCTGTAAAATCCACTTTTGGAAAAGCAAAAGCGGTGGCCAATTATTTAAACTCTCAAATGGCAAAATATGAAGCGATTGAATGTGGGTATGAAGAGGCTTTAATGCTTGATGATGAAGGATTTGTGGCTGAAGGGAGCGGGGAATGTTTCTTTATTGTAAGGGACGGTGTGCTTATTACCCCTCCAAACGATAATTCTCTTGAATCAATTACCCAGGCCACTGTTTTAGAAATAGCAAAAGAGATGGATATTCCTATTGAGAGAAGAAGAATTACAAGAGATGAGGTTTATATAGCAGATGAAGCTTTCTTTACGGGGACCGCTGCGGAGGTTACTCCAGTAAGAGAAGTCGACGGCAGAATTATAGGGGATGGAAAAAGAGGACCTATAACAAAAGAGCTTCAAGAAGCTTATTTTGATGTCGTTTACGGAAGAGATAAAAACTATAAACACTATTTAACATATATTTAATTATAACCAGACATTATTAGTCTAAAAAAGGAAAGCTATGCCGGCAGATTTAAACGGATGGGTAAATAATAACAAAAAAGAAGATAAGCCCAAGTTCGAACCCCCGAAGTTCGAACCCCCTAACTTTATAAAAAACGGAGGCAATACGTTAATAGCGATAGGCGTTATTGTTTTGTTTTTGTTTTTGCTAAAACCATGGGTTATTATTAACGAGGGTGAGGTCGGAATTTTATCAACTACCGGAAAATTCAGCGAAAGGCCTCTTAATCCAGGACTTCATTTTTATTTTCCACTGGTGCAGAAAGTAATAGTTATTGATACGAAAGTTCATATGATAAGTTACAAAAGAAATCCTGAAATGGGTACTATGCCCGACAGATACGGTACTATAAAAATTTATCCGGCTATTAACGTTTTAGACGCAAGGGGGCTTCCCATTACAGTGGAATTATCTGTCAGTTACAGATTAAATCCAAAAGAAGCCGCTTATGTGGTTAAAACATACGGACTTAACTGGGAGGATAAAATAGTAAATCCGATTGTAAGGGATGTTGTCAGAAATGTAATAGGAAAATATCCGGCTGAAGAACTTCCTGTCAGAAGAAACGAAATAGCCGCCCGTATAGAAAGCCAGATAAGAGAGCAGCTTGATAAAATACCTAACAGACCGGTTATTTTCGAGAGTTTTCAGCTAAGGGATATAATTCTTCCTGAAAACATTAAAAGACAGATTGAAAGAGTCCAGATAGCAAAACAAGAGGCTGAAAGGGCAAAATACGAAGTGTTAAGAGCAAAACAGGAAGCTGAAAAAAAAGCCGCTATTGCCAGAGGTATTGCCGAAGCTAAAAAAATAGAGGCAAAAGGTAAAGCAGAAGCCAGGCTTATAGAGGCAAAAGCCGAAGCTATGGCCAATAAAGAGATATCCAACTCCCTTGATAAAAAACTTTTACAGCTAAAACAGATTGAAGTTCAGGGTAAATTTAACGAAGCTCTAAAAAACAATCCTAATGCAAAAATTTTCTTAACTCCCGGAGGTGCCGTGCCTAACTTGTGGATGAACGTAAACGATGAAAAAAAAGTAATAAGCACTAAAGTCCAAAGGTAAAGATATGGTTGATTTTTCTAAAAACAACGGGCTTGTGCCCGTAATCGTTCAGGATATTGATACTAATGAAGTGTTAATGCTTGCTTATATGAATGAAGAGGCTCTTAAAAAGACTCAAGAGAGCGGCTATGCCCACTATTTTTCAAGAAGCAGAAATAAGCTGTGGAAAAAGGGGGAGAGCAGCGGAAACGTTCAAGAAGTTAAAGAAATTTTAGTAGACTGCGACAACGATACAGTTTTGCTTAAAGTAAAACAAAAAGGTCCAGCCTGTCATACAGGAAGAAAATCGTGTTTTTTTACAAATCTTAAAACAGGCGAAATTACTATGGACAAAGAAGAAGAAATTGAGTATAATTTCATAGATAAGCTTTATCATACACTGCTTGATAGAAAAAAAGCCGATCCTAAAACTTCATATGTTTCTTCGCTTTATAATAAAGGTGAAAATTCAATCCTTAAAAAAGTGGCCGAAGAAGCGGCGGAGTTTTGTTTTGCGGTTAAAGATAACGATAAAAAAGAGATTATCTACGAAGCCGCCGATTTAGCCTTTCATACGTTAATAGCTCTTGCTCTAAAGAATATTCATCCTGAGTCGATATTAGAAGAGCTTAAAAGACGTGAAGGCGTCAGCGGAATAGAAGAGAAAAAAAGTAGGAAGAAATGAGAATTCCTTATTTTACTTTTTTACATTTGCTGGATATAGCCTTTTTTTTAATTTTATTTATATTTTTAACGTTTATTTCTGTCAAAGCGGCAAAAAACAGTACAAAGCTACTTTTGAGTATGGTATTTGCTTCTTTTTTAGTGACTTCTTTTGGAGCTGTTTTAGGACTTATTGTTTTAGAAAAATATACTAAAAAGGCCAAACTGCTAGAAGTCAAGCAAAGAAGAGTGCTTATCAATGAGACGTTAGTCTTAAAAGGTAGAGTTAAAAATATAGGTAAGTTTAAAATTAATTACTGTAAGCTTGAAATAAAGCTTGTAAATAACGGATGGGGCGGAGGATTTAAAAAAGGACAGCTTTTTAAATCCGGAGGTTTTGAGCTTTTTGGAAGTAAAAACAAAGAACAAAAAAGACCGAATGTGGTAAAAGTTACCAGATATATAATTACGAACGGGTTATTGCCGGGAGAGATTAAAAACTTTTCGGTTGTTATACCTTATCCTCCTTATTTTAAAAATACTTACCTCAATTATAAACTTTACTGCCATTAATTAAACAAATAAAAATATTAACTAAGGAAAAAAATGACATTTAACGATTTTAATTTAAAAAAAGAACTTTTAAAAAGACTTGAAGAGATAGGTTTTGAAAAACCAAGTCCCATTCAGGAAAAAGCTATTCCCGTAATTTTAGAAGGGCGCGACGTAGTAGCACAGGCTCAAACTGGAACCGGAAAAACCGCAGCGTTTGGACTTCCGATTCTTTCTAAAATGAAAAAGGGAGAAAAAGCGCTTGTAATTACACCTACCCGTGAACTAGCCATTCAGGTAAGCGAAGAGATTTTTAGATTTGGGAAATATTTAGGGATTCATACGGCAACCGTATATGGAGGAAGCAGCTATTCTAGACAGATTAAACATATAGAAAATTCCGAATTTATCGTAGCGACTCCCGGAAGACTTCTTGATTTATTGAAATCCGGAAGAATAGATATTGCTCCTAATTATGTAATTTTGGATGAAGCCGATGAAATGCTTGATATGGGATTTCTGGACGATATAAAAGAGATTTTTAAGTTTGTTCCAAGTGACAGACAAACACTGCTTTTCAGTGCCACTATGCCTGAGCCTATTAAAAATCTGGCAAAAACTATTCTTAAAGAGCCTGAATTTATAACGATTACCAAAAAACAGGTAACAAATGAAAATATTAAAGAATATTTTTACGTAATTGACGAATATGAAAGAAAAGATGCTTTAATAAGACTTATTGATTATAAAAATCCGAGCAAATCAATTGTTTTTTGCAGAACAAAAAAAGACGTTGACGATATTGCCGATTTCTTAAGCGGTGCTGGATTTGAGGCAAAAGGGCTTCACGGTGATATGGACCAGAGAAAAAGAGAAGAAGTAATTCGCGCTTTTAAAAACGACCGACTTGAAATTTTAGTGGCCACCGATGTTGCGGCAAGAGGGCTTGATGTTAATAACGTAACTCATGTATTTAACTATCATCTTCCTCTTGACCCTGAGAGTTACGTTCACAGAATCGGAAGAACAGGGAGAGCCGGAAAAGAAGGAATGGCTGTTTCTCTTGTAACTCCTCATGAATTCAGGGCTCTTAGCAGAATTCAAAAAATATCAAAAATAGTATTAAAAGAGATTCCTTCTCTTGAAGATGTAAAAGATAAGGAAATTCAAAAAATTATTGAAAAACTAAGTGAAGTAGAACCGACTAAAAAAGCTATTGAAATTATTGAAGAACTTCAAAACGAATACGATTTAACGACTATTGCAACTAAACTAGCAACTATGATGTTTGCTAAAGAGGCTGACGGCAAAGAGAGAATCGGAAAAAGTATAAAAGAAGCCAAAAGGCTTATAGAAAGAGACAGAAATTCAGGAGGAAAAGACAGAAGGTCTAGAAACTCAAGAGGCGGCGGATTTAGAGGCAGAAGAAGCGGCGGTAGAAGAAGATAAACTATTTTTTTAATACGTGTTTCTCCAAAACTACGCAGCTGAAAAGTCCTTCGAAAACTTTTATTTCATTTAATATCCCCGTAACTTTTACTTCCACCTTTCTTTTTTCTTTCATTAAAATTTCTCCTGTAAATTCTACGGTGTCACCTACTTTTACGGGAGCCATAAATTCACAGTTGTTTGCTTTGACAAGTACTACGTAAGGTTCGTTTACGCTTGCCATCGCGCAAAAATCGGCTGCTCCAAACGTAAACCCTCCATGTACCAGTCCTTCATCGTCAACTGCCATATCGTCGGTTGTTTCAAGCACGACTTTTGCTCCGTTTTCCGTAATTTCTATAAGTCTTCCGAATTTTGGATTAAATTTTAAGTGGGTTTTTAATTCTATCATTTATTCTCCTGTAAATTTTTTAGCAATTTTATCCAAATCTTTTTGTAAAATTAAAGGATTGTATTTTTTTATAAAAGGGTGAGAAATTTCGTAATAACTTTCGTCAAAGAGATTAACGGCCCATACGTAATTTATATTTTCTTTTTCAAGGTAATATTTGTTTAGTAAAAAGTCGTTAATCATACCGAGTTTAGAACCGATTACCAAAAAGAGTTTTGCCTGGAAAAATTTAATAAAATCGACCATAAAAAAGGTTTCGGTTACCGGGACGAGCAAACCTCCGGCTCCTTCTATAAGCAGAATATCGCATAGCTGTTTTATCTTATTGTAAGAGTCTTTTATTTTTTCAAAATCCACTCTTCCCGCTACGGCTGGGGCTGCCGGCAGTGTTAATTGAATGGGAACAATATCGTCAATTGTTAAGGAATTAAGCAAAGGATTAAAACGTTTTGCGGTTTCAAATAGTTTTTTACCGTCTTTAGGATAGTCTGTAACTTCTGTTTCTACAGGTTTCATAACACCTACTTTATAACCATTTTTAGAAAAAGCTTCTATAAGTTTTAAAGTTGCGTATGTTTTTCCGCATCCGGTATTATTGGCAGAAATAAATATATTCATATCTCCTCCTTAGTTGATGGTGTAGCTGGGATAGTAATTTATTGAATGAAAAACTTTTTTGCCGTATCTTTTAGCGTAAATGGTTATTAAAAGTTTTTGAAGGGTCCCTGCAATTGAGGGCTCAAACCATGCCAGATTGCTAAGGGCTATTATGTATTTAGGCGGAAGTTTATAAAGGTCGGTTACCGTGGTTTCGTAGCATATAGCGTTTATAAAGTCTGTGTTTTTTATTTTAAAGACCGAAAAGTGTTTTGATGTTGCGTAATCACTTGCCCCTTCAAAAAAAATTTTGTTTATCTCTTTTTGAAAAAAAGGTAGGGGTATATATTCTCCAAAAGGCACTAAAATATGTTTGTCCAATATTTTCATATTTCCTTTTTCGAAAACATATGTGGAATTGTAAAATTTACCGTTTTTTAAATGAAGCCCCCCCGTTATTATTGTTATTTTGTAAGAGAGCAGTTTAAGTTTGTTTATAATGTCTGGGTGTTTATTTAAAAAAATAGGAAAAGCGCTTTCGGGTAAGACCACCGCGTCATATTTTCCTATTGAATTATTTATATACCGGAAGTTGTTTTTTATCTCCTGAGGAATGTATTTTGGGTCCCATTTTTTATTCTGCGGTACGTATGTTGTAATCAGTTTTATTTTAAGTGGAGGTGGAGTTATCGGCTTTGGGTGGACAAAAAGGGCGGTGGTTATTAATATTAAAGAGAATTTGTTTTTTAAAACAACGGCTGTTATAAGTAAAAAAAGAGTGATTTTTAAAGGCGAAAAAAACGAATTTGCAATTAAAACTTCCGGTTTTAACCAGTCAAACGTAAACGGTTTTAAATAATCAAATCCAAATATAAAAAAGAAAGCCCATAAATAGGTAGAAAACGGGGAATGGAAAACAGAAAAATTGAAAAGATAAAATACTTTATTAATAAACCAGAAAATAAATCCGTAACCAAAACCTATCAACAAAATGATTAAGGGAATTAAGAAAGAGAGATTATAATATCGAAAACTAAGGGCTATCCACCAAAACCAAAACATTCCTATAAAAAATCCGGTTTGAAAAAAAGAATGTTTTTTATTAAAAAACCAGTAAAATGCGAGTATTGCAATAAGGGAATTTAATGTTTTTATAAAATAATTTTCTCCAAATATTGATAAATATACAGGAAGTGAAAAAAGAATTGCAGTAATTAAAGAATTTGTGTTAAAATATCGCTTAAAAAAGGATTTACATGAATTTTTTATATGCTGAAGGACAGGCTGCTGCAGGTCAACCGAGTTTACTTGCTTCATTATTACCTCTTATTATTTTATTTGGGGTGTTTTATTTTCTTGTAATTTTACCACAACAAAGACAGGCTAAGAAACACAAAGAGATGGTTGAGAGCCTTAAAAAAGGCGATAAAATCGTAACAACCGGAGGAATTATCGCCGAAGTTGTCAAAAACGAACCTGAATTTATAAAAGCGAAAATCGCTGACGGCGTTGAGGTTAAAATAGACAAAGCCGCAGTTGCCAGAAAGCTGGATAATGAAAAAGCTTAATTACAGACTTGTAATTTTTATTCTTGCCGCTCTTTTTGGAGTGGCTTTTAGTATCCCTTCTTTTATAGGAAAACAGCCGAGGGTTAATCTGGGTCTTGATTTGCAAGGAGGAATGTATTTAGTTTTAGGTGTGAAACAGGAAGAGGCGATTAAAAATAAAATAAAAACAATAGCATCTACAATTAAATACATTAGTGAAAAAAAAGAGCTGTTTATAGATAATTTGAAAGTTGAGCATAATAAAATAACTTTTGAGCTTCTAGATAAAGACGACGCTAAAAAAATGGATGAAGAGTTAAAAAGTATTAAAGGTATCAAAGTAGAGAAAAAAGAAAAAAACGGAAACTTAGAATATACTGTTTCTCTAACTCCTCAAGAAATTCAAAAAACAAAAGAAGAGGCTATAAATATAGCCGTTCAGACGATAAGAAGCAGGCTTGACGCTTTCGGTTTGGCCGAGCCTAGCGTTACAAGACAGGGTAAAGATAAAATCGTTGTCGAACTTCCCGGTATCAAAACCCAAAAAGAGAAAGAAAACATAAAAAAACTTATCTCTCAAGCGGCTCATTTGGAACTTTATCTGGTAGATGAAGAACATAGAGTCACTAACCCTAAAGAAGCAGAAAAATATGGGGATATTATGCTGCCTGATAAAGAAAATCCAAAAAGAATGTGGCTTTTAAAAACCCCTCCGGTGCTTGATGGCAGTATGATAACAAACGCTACTGTCGGGTTTACCCAAAAAACCAACCAGCCGGCTATTTTCTTTACGTTAAACAGTGAAGGGGCAAGGATATTCGGAGACGTTACGGGCAAAAACGTAGGAAAAAGACTTGCTATTGTAGTTGATAATAAAGTTTATTCCGCTCCTACCATTCAGGAAAGAATCGGAGGGGGAAGCGGACAGATAACTGTTGGAAGTCCTGATGAGGCGCATGTATTGGCTATTGCGTTAAGAAGCGGTTCTTTGCCGGCTCCGGTTGTTTTACTTGAACAAAGAAGCGTAGGGGCGAGTCTTGGGGCTGACAGTATCAGAAATTCATTAATAGCTTTAATTTCAGGGTTTGTTATAGTTGTTATTTTTATGGCGTGGTATTACAGACTCGCAGGTATTATAGCCGATATAGCATTAATAGTAAACCTGTTTTTGATTTTAGCGGTTATGGCTATTTTCGGAGCTACCCTTACGCTTCCGGGGATGGCGGGTATAGTGCTTACTGTAGGTATGGCCGTTGATGCCAATGTAATTATTAACGAACGTATAAGGGAGCTTATAAGAGAAGGCAAGTCTATTCGTCAGGCTATTGAAGGCGGATATAAAAACGCTATGAGTGCAATTTTGGATGCAAATATCACAACCCTTATTGCAGCAATTGCTCTTTTTGCTTATGGAACGGGAACTATTAAAGGTTTTGCCATTACTATGGCTATTGGTATTTTGGCCAGTATGCTTACGGCAATTTTGGGAACTCATGGTATTTGGGAATATCTGCTTGCAAGCGGTAAAAAAATAACTCCAAAAGATTTTGGAATGAAGGCGTAAAATGGAATTTTTTAGCAGTAATAAAATTTACGATTTTATGGGAAAAAGAAAAATATTTGTTTCAATCTCCCTTTTTTTAATAGTTTTAAGTCTTTTTTCCATTTTTACCAAAGGGTTTAACTGGGGAATAGATTTTAAAGGCGGGATAGAAATTCAGGTAAGATTTGAAAAACCTGTGGATATTGCGGAAGTCAGAAAATATGTTAGTAAAGAGTTTAAAGGGGCCAATATTACCACTTTCGGGGCTCCAAATGAAATTCTTATAAGGTTAAACGTCGATAAGGTAAGTTCGGATTTACAAAAATCTTTGGGAGCGGAAATAAAAAAACTTTTATCTCCCCTTGGCAAAGTGGAAATAAGAAGAGTTGATATTGTAGGGGCGAAAGTCGGAAACGAACTTAAAGAAAAAGGTCTTGAAGCGTTAGCGTTTGCAATAATAGGAATTTTAATTTATGTGGCTTTCAGGTTTGAGTGGAGATTTGCCGTAGCTTCCGTTTTGGCCCTTATGCATGATACCATTATCTCTTTAGGAGCCGTCAGTGCTTTTAATATAGAAGTAAACCTTGATGTGTTGGCCGCTATTTTGACTCTTATGGGGTATTCTCTTAACGATACCATCGTAGTATTTGACAGAATAAGAGAAGAGGTCAGAGAAACGAAAATTAAAGATTTGGCTACTTTAATCAATATAGCTATTTCTAAAACTTTAAGCAGAACGGTTTTAACTTCCCTGACTACGTTTTTTGTGGTGTTTACGCTCTTTTTATTCGGAGGGGAAATTATCAAACCGTTTAGTTTTACGCTTCTTGTAGGTATAATTGTCGGTACCTATTCATCAATTTTTATCGCTTCGCCTCTTTTAATCTGGCTTGGATTTAAAATAGACGATTACAGAAAAAGACTGGCCGAAAAAGAGAGAATCAAAAAAGAAAAAGAAAAAATGAG